>Ga0163108_10002290_pt1 | contig 13935 bp, 14 predicted proteins | sample Fk1155metaG_FD_109644 | JGI IMG/M metagenome (GOLD analysis project Ga0163108, IMG submission 109644) | Marine microbial communities from the Central Pacific Ocean - Fk160115 155m metaG | ecosystem: Environmental > Aquatic > Marine > Oceanic > Photic zone | place: The Central Pacific Ocean...
ATTTGTAATGATGTTTTGAGAGATACCTTTAAATAAAAAGAAAAAAATCACTAATAATGAAATATATTTCTTCATAAAATATCATTTATTTAATGACGGATTTAAATAGCTAAAAGGTTGCATAAAAACTAACAAATAAACTTAAAAAAATGTTTTAAATAAACTAAAGTTAAATTAATTAATTTCATTATTTAAAAAACAAAAGGGGCTTAATGTTAAGCCCCTTTTTGTATATAATAATAAAAATTATTTATTGTCTTTTTCCATTTTCTCTTTAAGACTAGCTAATGCATCAATATCACCAAGTGTTGATTTTTCGGTATTTTGATTAATTGCTTTAACTGCTTTTTTAGAAGATGATTTTTTAGGTGTTGATTTTTTCTCTACGGAATCATTATAAGATTGAGAATGAGAAACAACAATTTTTCTAGAGTCTTTATTAAATTCAATCACTTTAAAATTAAGAGTGTCATCAAGAACTGCTTGACTATCATCTTCTTTTTTAAGATGCTTATAAGGACAAATTGCTTCTAATCCATATGGTAAAGAAACGATTCCAGATTTATCTTTCATTGAAGTAATAGTTCCTTCATGTACAGATCCTTCTGTAAAAGTAGATTCAAATACATCCCAAGGATTTTCTTCAAGTTGTTTATGTCCAAGAGAAATTCTTCTGTTTTCTTGATCTATTTCAAGAACAAGAACTTCCATTTGTTCATCAACTTTGCAGAATTCAGACGGATGTTTTATTTTCTTTTGCCATGATAAGTCAGAGATATGAATTAAACCATCAACTCCTTCTTCCAATTCAACAAAAACTCCAAAATTTGTAAAGTTTCTTACTTTGGCATTGTGTTTTGTTTGTACAGCATATTTGGTTTCAATGTTTTCCCAAGGATCTGGGAATAATTGTTTTATACCAAGAGACATTTTTCTTTCTTCTCTGTCAAGGGTAAGAACAACAGCTTCTACTGTATCACCAACATTCATAAAATCTTGAGCAGATCTTAAATGCTGAGACCAACTCATTTCACTAACATGAATTAAACCTTCAACACCATTAGCTATCTCCACAAATGCACCATAATCTGCAATAACAACTACTTTTCCTGAAACTTTATCGCCAACATTAACATTTGTGTCTAAAGCATCCCATGGATGTGGCTGCAATTGCTTAAGTCCAAGTGCAATACGTTTTTTATCATCATCAAAGTCAAGAATAACCACATTGATAGTCTGATCCAATTCAAGCATTTCTTCAGGGTGATTAACTCTTCCCCAAGAAAGATCTGTGATATGAATTAAACCATCAACACCACCAAGGTCTATAAAGACTCCATAAGAAGTGATGTTTTTAACAATACCTTCTAATACTTGTCCTTTTTCAAGACCTGCAATTATTTGAGTTTTCTGAGCTTCTAAATCAGCTTCTATAAGAGCTTTGTGAGAAACAACAACGTTTCTGAATTCTTCGTTAATTTTTACAACTTTGAATTCCATGTTTTTACCAACATAAATATCATAATCTCTTATTGGTTTAACATCAATTTGAGATCCAGGTAAAAATGCTTCTATTCCAAAAACATCAACGATTAGCCCACCTTTTGTTCTACATTTTATAAATCCGGTAATTATTTCACCAGTTTTTAATACTTCGTTTACTTTAATCCATGCTTGATGCATTCTTGCAGTACGATGCGAGACAATCAATTGACCTGATTTATCTTCTTGGCATTCTACATAAACATCAACGCTATCTCCAACTTTTAAATCTGGGATGTAGCGAAATTCGTTAGAAGCTACAACACCTTCGGATTTATATCCAAGATTAATAATTACTTCTTTTTTAGTAATAGTTGTAACAACTCCTTGAACAACTTCTTTTTCTTTTATTGAGTTAAGAGTTTCTTCGTATTTATCTGATAATTCTGATCTTTCTGCTTTTGTGTATCCGTCTAGTGATAATGCATCCCAATCAAATTCTGCAGTTTCCTGCGATAGTGTTTCTTCAGCCATAGGGCTTTGTTTTTTTGTATTTCAAACGCCTACATCGTCTGAAAGTGTTGTTTAACAAGCTACATTGTAGGTGGTAGCATCTAAATTTGAGTTTGCAAAGATAAATAAATTATATTCATTTGTCAAAAGTTTTTAAATTTTAACGTTTTAATTCAATTATCTCTTTATTTTAGTCTTTTAGAATTTTTGTTAATGTATGTATGAGTAGACCAAAAGGAAAAATTATTGTTATTGGTGGCGCTATTGATAAAGGCAGTTTTACAGAATCAAGCTTTAAGAATTCTGTAGAAGAAAATCTGAATTATTTCGAAAAAGGAATATTAAAAAGAATTGTTAGGGAATCAAAAAATGGAATCAATTCAAAAATTGAGATTATTCCTACAGCATCAAGAATACCAATAGTTGTTGGATCAGAATATGTAAAAGCATTTCAATATTTAGGGGTTAACAATGCAAATATTCTTAATATAAGAAGTCGTAAAGAAGCAAATTCTACTGAAATAATTAAAAGAATAGAGCAAGCCGATGTGGTTTTCTTTACTGGTGGAGATCAATTACGTTTGACTTCATTAATTGGTGGAACTCCTGTTCATGACCTTATTATTGATAAATATCACACTGAAGATTTTTTATATGTAGGAACATCAGCAGGTGCTGCTTCGGCATCAAGTAATATGATTTACCAAGGTTCTAGTCAAGAAGCATTATTGAAAGGTGAAATAAAAATGACAAGTGGTTTTGGCTTAATTGATCATGTTGTGTTTGACACACATTTTGTAAAAAGAGGTAGAATAGGAAGACTTTTTAATGCCGTATCAAGTAATCCAAAAACCTTAGGTATTGGTTTGGGAGAAGATACAGGCTTGTTGATATCCAAAGGGATTAAAATGGAGGCAATAGGTTCTGGTCTAGTTATTTTGGTTGATGGTAGGTTTATTAATGATACCAATATAACAGAAGTAGCATTAGGAGAGCCAATATCCATAAATAATCTTATTGTGCATGTATTGAGTTTCGGAAACACCTATTCTTTAAAGACTCATGAATTAAATATTAAAAAAAAAAGAATTAAAAAACCTTTGTTAAAATGAAAATAATCATCCATGGAGGTTTTTTTAGTGAATCATCTCAGTCGGATTTAATCAAAAGTCAAAAACAGGATTCTTTAAAAAGTATTATTCTAAAATCTTATGAATATTTAAAAAACCATACTTCTTTGGAAACAGTAATATTTGCTGTTGCTCTTCTTGAAGATGACCCCCTTTTTAATGCTGGACTTGGATCACAGATACAAAGAGATGGAAAAATAAGACTTAGTGCATCTTTAATGGATAGTATCTCTTATAAATTTAGCGGTGTTATAAATGTGAAAGACATAAAAAATCCGATTTTGTTAGCCAATAAGCTTAGAAATGAAGAAGATAATGTTCTTTCTGATGAAGGAGCAAATCTTTATGCACAAAAAAATGGTTTTTCATTTTATTGTTCAGAAACAGAAGATAGAAAAAGCGATTACCTTAAAAATGTGGAATCTAAAAGAACAGGAACTGTTGGTTGTGTAGCTCTTGATGTAGATGGAAATCTTGCTGTTGCTACATCAACTGGTGGAAAAGGATTTGAATTACCTGGAAGAGTATCCGATTCAGCTACAGTTGCAGGTAATTATGTCAACAAGCATTGTGGAGTTAGTTGTACAGGAGTTGGAGAAGATATTGTAAGTGGTGCGTTAGCTGCCAAAATAGTTACTAGAGTAACGGATGGAGCTTCATTAAAAGATTCATGTAAGAAATCTTTTGATGAGTTAAAGGAGTTTGATGGTTTTGCAGGAGCAATAGCAATCGATTCAAAAGGAGAGATGTATTGTGCTGAATCACATCCAAAAGTGGTGTTTTCATCCTATGATGGAACAGATTTAATTGTTTTCGATTAATTTATTTTTATTCAAACAAACGCCAAGCAAAATCCAAAAAACAGGTGCAACTGCTATCACGCTTATATTAAAAGTAGCTTGAGCAAGATAAGCCGTAATCATTAAAAAAATCAAGAAATTCTGTTCTAAGTTTTTATTAGATAAAATGTTTTTATAAATATTTCGATAACAATAAAAATAAATACATAGTAGAACAAGCAAAGCAGGGATTCCATTAACAGCAGCAACGTGAAGATACTCGTTATGTGCTTTATCAATTGTCGTCCTCTTTTTTCTCCAGTATTCTTGAAGATCTGTTTTGCATTCTCTTTTCATGGCAGGTTTAAGGTTTTCAGGTCCTGCACCTAAAAGAGGATGTTTTCTTACTACTTTAAGTGTGATTTGCCAAATTTTTATTCTTCCTGAACCTCCGTATTCATCTTGACTGTTAATTTCTTCTTTAATTGAAAGGGCTTTTTTATTAATCGATACAGAATTAGATTTTTCAATATTTAAAAAAGCTATAGAAAGTCCAAAAGTTAAAATGATAATAAATAAATGAAAAAGATGTTTTTGCTTGATTATACAATATAAAATTGAAAGAAGAAATATTAATGAAAAAGCTATCCAGGCACTTCTTGTTTTAGAAGCAATTAATGCACTAAATAGAATAAAAGCAACAAATAAATAGAATAAAGAATTTAAATTGATAGTATATTTTTTTTTCTCATTTGATAAGATAAACATTGCACAGGGTAGAGGAATAGTCATAACCATCAAACTAGCCAAGAAATTTTGATTTCCAATCGTTGAAAAAATTAAACGAGGATAGTTCATATACAAGACAAGGGGATCGTACTGAAAATGCTGTATTATTGCATAAAAACCTATAATGCTTAAGGATGTTAACAAATAATTGATTTTCTTTTTAGTGATGACAATGTAGTTCTTAGCACTATAAAAAAGTATCCCATAAGCTAGAATAGTAATAAATCCTTCATATCTCCCATATGCATGCTCATCTATTATGTTTGTTGGAAGAGCACCAACAAATGCAAGTAGGGGCTCAAGTGCAAAAAGACTAGCAAGAAAAACAAGAAACATATATAAGTAAAGAAGCTTAGCTTCAATGCTTTTATCGAATCGTTTTTCTTTTACTAATAGAACAAATAGAGAAAGTCCCGCTATTGTAATTAAAGGGCCTTTAACTACATCAAAAATATCTATGCCAGGGAATGGGAAAAACCCCAATGGCATAAAACAGGCAGTTAACCAAATAATTCGATCAATCCATATTGCCCTTTTTGAATAATTAAGACCTTGTGTTTGCATTGATCCGAATTAATTAATTAAGTTCAAATAAAAAGAATGTGCTGTGCAATTTAAATATTTCTTTGTTTAGATAATAATTTAAAAAAAGTATTTATCAATACTCGAAACAATATTATTAATCAAACGTAATAATTATTAATGAAAAAAATATTTATTTTTCTTATTTGTTCGCATTCTATTATCTCTTATTCTAATGTGGAGTATATTTCTAGAAATCAATATATTGATAAATGGGAAAATACTGCAATTAATCAAATGATTCAATATAACATTCCTGCTAGCATTACTTTGGCTCAGGGAATACTAGAGTCAAGTAATGGTAATTCAAAATTAGCACTCAAAGGAAACAATCATTTCGGAATAAAGTGTCACGGATGGAAGGGCAAAGAAATATATCTTGATGATGACAAACCAAATGAATGTTTTAGAGTATATAAAAATGCAGATGAATCATATAAAGATCATAGTTTGTTTTTAAAAAAATATTCCCGTTATAAATCTTTATTTAATCTAGATATATATGATTATAAAGGATGGGCAAAAGGTCTTAAAGCAGCAGGCTATGCTACAAATCCAAAATATGCAGATTTATTAATTACTATAATAGAAAAGGAAAAGCTTTATCTTTTAGATAAAAAGAACTTGGTTTCATTTAATAACTTGAATTCTTCAGTATCAGCTAATTTTCCAAGCCGATTACAATTTCATAAAAATCATGTCAAATATATAAGAGTTATTGAAGGAGACACCTATTATAAGATTGCTAAGCAATATGGGATTACATTGAGACAATTGTATAAGTATAATGATTTTCATTCTCAAAAAGATTTTTTAGAAAATGGAGATATTGTTTGTTTAAGTCCTAAGAAACGAAAATCTTCAATAAAGAAATTAATCACCTCATCAAAAACAACATTATTTAATATTTCTCAGGAATTTGGTATTAAAATAAAAAGTCTCCTGAAATTAAATCCCAGTATTTCATCAATAGAAATAATAGATAAAAAAACATTGATATTTCTTAAATAAATGACGTTTTGATTTAGGAAAACTTGTTGTTTGTTTAAAGGAAGGGTTGCCTTAATGGCAACCTTTTCTTTTTTTTGTGATAACTATACTATTAAATATTAACTTCACTTTATGGGAACAGCAACGATTATTTATAAAGGTAATTTAAGAACAAAATGCATTCATAATAATAGTAATTCTGAATTAATAACAGATGCACCAATTGATAATATGGGAAAAGGAGAGAGCTTTTCTCCAACTGACTTGATTGTTACGGCTTTAGCTTCTTGTGTATTAACCATAATAGGGATATATTGTAATAATATTAATTTATCATTTACGAATGGATCTGTTGAAGTAGATAAAATTATGGATACAAATCCAAGAAGAATCTCCGCAATAAATCTAACTTTAAACATTGAAAATAATGGATGGAATGATAAAACAATCAACAAGGTGGTAAAAGCTGCAAAAAACTGTCCAGTATTTTATTCTATTAATAGTGCTATAAAAATTAAATGGAAAATTATTTCTTAACTCATAAAGGATGAAATATAAAAGTAAAAAACACGAGAATTATATATATGGCCTTAGGGCTGTTATAGAGGCTGTTAATGCAGGTAGAGAATTAAATAAGATAATGATTCAAAAGGGAATGCAAAAAGACTTATTTTTAGAGCTCAAAGAATCTTTAAAAAGAAAGGATTATCCATTGCAATTTGTCCCTCAGATTAAACTTGACAGTATTACTGATGGAAATCACCAGGGGGTCATTGCTATTGCATCACCAATTGAATATAAAAACTTTGAAAATCTTACAGATAATTGGCTTGAACAAGGTGCTTCGCCATGTTTTCTTTTGTTGGACCGTATAACAGATGTTAGAAATTTAGGAGCAATAGCAAGAAGTGCATTATGTCAAAACGTAGATGCAATAGTTATTCCTTCTAAAGGCTCTGCAATGGTTACTTCAGATGCAATTAAAACATCTGCAGGAGCTTTAAACACTATTCCTGTCTGCAAAGTTGAAAATTTAAAAGAAGCACTTTTTTATCTTCAACAATCAGGTGTTAAACTTATTTCATGTACAGAAAAGGCAAAACAAAAAATATATGAAGCAGATTTAACCGGTTCTATTGGAATTCTTTTGGGTTCAGAAGAAGATGGTATAAGTAATGAGCTGTTACGAATGACAGATCAACAAGTAAAAATCCCAATGTATGGACCTGTTTCTTCTTTAAATGTTAGTGTATCTGCTGGAATGATTCTTTATGAAAGAACAAGACAAAATTTATTTCCTAAGTGATTTAGGAATAACACAAACAGGAATAGGGAGCATTTTGTGCTGATTAACTTTATTTAGATGATTATAAATTCTAAGCACTTCTTTCTCTCTATCTGAAAGTTTTTCTTCGTTATTCTTTCCGTGCTTCATAGCCCATTCTAGCTCATTATATGTTGCGCCTATTTGATCTTCATCCGTTCTGTCATCGCCCCAAAGCCCATCTGTAGGTTTGGCTGATTGAATTTCATCAATAATATTTAACTTTTTTGCAATGGAAAACACTTCCGATTTTAAAAGATCAGCAATTGGACTGATATCCACGCCTCCATCACCATATTTAGTGAAAAAACCAATACCGAAATCTTCAATTTTATTTCCTGTTCCGCATACTAGACAATTTTCATTTTGAGCTATTGCATAAAGTGTCGTCATTCGTATTCTTGCTCTGCTATTTGCCATAGAAAGATGATTTTCCTTGACAGCAATGGGTAAGGAGCTTTTTAAAACTTGAAAAGTTTCATTTAAATCAACTTCTACATTTTGTGTATTTAAATAGTTTTTATTTAAATAATCAATATGCTTGTTAGCTCTTTTATATTCCTCAGAGTGTTGATTTATGGGCATATTAACCAATATTACTTTTCTATTTGTTAAAGCACATAAAGAAGAACTTACTGCTGAGTCTATCCCACCTGAAATACCAATTACAAAACCATTCATATTAGCTTTGGATAGATAATCATCTAACCAATTAACAATATGATCTATAACCTTTTTTGTGTTCAATGTTTAAAAAAGAAGCGTAAGCTTTAATAATAATTGATTGAGATTAGAATTGTTTGAAAAATAATTATGTTCCGTCCCACTAGTTCCATTATTAAATAATGTTCTGTTGTCTTCTTTATTATCCCAGTGAATAGGAGTAATTCCATAAAAGAAACCAAATTCAGCAACAAGGCTTGTGGAACCAGTAAAATTCCATTCAGCACCTCCTGTAAATCCAACGGATCCTCTATAAAAAAACATATCTCCAGAAGCACTCATGTTATCATTATTAACATTGTCTGTTTGAACGCCAAGAGGGTCTTGAGACAGACCTAAATCGTTAATTTTATTAGAAACTAAAAAACTATTTCTAACACCGAATTTCCCGAAATATCTAAAATCTCCAATAAAATCTGTTCTAAATAATAACATTAATGGAATAGTTATATATACAGGTTTTTGATTTCTTTCACTAAGTTTAAATAGGGAGTTTCCGCTTGTTGTGTCATTTAAGTTAACATCATCTTTTTGTAGAATTCTAGTGTCATTATAATAATAATAAACATCTTCAGCACTACTTGAAGCTTTATATTTGATAGTTTCAAAATCAAATTCAAGTCCAGTGCTAATTCCAAGATTGTTAGAGTTTTTAAATGGTTTGTGTAGAGCAATACCAATATTTAAAATTGTACCAACTCCGTTCTTATCCATTTTTGAAGTACCCATTTTGGTTAAGTTTAAACCGAAGCCGCTAGTTAGTCCAGCTTGAATTTTCTTTTCACCAATTTCTTGAGATAAGACGGTTCCAAATGATAATAAAGCAAATATTAAGATAAAAGAAATAATGTTTTTCATGTGATTAATGTTAGATATAATTATTGAAATACTAATTTTGAACAAAGTTATAAAAATGCATTGTATTAAGAAGGGGAAGATTTTATTTCTGCTAATTATATTTTTTTATGGATGCAATTCTAATCCGTTAGATGTTGATGCATCACATATAAAAGTAAAATTAAACTATATCAATGTAGATTCCACTTATATAAATTCCAATAAAACGGATAGATTATCCTATCACAATATGTATAAAAAGCGTATTGGAGGACTATATAAAAGAGCATATAGAGACTTTATAAGTATTGATTTCTCATCAGACAGTGCTTTTTTATCAAGCATTGCTATTTATTACTCCGATCCATATGTTTTTAAACTTCAAAAGGAAATTAAAAAAATGGGGAGTTTTAATAAGGAAAAAAAATCAATACATAAGGCATTTCAACACTTACGTTACCACTTTCCAAATGGTCAGACACCTAAAAATATTGTTTTTTTAACATCATTTTTTGCTCATAGAAACCCTGTTGTTAATCAAGATATAGGCGTTTCTTTAGAATGTTATCTTAATCCAAAGCTTTCGGTTATAAAGGAATTGCCTAATAAGGATTTTCCTCAATATTATAAAAATGAAATGAATAGAAGGTATCTTGTTAGAGACCTAATTCAACAATGGATAATGCATAAATACATCAAAAAAAATAACGGAGTTTTTTCAGAAAAGATGGTGTACTGGGGAAAGGTTCTTTACCTAACAAGGGCATCTTTGCCTTATATTGATCCTTCCATAATTTGTAGATACTCTGTTGATGATTATAATTGGGCTACAAAGGAAGAAGAGAAAATATGGAAGTTTTTGGTCGATAATGAGATTTTATTTAAAAAAAATGACTTAACTGATAGAAGCTGGTTTAATGAAGCTCCTTTTACTATTGGTCTTGATAATAAAAGCCCCCAAAGGCTTGGACAATATATGGGATTTAAAATGGTGATGTCTTTTATGGAAAAAAACAAGGATTTACCCATAAAGAATTTAGTAACAATTCCATATACACAGATAATGCAGGAATATAAAATATCTAAATAATGTCAAATAATAAATTAAAAACATCGCATATAAAAATTGATGTTGATACAAATGAAAATAACCTACCTACGCAGATAAGATGGTCTGCCGATGATGGAGGAATTAAAAACAGTGTTTCAAAAGCGTTTTTTCTCTCTGTATGGGATCCAAAACAACAAAACACGATGCGAATGGATCTTTGGACAAAGGACATGAGTATAGATGAAATGAAACAATTTTTTCATCAAAGTATTCTTTCAATGGCTGATACATTTGAAAAAGCTACGGGAGAGCATTTGATCTGTGAAGATTTAAGAGATTATTGTTATCATTTTGCGAAAAAAATGGATTTGATTAAACAATGATTGTTTTAAAAAAATTAAATGTAAAACATGAGAACCCGATAAAATATTTCTCAGATTGGACAGAAACTGGACTTATTAATGATTTTATAGGAAAAAATATCCACATCAAATGGTCAGGTAGATACATTTGCCAATCCTGTTTGAAAACACCAAATAAACTTTATGGGGAAGGTTTGTGTTATCCGTGTTTTAAAACAATTCCAATTGCTTCTCCTTGTATTATTCATCCTGAAAAATGCAGAGCCCATCTTGGAGAGGGTAGAGATGTAGAATGGGAGATAAAATATCATCTTCAACCTCATATTGTATACTTAGCACTATCTGATGTAGTTAAAGTTGGCGTGACAAAAAATACTCAAATACCAACCAGATGGATAGATCAAGGAGCAATTAAAGCAATTGTTTTTGCAGAAACTAAAAATCGTTATGAAGCTGGATGTATTGAAGTAGCTCTTAAATCAAGATATACAGATAAAACAAATTGGCGCAAAATGGTGAAAAACGAAATCAATGAATTTATAGATTTGCAAGAAGAAAAATGGGAATTACATGAGCAACTTCCTTTTGACATACAAGCCTTTATTTCAGAAAATGATGAAATATATAGTTTTAATTACCCTGTTAACAAATATCCGAGTGTGATAAATTATATTTCTTTAGACAAACAAAATGAGATAAATGCTGTTTTATCTGGAATAAAAGGACAATACTTACTTTTTGATGACGGTTCTGTTTTTAATGTTCGAAGACATACTGGATATGAAGTTAGTATAACTTAATATATTTGTACTATATATTTTTTTTAAATGAAAATCAATTCTGAATACAATACCAAAGAAAGCCTGCTTAAACTCTATAATAAGCCGCTTCTTGAGCTAGTTTATCAATCTGCTACGATACATCGTAAATACCACAACCCTCGTGAAGTTCAAATGTCTTCGCTAATTAGTATTAAAACAGGTGGATGTTCTGAAGATTGTGGATATTGTCCGCAATCTGCTAAATATGAAACCGATGTGAATGCTCAAAAATTAATGTCTGTAGATAATGTGATTGATCAAGCAAAAAATGCAAAAAAGAATGGGTCATCAAGATTATGTATGGGAGCAGCATGGAGAGAGGTTAGAGATAATAGAGATTTTGATAACGTTGTAGAAATGGTACAAAAAGTAAACTCTATGGGAATGGAGGTTTGTTGTACTCTAGGAATGTTAAGTGACGAGCAAGCGAAACGACTTAAAAATGCTGGTCTATATGCATATAACCACAATTTAGATTCATCTGAAGAATATTATTCGGATATCATTTCTTCTCGAGAATATAATGATAGGTTAAATACAATTGATAATGTAAGAAAATCTGGCATATCTCTTTGTTCAGGTGGTATTATTGGAATGGGGGAGAAAATAGAAGATAGAATTGGACTTTTAATGAGTTATATGAAAATGGAAAATCCTCCAGAATCTATTCCTATAAATGCATTAGTTGCCGTGGAGGGCACACCACTTGAAGATACTAAAGAAATAAAATCCTGGGAAATAATTAGAATGATAGCAATAACAAGAATTGCTTTTCCATCCTCTGTAGTTCGTCTATCAGCTGGTAGAAATTCTTTGTCAATTGAAGCGCAAGGATTATGTTTTATGGCTGGTGCAAGTTCTATTTTTGCTGGAGATACATTGCTTACTACTCCAAATCCTGAGTTTAATGAAGACATGGAGATGTTTGATGTTTTAGGTTTGATACCTAAAAAACCATTTCAAGATGGCGCTCAACCAACATCACATACAGATCAAATCAATGAAAATAAAAAACAACTTGCAGAAAAAAGAGAAAAAGAATTGCTTTTGGCTAGAAAAAATGCAGAAAAATTAAATTTTCAACCAAGAGTTATTAAGTCTGTTGATTCACTAACAAATGATAAATAATCTTCTTCATAAGCTCAATAAGAGAAAAAAAGAAGGGACACACAGAAAACTCGAATTTTTTGAAGAGGGAATAGATTTTTTCAGCAATGATTACTTAGGGTTGTCTAAAAGTCAAGAAGACTTCTCTTTATCAGGATCAACCGGATCACGTTTATTATCAGGTGATTGCGTCGAAGCGCATAAATGCGAAAATTCTCTGGCAGATTTTTTTGAAGCACAATCGGCTTTGGTTTATACTTCAGGATACAGTGCCAATATTGGTTTAATTTCATGTCTTAGCTCACGCCATGATTTGGTATTATATGATGAAAAAATTCATGCAAGTATTCGTGATGGAATTAAACTTTCACAGGCAAAATCATTTTCATTTAAACATAATGATTTAAAAGATTTGCATCGACAACTTCAAAGTAATAATTATGAGAATATTTATGTGATAATTGAGAGTTTATATTCTATGACAGGCTCTTTTTCGGATTTAAAAGAAATTTTTAAATTAACTCAACAATACAATGCCAATCTAATTGTCGATGAAGCTCATAGTATTGGTGTATTTGGCATGCAAGGCAAAGGTTTATGCCATCATTATAACATTCATGATAAAGTATTTGCAAGAGTGATAACCTTTGGAAAAGCTTATGGATTGATGGGGGCTGCTGTTTTAGCGTCTCAAACAACCATAGATTTTTTGGTAAATTTTTCCAGATCCTTTATTTATACGACAGCTTTACCTTCAAATATTTACAAATCCATCTATAACAGAGTATATAGTGTTAAATTAATTGACCGAATTGATAAATTAAATTTAAATTTAAATTACTTCAGAAATAATTTTAATCATGCTAATTTAATTTCTGCAGAAACTTCTCCCATTCAAATGTTACAAATAGGAGATAAACATAAGGTTTGTTTATTATCATCAGAGCTATTAAATAATGGAATAATATGTAAACCAATTTTTTATCCTACAGTTCCTGAAAATGAAGAATCTATTAGACTTTGTTTTCATTCTTTTAATACCATAAAAGAAATAGATTTTCTTTTGAAATGTTTGAATAGGGTTTTATAGTATTTTCTATTAATCACATTCTTTTTTATATAAATCAATATAATTGAAAATAATATTGATGGCTTCATTTTTAAGATCTTTTTTAAGTGAATCATTTATTCTTACATCATTGACAATAGTATAGACTTTACACCAATCACTATCAAGTGCTTTTTGAGCTTCTATTAATGCACAAATCAAATGAATACAAAAGCTTTTATGGCTTCTTTTTTTTGCGATTTGTGCAATAACAATGGCTTGGTCCACATTAAAATAATTATCCATCGCCTTTATATAGGCATAGCAAATTAAAGTTTCGGGATCTGCTTTATTAAGAAAATGGTTAAAATCTTTATACCTATGTGTCTTTTGAAGG
>Ga0163108_10002291_pt1 | contig 13932 bp, 12 predicted proteins | sample Fk1155metaG_FD_109644 | JGI IMG/M metagenome (GOLD analysis project Ga0163108, IMG submission 109644) | Marine microbial communities from the Central Pacific Ocean - Fk160115 155m metaG | ecosystem: Environmental > Aquatic > Marine > Oceanic > Photic zone | place: The Central Pacific Ocean...
AATACCGGCTACCGGCGGGCCCGTAGCTCAGCGGTTAGAGCAGGGGACTCATAATCCCTTGGTCGGAGGTTCGAATCCTTCCGGGCCTACTTTCGTTTCTCTTCGCAGCAAGTCGCAGGGTGCGTACAGCATCTAGTCACCTGGTTCTTCAACCCTTACCCACCACAGCAACATGATCCATGCACGGTACCTTTCTCTATCACTGGCCTTGCTGATCATAACGTTTCCCGGCATTGACCTGGCAACTACCGTGCAGGCAGCTCGGCCTAACGTGATCGTGATCATGAGTGACGATCAGGGTGGCGGTGACTACGGCTTCCTTGGCAACCGCGTGATCCGAACCCCCGAACTCGACGCCATGTCCCAGCGCAGCGCACTGCTAAACAGGTTCTATGTTAGTCCGGTTTGCGCGCCGACACGTGCCAGCCTGATGACAGGGCGATACAGCTACCGGACTCGCTGCATTGATACGTATGTTGGCCGGGCCATGATGGATCCCGACGAGATCACGATCGCCGAGTTCCTTCGCGAGGCAGGTTATCGAACCGGCATCTATGGCAAGTGGCACCTGGGAGATAATTATCCGCTGCGACCGATGGACCAGGGCTTCCAGGATTGCCTGGTGCATCGTGGCGGTGGCATCGGCCAACCGTCCGATCCGATCGGTGCCGAAGGAAAATATACCGACCCGACGCTCTTCAAGAACGGCGTCGAAACGCCGATGAAAGGCTACTGCACCGACCTCTACTTTGACGCCGCGATGGACTTCATCGAAACGTCTGTTACGAAAAAAGAAAACTTCTTCACCTACATTGCCACCAACGCACCGCACGGACCGTTCCATGACGTGCCCAGGGAACTGTACCAGGAATATCTCAAGGTCGACTTCACTCCCATCCTCATCAACAAGCTCAGGCCGCAACGACTCAAATCCGAAACCGACAAGCTTGCCCGAATCGCGGCGATGATCACCAACATCGACGAAAACGTTGGGCGACTGTTCAGGAAACTCGACCGACTGGGAATCCGTGAAAACACCATCGTGATCTACCTGAACGATAACGGCCCCAACACGATGCGATACGTGGGCAACATGCGCGGCATGAAGGCGCATGTCGATGATGGCGGTATCCGTTCTCCGCTGTTGTTGCACTGGCCAGCAAAAGTAGCTGCCCGCAAAACGAGCGATCGCCTCTGCGCACACATCGACCTGCTGCCAACGATACTCGACGCGTGTGACGTGGAGTTACCCACCAGCCACCAGGTGGATGGCAGAAGTTTTTTGCCGTTATTGACGGATGACAAGGCAGACTGGCCGACGCGGCAGGTGGTACTGCAGACTCATCGGGGAAACGTGCCGCAAAAGTTCCATCACTTCGCTCTCCACGAAGCACCCTGGAAACTGGTTCATCCAAGCGGATTCGGCAAGGAGAGTTTTACGGGATCGCCGCAGTTGCAGCTCTACAACCTAAGCAAAGATCCTCGACAACAAAACGACGTTTCCGCAAAACACCCTGCTGTCTTCAAGCGACTAACCAGGAGTTACGAGGCCTGGTTCGCCGATGTCAGCTCGACACGGCCGGACAATTACGCGCCGCCACGTATCGTCATCGGCACGAAGCACGAAAGAATCTCTGTGCTAACCCGACAGGATTGGCGACATCAGTCCGGAAAACCCTGGGGACGCGACTCCAATGGATCCTGGCTACTGGAAGCCCCGGAACCGGGCACCTATAACGTCGAATTGATTTTCAAGGAAAATCATCCCGCTGGTAAAGCAACGATCACGGCTGGCTCGGTCAAAGCCCAGGTCGATATCCCGGTGAACAAAACGCGTGGTCACTTTACGCAGATGAATCTACCTGCCGGCAAACTCACGTTCTCGGTCAACGTCGTCATGAACGGTAAAACACTGGGCCCACATCAAGTGATCCTGACACGGAAATAAAACCTGTTACTCCGCATTCAACAAGGGTGTCGGCCAGGCCGTGTGATTCGTGACCTTCCAGCCGACGACGGGGGTTACTTCAGTTCCTTGATGCGTACGTTTCGGTACCAGACCCGTTTAGCTTCGTCCTGGAAACTGATATAGCCTTTCGTGGGCCGGTCCTTGATTGCCGATTTACTGATCTGCAAATCGATGATCTGCTCCCCGTTGAGAATCACCTGCAGTTGATCCTCCTTGACGGTGATGGTGTAGCGATTCCACTGGCCAGCTGGTTTCACCATGTTCTTACTGGGTGCAGCAGTACCAATCACACCTCCACAGTCATGGTTACCGACGTTCTTCTTACCGTGGGTATCGAGAATCTGCACTTCGAAACCACTTTTCACATGATTCTTCAGGTCACCAACCCGCATGAAGACACCTGAATTCCCCTTGGCGTTGAACTTAAACTCCAGGTCAAGCACGAAGTTGCCATACTGCCGCTCGGTCGTCAGGTAATCCTGGTAGCGCGTCCAGCCAGTTTCCCCCGCGCGCGGCTTGAGGGTAACGGTCTGGTCTTTCTCGACGATCCAGTTGCCCGTCGTCTTCCAGCCGTCGAGGTTCTTGCCGTTAAACAGCGGCACAAATTCTCCCGGGGCTGCGGCAAAAAGACTGACCGGTAAACAGATCAGCGCCAGGTAGACGACGTGGAATCGTAGGGTTCGTGGCATGACTTGCGCTCCTGGGGGTTCGTGGAAAACGTCGGATGACCTTTTCCTGTTATGACCCCTCGGCAGTTACGCTGCAAGAGTGTGTCACCCGTTGTTTTCACTTTCGGCGACCGTGGTCGAAACCCAGGAGGTAATGCCGGACTGCCTGGTGACCTATTGGCCAACCCACAGCATGATCTGTTGCCGGGGCGGCAACTGGATCTCTTTACCCAGCATCGTCTGGATGACCGAGGACAGTTATTCTTCCAGGAACTCGACCAGGCCCTCTTCGAAGTCATAGTAGGCTGGAATGATCTGAAGTTTACCTGCCTCGACGGCCGCAGAAAGAATCGGCTCCGTGGCCCGGAGCAAACGCGCCATCCGACGAGCGTTGCCCTGCACTGCATTGAGCAACGGGTCGCCTGGCAAGTCCTTCACCTCGTCGATCGCATCGCTGATGGATTCCGTGATCGACTGGATATGACCGGGACCATCATAATTGTCCAGCGTCGCGGAAACCGCGCCACAATTCTGGTGCCCGAGCACCACGATCAGTGACACGCCCAGGTGTTCTACCGCGTATTCCAGGCTGCCGCTATTCTGCGGGTTAATCACATTTCCAGCAACGCGGACGGCGAACAACTCGCCAATTCCTGCATCAAAGATCAGTTCCGGAATCGCCCGCGAGTCGGCACAGCCCAGGACAGCCACGAACGGCTGCTGTGACCCAACCAACGATCGCCGCGTCTCCACGTCCGTAACGGCGTTGATACTTTGTCCACTCGCGTAACGCTGGTTTCCTTCCTTCAGTCGTTGAATTGCTGCTTCTGCAGATGACATGGCTCTCACTCTTCAAAAAAAAATGGTTAGTTTACTTCAACAAATCCCCGTGGCTCCTGTCCAGCAGAACCAGGTCTCACCAGGCAGCCTCGCGGCCTAGGGGTGCAGTTCCTGTTGTGCAATTTCTTCTTCCGACTCCTCTGAATCCAGCGCCTCCAGGTGTTTCGCATCAAAGAATCGATTCATCAGGAACCGAAACGGGACCAGGAGTGCAATCAACAAGGGGAACAGGATACCCAGGGGAAATCCATTTAGCTTGGTCGTCTTCAAAACCCACAACGACACCAGGCCTAGCAGCTGCAACAGCGTAAACAGGTGGATCGTCTTCAAGGGCACCGTTCTGATGTAGTGCCTCTTCGGGTAGAGTTTCGGATCTGTAACCCACAGGCGAATGCGATCAAAAAAGTCATTCCCGCCCAGAGTCGTAATCCCCATGTAAAAGAATAGGCCAAACAGGGCAGCGTTCGGAATCAGGTTAATGAGGGGAAGCAACAGCAGCGATGCACCGATGAGTAAATGCACCAGCAAGGCGGAGACACGGTTTTCGCGAACCTCTTTAATCCGCTCTCGTGTCTCGCCTCCAAGCTGAACAGTCTCTTGTGTCGCCAGGCTCTTGACGTGGTTGAGCGCATGAACGGTTGCTGCAACCATCCAGGGCAATCCGAACAGGGACCCCACCACCGTGATCAAGCCAACCACCAACAAATCAAGGTGAAATCCCGCACCTTTCTGCAAACGATTTCCTGGCGTATTGACCAGGCGGGTCGTAATATTCTGATCCAGGTAAAGCAGGATGGTTGCCATCAATGCCGGGATAATGGAAGCAAACCAAACCCATGTTGGTACCGAAAACATATCCACGAGCCATTCACGTTCGATCGATGGACCAAACTGTTCCGGAACGTTAGCCACCTTGAGTGCCACACCCTCCGGGGTACCAATCTGAATCTGTTTTCCACCCAGGTTCAGATTGGCCGATATCGCGCCAAAGGAGACGGCAACGATTGTCATGACCCCGATCGCAATGGAGGGGCCAAAATCGGCCAGGAATTCCCGCACGCTCCATCGCAGGTAATTACTGTTGCGAAACGTCTTCAGGTTCCGGGCAATCATGAAGGTTCCCAGCGCCAGCACCAACGTCAGGAATGCCGTGTCATGAGAAACCTCGGACTGTCCTTCCAGGGGCTCGGTAAAAGCATGAACCACATCCTTGACGGCTTCGACGATGAAGATGACTGCGACCAGGGCAGCGAAAATCTCATCTGTAAAACGCGTGAAGTACTTCATCAGGTAACTCAGGTCAGTCAGCGCACAGATGATCAACAAGATTCCCGACCACAATCCGACCCAGGCATAGGTAGGCAGAAACGGGAGAGTCACCCCCGGCGAGATCTCGACACTCTGGCAGGCGAGATAGAGCAATCCGGTGAAGATGACGATGGGACCTGTGCCACCCAGGATCGTTAGCGGTTGACCGGAAAACAGGGCGAATGTTATTCCACCGATTGCCGTAACAACCAGCATTTCCGTCGTGCCCATCTCGCCGTTAGTCGCAACGGCTGTCAGTAGTCCAAAGGCAATCGCATTGGCCAGGCAGGCAAAGTACATGAACAACGTGGCGCCCATGACCTTGGAATGCAATCCTTGTGAAAAGTCATCCACATAATGGGGAGCGCGGCGTTTAATATCGTCTATCAGGCCACCGCAAAAGCGACCCGTTCGTTCTAAACCATCGTTTTTCATATTCATGCTCAGGTATATCTAATAAAGAAAGTGCAGGATGACGGGGATCAGAAAAGGAAACCTCGCAGCATATCACCAGAGCAGCAAGCTCTGGCGAATACGGGATCGAACCACACGATCAGCCACAGCTAACCATGTTCGCCCGACGTCAAGATGCGCGGCATCACTCTGCCTTGGGGCGCAAACGCGCTGATCAACGCAGCAGCGGCGCCCTCAGTCCGTTGGGGAGGCAGTGCCCTTGATGGAAACGGTGGGCAAGCGTGGAGAATCGAGGCAGGCTAGGATCCCCGTGGTACCACCCTCTCAGATTCCCTTTCAGGTAGCGTTTCCGCAGGTCGAAGGACCGAGCAATCTCTTCCTGCTCTTTCTCTTCCTGCTCTCGCTTTTGCTCCTGTTCCTTTTCCTCGCAAGGACTATCCGTCTCTTCACTACCGACAAGCTCGGCAAAAGCCGTGAAAGGAGACACCCCGGTCACCAAGATAGACATGATCAGGAGAAACTGCGGCGCACACCGCAGCCACCGAGTAGTTAGTGTCGCTAACAGGCAGCAAATTTTCATTACTGAATATCCTCAAAGACGAGATCATTGAAAAGTATCGAATCCAATCCCCGCAAGCAAGAGCACCTACTCCCGACCCATCTTTTTGGTATCTATACCAATCCAGCTAGCTCTTAAATGAGGTTGAACACCCATAAAATGGGGGGTCCATTTGTTGTAAATCTCACAAGAAAAGCGAGAGAGATCCGGATTCCAACTGCAACTATCAAGCAAACCAACATTCTGCTCGAAATTTGCATTCTCCTGCGGGTTTTCAAACCCACGACGGGAATCCATAATTTGCTACGAAAGACTCGAATCCACCGGACTACGCCATGAAATATGGGTTAACTATCGCCTTGTTCGTCGCCAGTCTTGGCCTGGGTATTTGGGGCTACTTCGATTACCTTCAGGAAGCTCGGGACCGACGGGCCGGCCGGGAACCTTTGGTCATCTCGTCAGAAGGTCTGATCGTTGCCAGCCTCCTATGCAGTGGCCTGGGCCTCTGGACCCTCTTCCGTGTTCCGCAACCGAAAGGATTCCAATTCATGAACATCCCTATCGATCCATCACTGGGCCATGCACTTCAGGATGCCTCACCCTCGGACCAGGCCAACGCGATCATCAACTACTTCATGGAACGGGGAGACTCAAACTACGAGGAAGACGTAACCCAGTTGGAACATGGCCTGCAATGCGCGCACCTGGCTCGGGAAAACAACGCCGCGTCAACACTCGTCGTAGCGGCACTGCTTCATGACATTGGTCACCTGCTGCTGGATGAAAACCAGGCCGTCGAGGGATTCCTGACCGAGGATCTCTGTCACGAGACCATGGCCGCCGATTACCTGGCTGACTTCTTCAGGGAAGCCATCCTGCAACCAATCCGGCTACATGTCCCGGCCAAGCGATACCTTTGCTCGATCGATCCAACCTATTATGACGGACTTTCCCGGGCTTCGAAGATGAGCTTCCAGCTACAGGGAGGTATGATGTCCGAGCAGGAACTGGAATTATTCCAGCAGCACGCCTACCTGGAAGATGCGCTGACCCTGCGGCGCTGGGATGACCAGGCCAAGGTCACCGGGAAAGACGTTGCTCCCCTGGAGAGTTATCGTGATGTCTTGACCGAGGTATTGGCAGCTGGCCCGGCCTGAGCCAGCGACACGTCCTGCACTATTCTTGCTTGCCAAAACAAAACAAGCGTGTCTCCGTGCGCAGATAAACGCGACCACCACTGATCGCAGGCGAGGGATAAATCGGCTCTTCGAACTGGGCAAAGGAGAGAATTTCCAGGCCAGGATCCGCGGCGATCACCGTCACCTCTCCCCGGTCGCTGGCACAATAAATCTTGCCATCGCCCAGCACGGCTGAACCAAAATACTTGCCCCGGCCCGATCCCCGTACTGTCTTCACAGTTTTGCCGGTCTGCGCGTCCAGGCAAGCCAGCAACCCACCATCGTTCACAAGGTAAAGGTGTCCCTGGTAATAGATCGGGGAGGACGTGCGCGGTATTGATTTACGGACATGCCACAGCAGGTTCGAGTCCGTGCGATCAAGGCCCTGGCCTCCTGGTTTAACGGCAATCATGCCATTGGTACAGGTACCCATCAACTCCTGGAGACTGGCATACTCCGTGGCAGACAAGATACCATCTTTCTCGGTATCGAGGGACGCAAAGAGTGATCGGAACAGCCCATTCGGCAACTCCGTCGCCATCAGCCGGGCATCCTTGTTCTTATCAAGTTGTGTAACCAGGTCCTCGAAACCGGGTTGAAATTCTCGCTTGGGTCCCGGGTTCGCACTGGCAACGAACAGCGTATCGTTGTCACCAATGATGGCCGTCGGATTAGCCACACAAGAAGTTCCCTGGACAAAAAACTCCGGCTGACCTGTTTGCAGGTCGTAAGCAGTCACCAGGCCTGATCCCGCCACGACCACGAACTTGCGGCTACCCTGTTTCCAGATCACTGGCGTGTTATAGCTACGATTGAACAAGTTACGCCTGGTATGCCAGGCAGTCTTACCTGTCTGCAGGTCAAAAGCGGCCAGGAAGGAACCGGTTTCATGGTCTTGCACGAGGATAACCTTACCGTCTGCAATCACCGGGGAAGAAGTGGCTCCTCGGCGATCGTTGAAGGGTCCCATCTTGCGATGCCAGATCAACTTGCCAGCCGTGTCATAGCAGAGCAGACCACTGGAACCAAAAAACACCACGATCCGTTCCCCATCCGTTGCAGCGGATGGTGTGGCCAGGCGACCTTTCGGTTTCCGATCGTTCTTCTCGAGTTGATGAATGGGGGCTGACTTTTCCCAGGCGACCTGGCCATCGACCGTACTGATCGCCATGGTCACCAGCCGTTTGTCTTCCCGCTCGGCAGTCAAGTAAATCCACTCGCCAAAGATTACCGGCGAAGAAACCCCGGAGGGAATCTCCTTGCTCCAGAGGACATTCTTGCCTGGGGTAATTGCAACCGGCAATGCGTGTTGTTCCTGGGAAACACCCGACGCATTGGGCCCACGAAACTGGGACCAGGGATCAGCCTGGAGCAGGCTGCAACAACCCATCAGGAAGCTGGTCAGGATCTGTGTTCTGCGACAATTCATTGGGGACTCGCGACAATCACGGAAACGGATATAGACGTTGCCAAGCAGCTTAATCCAGCTTTTCACTGATCGCAACCGTGTGATATTGGGCATCGCATCGGCCACCGCTCGATCACCCTCTGTTTCTGTTCTATAATGAGAAACATGCAAATCACCACCCTGTTATTGGCACTCCTGTTAGGCCTACAAGGCCCGCAAACCTACAGCTGGAAAGAGCTACTACCAGCAATCCGCATGGTAGAAACGGGAGGGTCGCCCAACGGAGGCCTGGGAGCGATTGGGGATCGCGGCAATGCCCTGGGGCCCTACCAGATATGGAACATCTACCACAAGGATGCCGCCACGCGAGACCGGTCACTCAACAACTATCGCCGCTGTCTCAATAGCAAGGACTACAGCGAACGCGTCATCAAGGCTTACATGAAACGATATGCCCAGGCAGCCAGCAAACGTCTAGACCAGGGACAGGCCAGCCTCAAGGACCTTGAGACCATAGCACGGATTCACAACGGGGGCCCCCGTGGAGCAACCAAGACATCTACCCAGAAATACTGGGCCAAGGTGCGATCCCACCTCAAGCAATAACAACGAGAAAATCAATCCATGAAAACAAGCCACTCCCTGATCATCCTGGTGGCAAGCCTGGTACTCACCGTGACACCGCTAGGCGAAGCAGCGGAAACGAAACCCGCCACGCCACGCAGTCGTCAGTTTCGTCTTAATATCGGCGCCACCGTAAATCACTTACCGAAACGATCCACCGTGCGTGTCTGGTTACCGGTACCACCTTCCAATACGTCCCAGGCGGTTAAAGCACTGGCTCACAGCCTACCGGCTTCAGCCAGCTTGAATCGAGAACCCAAGTACGGCAACCAGGTTCTTTACTTTCAGAAAAAGGTCGGCAAGTCCGGGTCCCTGGACTTCAACACGGTTTACGAAATCCGGCGACAGGAAGTTCGTGGCCTGGAACAAGCTCGTGACGAAAAGAAGGTACTCTCTGCGAAAGAAAGAGAACTCTACCTGGCTGCCAATAAAAAAGTCCCGTTAACTGGCCAGCCAATCGAATTGCTCGCGCAACTCAACCTGGCCAAGGATAAGCCGCTTGCCCTGGCCCAGCAGTTATACAATCGTGTTGACGAGCATGTCCGCTATGACAAGTCAAAACCTGGCTATGGCAATGGTGACGTACTCTGGGTCTGCAACAGCAAGTCCGGGAACTGCACGGATTTCCACAGTCTGTTTATTTCTTTCGCCCGCAGCCAGGCCTTGCCCGCCCGCTTCGAAATTGGTTTTCCATTACCACCGCAACGAGGCCACGGAAAAATCAGTGGCTACCACTGCTGGGCCATGTTTCATATCGATTCACGCGGTTGGATTCCCGTCGACATCTCAGAGGCAGACAAGGATCCTAAGCTGAAGGAATACTATTTTGGGAACCTAACTGAAAACCGGGTCACGTTTACCACGGGACGCGATATCAACCTCGTACCACGACAGGCTTCACCGCCGCTAAACTACTTCGTCTATCCGCACATCGAGGTGGACGGCAAACCCTGGCCCCGGGAAAAGATCGAGCTGAAGTTCAGCTACCGGGACCAGTAAGAGTTTCCGACCACGGGTTGCCCGCTACCCTTAGCCCGTCTCCGGAAGAAACGTGGGCATGCTCACACCCCTGGGCACTGTGAACGCGCCGTGGGCCTGTGCGACATGCATTTCACAGTTCCGGGCACCCCAGCTATACAGTCGTTGAACCAGGTCTCCGCAGGCAACCGGAACCAGGAACACCGGCATCCGGCCCGGATACTGGTTAAGTTCTGCATGGATCAGCGCCGCTGCCTGGTCCTCGCCACGGGCAACTCCTGGCCCCAGCATGTTAAACGCAGCAGCTCCACAGGAAACCAGGAAGCCATCGATTCCCGTCTCTCCTTCCACGACCGACACGTGCCAGAGCTGATCCGGGTTCTGGAGAAAATAGCGGTAGTCATTCCTCCGGGTAATCCCACTGAGCTCCTGCTCGATCTCAGCCATCGCTTCCAGGTCATCCTCGTTGGCTAATCGGACACGATGACCCGTCGGAGGCTCCACGGCCAACCCGGTCTCCGGAACCTGCAGGTACATGTCCTGGAAAGTACAGAAGGGGACAAAACCAGCCCGCGTGTAGAGTGAATAGGAGTCCAGGTTAAGACAGCTGGAAACCAATCGAACCGGTTTATCTTGAGCCTGGGCCAGCTCAATGATATGGGCCAGCAATGCCCGGGCGACACCGCGACCGAAGTGGTCGGGGTGAGAATTCATGATCCCCAGCGAGACATGGGTTTCGCGCGGATGTACGAAACAAGACCCAATCACCTGCTGGCTTGAATCGTCAACCGCGACGATTGCCTGGCCTGGATCAAGTTGGTCATAGACATCGATCATGACCCCCGTATCCAGTTCATCGCCAGTAAAGATCGCATCACGACCAATCGACTCGTAGTACCGATTCGTAGAATGGAAAATCAGCCGGGCGACTTCCTCTCGATCAGCGGCAGTCATCGAACGCAGTTCAAAGCTCATGGTAACTTTCCTGAATACTTTTCTTCCTGTCAAAATAACGGATCAATCAATACCTGGCTCACATGGATTCAACCGTTTTGTCGTGAAACCTAGTATAGGTGTTCACCGCATCGTGGGTAGCAGAGTTACCCTGGGCGCAAGAAGACTCCACCCTCCCGCGTACACAAACCACGTAAATCCCAGCTGCATTTATCTTGAACCCATCAATTAATGTCGATATCATGAGAGGATCATTCACTCATGCCTGGAGAACGTGGCCCATGTTGACCCTGTGGGGAAACCAGCACCGCTTTTGCGACCGTGTGAAGCGACGTGATTTCCTTAGTATTGGTTCGCTCGCCATGGGTGGACTGACACTTCCCGGTCTGCTGCGGGCTGAGGCAGCTGCCGGCATCGGTCAGTCCCACAAGGCGATCATCATGATCTACCTGACTGGTGGGCCACCCCACCAGGACATGCTCGATCTCAAGCCGGAAGCACCTGCGGAAATCCGGGGAGAATTCTCCCCCATTGCCACGAATGTCCCGGGCATTCAAATCAGCGAATTGATGCCTCGCCTGGCAGGTATGATGGACAAGTTCATCCCGATTCGAACCCTGGTCGGTTCGGACGGACGCCATTCCTCCTTCCAGTGTGTCACGGGACATCGCTTTGCCAATCAACCCCAGGGTGGTTGGCCGGAAATTGGCTCGATCCTGTCCAAGGTCCATGGCCCTGTCAATCCATCGGTACCAGCCGCCATTGACCTTTCCATGAAAATGGAACATCTCCCCTACAACCTACCGGGCTCCGGGTTTCTCGGATCCGCCCATGCACCGTTCAAACCAACGGGACCCTCGCTGGCCGACATGGTCCTCAAGGGTGTGGAACTCAGCCGTTTTGACAATCGTCGGCAACTCCTTGGCAAACTGGACACAGCACGTCGACAACTGGACCAGGCTGGCCTGCCAGGGCAGTCAGATGCCTTCACCCAACGGGCCCTGGATGTCCTGACATCGAGTCGATTGGCCGATGCGTTGGATTTGGAGAAAGAGGATCCACGGATTCGTGCTCGCTATGGCAAGGATGATCCCAAGGTATTGCCGTATTCGAGCAAGGGTTACCAGGCCATCATGTCCAAGTTCCTGATGGCCCGACGACTGGTCGAAGCCGGTGCTCGCTGCGTAACCGTTTCCTATGCTGATTTCGATTGGCATGGATCCAACTTCACAAACGCGCGCAAAGTGGTGCCACTACTGGACCAGGGCCTGACCGCACTCGTCCAGGACCTGCATGAGCGGGGCCTGCAGGACGACGTTACCGTGGTCGTCTGGGGAGAATTCGGACGCACCCCCAAGATCAATAAATCTGCCGGACGTGACCACTGGTCGAAAGTCGCCTGTGGATTACTGGCCGGAGGTGGTATGCAAACCGGCCAGGTGATTGGTACTACCAATCATTACGCCGAAGAACCGGTCGATCGACCCGTTCACTTCCAGGAAGTCTTTGCCACGCTCTATCGCAACATGGGAATCGACCCCACGCGAACCACGGTCTCCGACCTGGGCGGACGTCCTCGCTACCTGATGGAAGATTTTCGTCCCCTGCCAGAAGTCAGCTAGGCACGTTCAACAATCCTAGCGAAAAACCGGCAACTTCATCACGTGCAGGTACTTGGCTGCAAACAGGTACAGCTTGTCATCGACACGCCAGGTACTGATCAAGCCGTCACCACCGGGCCACTTGGCAAAACCACGTCGATCCGGAACGATCTTGATGAAATCGGTTGTATAACCGTATTTCATTTTCGGCACATCCGCTCCCTTGCGACTCTCGGCCCAGACGACCAGGTACTTGTGCTTGCCGGCTGAATCTTTCCCCAGGTAGCCGATAAAACCAGGCCGATAGATTCCCAGTTCTGCGTCCGGACCCGACTTCGGGCGAATCATCGGGTTCTCGGGAAATAGCTCCCACTTCCTGCCATTCTGCGAACGGGCAAACCCCACGCTGCAAGCTCCCTTTACATCGGTACCACGCAGAAAAGCCAGCCATTGACCACCGGGAAGCCGCTGAATGGAATGATACGAAGAGGTGCCGTACATCCAGGGCTTGGTGGTCGTAGGGATCACCGGCATGATCTTGGGAATATTGACCTTGTCAGGTCGCTTGTCAGGGACAATCGTCCAGGTGTGCGACGAGAGGTCAGGGGTCGTGGCCAGTGCGGTCATCTGATTTCCTCCGCCAGGATAGGCCGGATTCTCCTCCCACAACCTGTGAAAATGATTGTAGTAGTGGAAATACATGAACCACAGCTTTTCATCTTCATTCCAGACCACCGAGGGACTGGAAAAGTGTGACGGATCACCGAGTTTCCCAGGAAAATGAGGATTCACCAGTACCAGGCTATGCTCCCGACCAGGGTCCAGTTTCTTTAACTTGTGATAGGGTCCCTCGATCGAGTCTGCAATCGCGCAGGCGATCCCTGACGTTGGATCATGGTGAGCATAGTAAAGGTAGTACTTGCCATCCGGGTTCTTGCCACGATCATTGCGGACCATGCTCGGGTAACCCACGGTATCGTCTTTCCTGGCCGCCTCGGTCCACGTGCTGTATTCCCAGGATTCTGAGCGAACCAGGATCTTCTTGCTGCTCACTACGTCCAGTGGCAGGTTCCCTTTCATGTCAGACAGATCGACGCATTTCAGGTTATTATCCAAGCGACCGTCGTCCTGCCGAGAAACCGGTGGCAACATCTTTTGCACGTACTGTTGATCGGGCAGGCTTAACCTGGCCAACGGAACCATGATCTCCTGCTTGTTGGCACGGCGCAGTACTACCTGGCCGTCACTGACACGTACGAAGACTGCTTCAATACTGAATTTTCCCGTGGCATCCTTCCAGGTACGCACCGGTTGCGGTGCCTGGGCAGCTGCGGACATCTGCAACGCCAATACGCCTATCAAGACTGCAACGACATGCCTGCGATACATCGTGAGTTCCCTCGTAGGTTAAGGTTTTTGATCCGGCACGAT
>Ga0163108_10002293_pt1 | contig 13928 bp, 11 predicted proteins | sample Fk1155metaG_FD_109644 | JGI IMG/M metagenome (GOLD analysis project Ga0163108, IMG submission 109644) | Marine microbial communities from the Central Pacific Ocean - Fk160115 155m metaG | ecosystem: Environmental > Aquatic > Marine > Oceanic > Photic zone | place: The Central Pacific Ocean...
AGATCACCGCGCCGCACATGGGGTTGTCATCACGGCGGCACATCTCGATGACATGCTCCGCCTCCTTGACCTGCTGTGAAGGTGTGACATCGACCTCCATGTAGACCGTCTTGACGACGTTCAGTCCACTGGACGCCTCGAGGTAATCGGACATCAGGAAATTCTTCGCCAGAGGTTTTTCGTCCTTGGTCCAGGGCAGGTTGAACTTGCCGAGGTCCCACATATGCTGGTGCGTATCCACGATGGGTATCAAGCTTGTCGCTCCTCTCCCCGCTGAGTCTATAGGCGCGCTGGTGCAACACCCCTGGACGACTCCTCCAACTCCTGCCAGAACGGCTCCCTTGATAAAATCACGGCGACTGGTCATGCGCGGGCTCCCCCTGCAAGTTAAATAGGCTGGTAATCCATTTCTACAGGCCACTAATCTGGGATGATTCGGCGGTCCCGTCAAGCCCCGCTTCCCCCGTCTTCGATGTTCTGGTTGCAACGAACCGTCCCAGCGATTAAAAAAGCTCCTCACACCTTGAGCGGTCCGCGTGAAATTCCGCGCGCCGTGAAATCGCTGAATAGACGTTGCCGAATGGTGTAATTGGTAGCACGCCAGATTCTGATTCTGGAAGTCGGGGTTCAAGTCCCTGTTCGGCAACCATTTGAACAAGGGCCGCGCGGAAACCTTCCGCCGCGGCCTTCTCTTTTAACCGGCGTCCGGAACCTTACATCAGGCCATGGCCGACCTTGAACTCTCCCCAGTCACGCTTGAGGCGGAGAAACTCCTCCGGCGAACCGGCCAGGATGAAGGGATTGGTTTCGATCTCGAGGCCGATGGTAGATGAAGGCCTGCAGCCGTAGTCATGACCGGGCCAGATCGTGGTCTCGGGAGGAAGCTCCCTAAGCACCCGCTGGATGCTCTCGTATTCCTCTAATGCCAGCTCATCGTTCGCGGTGCCGCCAATCTTGCCGACAAAGAGCAGGTCGCCGGTAATCGCCACGGCCTGCCCGGGAAGGTAGATCACCAGGTGGTCGAAACTATGACCGGGAGTGTAGAGAAAGCGGAGGCTGAGCGAGCCGACCTTCAGCTCGTCCCCATCATCGAGGGAGACCTCTGGATCACTCTCGGCATCCTTGTAGGCCGCAAGACGGGCGCCGGTGAGCTCGAGAGCGCGATCGTTTCCGTTGACGTGGTCAGGATGTCCATGTGTATTGATGACATGGGTCACGGTCAGCCCCTGGACGCGGGAGCGCTCAACCACCGCGTCTGGATCGTACGAAGGATCAACCAGGATTCCCTCGCCAGCCTCGCGGTCGCCGATGAGGTAGGCGAAGTTGCGGTCCCCGCCTGTTCGAATCTGTTCGAAAATAAAACGCATGAAACCGCGCGTCCCTCCTGAACCTCGATGTAAGAAAGACAGGGCCGGCTCAGCCCAGAGGCGAGCTCGACTCCAGAGCCCCGATATAGGGCAGGTTACGGTATTGCTGGCGATAGTCGAGCCCGTAGCCGACAACGAATTCATCGGGAACTTCGAATCCCCGGTAAGCGATCTCCACCTCCCGCTTTCTGCGAGCCGGTTTATCCAGCAGGGCGACCACCGCGAGCGAGGCCGCTCCCCGGCCCTCCAGGAGGTCGAAGAGATATCCCATCGTCCGACCCGTATCGACGATATCCTCAACCACGAGCACGTGCCGCCCGGCGACTGACTCACTCAAGTCGGTCCTGAGCTCGATCTCTTCGCCACTCTCGGTATTGTCGCCATAGGAGTCCACACAGATGTAGTCGAAGCGCAGGGGGACGGTGATCTTCCTCGCAAGGTCAGCGAAAAAGACCATGGAACCTTTGAGGACACAGACCAGCACGAGGTCTTTGTCTTCGTAGTCACGCGAGATCTCACGAGCAAGCTCTTGCAGCCGACTGGTGATCTCTGCTTCGGATATCAGGACCCGAACCGATGGTTCCTCGCCGATGTCGGACATGAACTCTCCTTTGAACGATTCAACGCTATCCAGCTTATTCGTTTCAGGAGACTATAATCAACCTCCCTGCTACTGGTACTCGCCGCCCCCAGCGGTCCATAATGCCGGCAAAGCCAGGCACTGTTGGATCAGCATATGCAAGTACGAGACATCGCCGAAGCCATCGTTCTTTCCGAAGACATCGATTTCAAACTCGCCGCCCTGCCCGAAGACATCGAGGACAGCGAGCCGGGAGCGCCGCTGCGCGTAGAGAAACCCGGACGACCGCCGGAGCTGGCGCCGCGACCGATCAGGGAGGCCCAGGTCCCATCGGTCAGGGGATACCATGACCCCATCCAGCGGCCGCACATCCTGCACTCCTTCGCCAATCATGAGCTGCAAGCTGTCGAGCTCTTCGCCTGGGCTCTGCTGGCCTTCCCGGATGCCCCGCCACCCTATCGCGCCGGGCTTCTGAAGATCCTGGCCGAAGAACAACGCCATACCCGGATGTACATCGCCAGGATGAGGAAAATCGGCGGAGAGCTCGGAGACTATCCCGTCAGCGGCTACTTCTGGAACAAGACCCCCGAGCTCACAACACCCCTGCGTTTTGTCTGCGCCATGTCACTCACCTTTGAGAACGCCAACCTCGATCACACCACGGATTCCGCGGCTGAGGTCCTGAAGGCGGGCGACAGGAAGACTGCAGAGGTCATCGATCAGGTCCATCTCGATGAGATCGGCCACGTGCGCTTCGGGTGGGAGTGGCTGGGGAAACTGAAGGAGCCGGGGCAGACCATGTGGGAGGCCTACTGCGCCAACGTTACCTGGCCGCTGCGCCCGGCGCTCGGCCGCGGCAGGACATTCCATCCCGCCGGCCGCGTTGCGGCGGGAATGGACCCCGAGTTCATCCGCCTGCTCGAGGAGAGCCAGAGAGACGACCCGCAGGGAGAGGGAGCCGATGACTGAGAGGCTCATCGTGGGCAACCTTGACTGTGAGACCGGCTTTGCGGCCCAATCCTGGAGCTCCGGTGCGCCGGCGGCCCTACCACGGCCTGTCCTTGAAAACATCTCCGCGGCCGCAACCCTGCTGCGGGTTTTCTGCACCGAGGAAGACCGGCTGTGGACCCCGCTCCCGGTTGACGCCGGGCGCCTCACGGGTCCGCCGGAGCTTGCGCGGCCCACCCTGGCCGAGGGCCCGCTGTCAGCGGCGGAGCAGGAAGGTGAGGTGCTCGCCTGGGGAGAAACTGAGGCGGTGGCGGCGCTTCGAGCCGGCAGACCGGCCGCTCAGCCCTACCGCGAAGATGCCCCGCTGGCTGGCAGGCTCTGGAGCCTGCCAGAAGCGAGCGCGGCCGCCGCGGCCTCGGTGAATGACAAACGCTTCTGCCAGCGACTAAGGGAAAAGCTCGGCCTCGCCCTGCCGTCAAGCCGGATCATCAAAAACACCGCGGAACTCGAGGAACATCTCGAAAATTCGAGCGGCCGCCCGGAGCTGTCCGGCGGCTGGGTTCTGAAGGCTCCCTTTTCCGCCGCCGGCAGGCTGCGGCTGATCGCCGAAGGTCCGGGAGTCGGGGAGCTAGAGCTGAAGAGGGCCCGGAACCTGTTCGAGGCGCATGGAGCGCTGGTCTTTGAACCCTGGCTCGATAGAACCGCGGATTTCGGCTTCTGCGCCCTCGTGCTCGAAGAAAGAAACGTGCTGCTTGGGCCCCACGGCCTCGAAACCGATGTCCAGGGCCGCTTTCGCGGTCTCGTCTTCTCACCTTCCTCCCCTGGCAACCTTCCCGGGCTGGAGACAGTCGTAGGCGCTGCTGCGGATGCTGCGCGAGAAGAGGGCTACCTCGGACCGCTCGAGGTCGATTGCTGGTCCTGGCGCGACAGCGGCGGCGATGAACATTTCCACCCCCTCGGTGAGATCAACGCGCGGATCAGCTTCGGGCTCGTTGGCCGTGCCATCATCGAAACTCTTGGCGAAGCGACCGGCTGGATCGCTCGAGAACCAGCCCGGCTGCTCATCGGCCCGCAACAGCTGCGCGGCGATTCAGCCGAAGCCATCGAGCTGTTGCGCCCCGCAGAACCGGATGGCTGCGGCGCCTGGCTTGAGCGGATCTCCCCGGCCTAGTCCCCCACCGGTAAACCGAGGACCAGGCGGCGCACGAACCTCACCGGTGGAGACCCGTAGGAAATCACCCGGTCGTGGTACTTCTTCAGGTTGAACTTGTCGCCGTTTTTCTTCTCAACCTCCGCTCGCAGATCGCGGTGTTCCTGGTAACCGACAAAATAGGTCGAGAGCTGGGTCGAGGTGAGCTGGGCGCGAATCCACTTGCCGGCGGCCTCGCGCTCCTCCTGGAAGGTTGTGACCGTCATCAGGCGCATGGCATCCTCCTCGCTCATGCCTTCGGCGTGAATCGCCTGGTCGATGATCGCGTTGGCGATTCCACGCAGATACCACTTGAGGGTAATGAGCTTCATCAACGGATCGGCATTCATATAGCCCTCATCGGCGAGCATCTGCTCGGTATAGACGGCCCAGCCCTCGATGAATACCCCGGATGAGAGCACCGCCCGAAGCAACGATGGATAGCGGTTCGAATGCGCTAATTGCAGGAAGTGGCCGGGGACCGCCTCGTGGACCGACAGGTTGTGAATAGAACGGCGGTTGTACTCCCGCAGAAAGGAGTCGACCTGCTTGTCCGTCCAGTCCTCCGGCAAAGGCGCCACCGCGTAGAAGGTCTTCTGGCCGACATCGAGAGCGCCGGGAGAATCGCAATAAGCCACCGACACCCCGCGCTCAAACTCGGGCATGATGATAATCTCGATCGGATCGTCGGGAATCGTGATGAGATCACGCTCGCGGACAAAAGCCTCGATCTCGACGAGGGAATCCCTTGCCGTCTTCACCACCTCGCCCCTCCCCGGCTTGTCGGCATAGGCAAGCTCGAGGGCGGCCTGGATCGTCTCCTGCCTGTGAGCCTCGTCAGGCTCAGCGGGAAACTCGCGTCCGGGCTCCTTTTCGAGGAAGACTCCCTTGCTGAGCTGGTACATCTGCTCACGCACACGCTTCAGCTCGCTCTCCGCCCGCCTGCGAACCTCGGCCCGGGACAGCGGTGAGTTCAGGGTGAAGGCGAGCTTCTTGTCGAAAAGCCTGGAGCCGATCCGGAAATCTCCGGCCGCCTGCGGGACAACCTCCTTCTCGAGCCATTCCTGGTGCTTATCTACCGCCGCCCTGGCTGTCTTCATGGCGGCCTCGAGGCGCCCTCGCTCCGCCTTGTCGAGCTTGTCGAGATAAGGGACCACCCTGTTGTCGAGAATACTCAGAACCCCCCGGTTCTGCCTGACGGCCGTCTCGGCGTGTATCTTCGGCACCCGCTTCGCCACCAGGGTTCCCCGGACCTGCTCAAGGAGCCTCGGCAGCTTCTCAAGGCGATCCGCCGCGCTCGACAGGCGTTTCGCGATCGGAGCGAAGTCTCGCGCCATGAGGCTGTAGATCGCGCGGCCGCAGAGGTCGGTGTAACCCAGGGGATTCCAGGCCCACTCCTGGAGAACATCGAGACGCCAGAGCGTCTTGCGCAGGTCGTGTTCCAGCAGAGCCGCATCGATCTGATTGGCCTGTGAGAGGTGCTCACGCGGCAGCGCCGCGAGGCGCTCGAGGTACTCGAGGGAGAAAGCCTTCGTTCGCGCCCGTGACTCCGCGCCGACCTCATCGAGCTCTCCATCGTAGCGGTGGTCGCCCAGGTAGGTGGCGTAGACCGGGGAGAGAGCCGTGAAGCGGTCGAGGTAGCTCTTGCTGAGCTCCAGGAACTGATCGTCGGAGGTGAGATCTTCGGTCGACTGCATTTGTACCGCGCAGGAAGAACAGAAAAGAAGGACCAGGCAGGGTGAAAAACGGCGCATGGGATAATAGCTCACTGAAAAAGAAAAATCGTCTGAACCGCGGCGCCCCCGAGCGCCCGTGGAAAAAAGAGAATACCACAGGTAGCCGGACATCAGGAAAGCGAGTCCTTGAGCCCCCGCATGGATTTGCTTGATGGCTGGAACGCTCTGACCTAATGTCAACTACCTGATCCATACGGAAAACAGAGGAAAGCCCCATGATGAAACGAACTCTTCGCTGCGCGATCGCGGCCAGCTGCCTGTTGACCCTCGCGACCTCAGCCTACGCGGAAGACTGGACCCGGTTCCGCGGTCCGAATGGCACCGGCTTGAGTGAAGCAAAAGACATCCCGGTAAGCTGGGGCGAGAAAGACTACAACTGGAAGACCGATTTCCCCGGAATCGGGCACTCGCAGCCGGTCGTGTGGGGCGAACGGCTCTTCCTCACCAGCGCCGAAAAGAAGGGCGGGGTGAGGCACGTGCTGTGTTTTTCAACCGGCGATGGCTCGATCCTCTGGAAGAAAACCTACGACAACCGGACCCACCGCAAGCACAAGCTCAACAGCTTCGCCTCGAGCACCCCCGCTCTTAACAAGGACGCGCTCTACGTCATGTTCGGCAACCCGGACGCGGTCACCATTCATGCCCTCGACCACTCCGGCAAGAAGCTCTGGAAACACTCACTCGGTAAGTTCAGCAGCCTCCACGGCCACGGAGCCTCCCCCATCGTCTACAAGGACATGATCCTCCTGGGCCACCACCAGGGACGCAATGCCGAGGACAGCCTCAAGAGCTACCTCGTCGCCCTCGATGCGAAAACCGGCAAGGTGCGCTGGAAGACGCCGCAGAAGACGCGCTATGTCTCCTATTCGACCCCCTGTGTCTACAAGCCCGCCGGGGGACCCGAGCAGGTCATCTTCAACAGCGCCGGCAACGGCATCGGCGGCATCGACCCGAAAACCGGCAAGATCCTCTGGGAGAACGACTGCTTCACCATGCGCTCCTGCTCCTCACCGGTGATCGCCGGTGATGTGATCATGGGAACCTGCGGCTCCGGCGGCGGCGGCAACTACCTCGTCGCCGTCACACCCGCAAAGAGCAAGGTCAAGGAGGTCTACCGCCTCAAGAAGGCCATCGCCTACGTCCCCACGCCGCTGATTCGCAACGGCCTGATGTTCATCTTCAGTGACAAGATAGACGTTGCCAGCTGCTACCAGGCCTCAACCGGGAAAATGATGTGGCAGAAGCGCGTCGATGCCGTCTTCTGGGGTTCACCGATCTGCGTACAGGACCGGATCTACATCGTCTCTCGCGATGGAACCGTCCTGGTGCTCGCCGCCAGCGACGAGTACAAGGAGCTTGCCCGGATCGACCTCGGCGCTCCCAGCCGCTCGACGCCCTGCATCGCAGGCGGCCGGATGTACATCCGCACCTACGACTCGGCTAAAGAAAGCGGGCGGCTGCTGTCGATCGGCGGAAAGAGGCGCTGAACCGGGGCCTACCCCGGGGCTGCGGACCGCTCCCCTGGAGCGAGCAGCGATCCACCCACGGCGATGACCAGGTTGACCGGCAGTCCGTAGAGCCCGGCATGGATTCCCCACGGCTTGCCGCTCACCCCGAAGGCAAGCACCAGGGCGATGGCCAGGCCGGCGACCAGGCCGACAAAGACCGGGCGTGCGCGCAGACCGCTCCAGTGGAGTCCGAGAAAGAATGCGGGGGAGAGCTGCACCAGCAGATCGAACTTCCGGTCGAGAAGCTTCAAGAGGGTCGTATGCCTGAGGGCAATCGCCAGGACGACGAGGATGACGATCAACGCCCACGAGCTGGCCTTGCCAACCTTCGTCAGGCTCTTCTCACCGGCCCCGGGAGCAGCTCGCCGATAGAGATCGCTCGAGAACATCGATGAAATACTCAGGAGAGCCGAATCAGCCGTCGACATGATCGCGGCGAGAACCGCGGCGAAAAGAACGACGACCAGCCAGTAGCCCACGCCGCCCTGGGCCTGGATATCGCGAAAAACCACCGTCAGCACCCGGTCCGCGTCGGCGCCTTCCAGTCCCGGGAAGTGGGCCACCGCCGTGATGCCGATGAAGACCGCTATCAGCGTCGCTGTCAGCGGAAGGAAGGCCATGACCTGCAGGCTGCGGCGCAGAACCGTCGGGCCGCGCGCGGCATAGAGCCGCTGGATCGCCTGCGGATAGAGGGCCGCGCCAATCCCCACCATGAAGATATAGCTGAACCACTCCCGTGACATCGCCCAGCTCGGCGGCTGGAGCTTTTCGCCGCCTCCTTCCTGCGCGAGAATCTTCAACGCGCTCGTCTCGGGACCGCCAAAATAAACGAAGACCAGCACGGTCAGGATCACGAAGCCGATCATCAGCACGACCCCCTGGAGTACATCCGTCCAGGCGACCGCGCGCAGGCCCCCCAGGGTCTCGTAGACAACCATGATGAGCGCCAACCCCACCACAGCCCATGTGTAGACATCGATCTCGGTGGTGGCGCTGAGCCCCTCTACAGCGCGGCCCATAGCCATCAGCTGGGCAAGAAGATAATTCGACAGGGCCACGATCATCACGACCGAGGCCAGCACCGAGAGCGGCGGATAGGCGAAGCGGTCGTGCAGGTAATCCGCCGGGGTGATAAAACCCCGGGAGTGAGCGCGCGCCTGGAGTTTCGGAGCCAGCAGCAGGTAGAAGACGATGACCGCTGTCATGAAGTGAACGCTCATCGTCCAGGCGTAGCCAATGCGGTAGGTCTTGCCGGTGAAGCCGAAGAGCGTGTTGCCGCTGTACTGGGTGGCGTAGAGCGTCAGCACCAGCACGATGAAGCCGAAGCCGCTGCCGGCCAGGTAGAAGTCCTTCATCGAATCTTCCCGCCGCGCCCGGTAGCCCCACCACCCCACCAGCAGAAGCGAGCAGAGGTAGAGCGCTATGAACGTCCAGGCGCCGACGCCGAATGGAAGCAACCCTTCGTTCATTCCTCCTCCGAAGGCCAGGGCCGTCTCAGCAGCCAGGCCGTGTAGACCGAGACCGCCGCCGAGCCTGCCACCGCCACTACGACCCAGGCCGGCACCCCGCCCCAGCGGGTATCATCGCCGGCCGGCCAATACCAGGGAACCGCCGCCAGCAGCAATACCGCGTAGACACCCCAGACCTTCAGGCTGAGGTAGGGTCCCTTCATCAGGAGCCGGCCCTTTTCTGCAGCCGGGCCCAGGTGTCCCGCAGGGAAGCGGTACGGTTGAAGACCAGGTTGCCGGGCGCGGAATCAACCGGATCGACGCAGAAATAGCCGTGTCTTTCAAACTGGCAATTGTCCCCGGCCACGGACCCCCCCAGGGCAGGCTCCAGCTTGCAGCCATCGAGAACCTCCAGGGAATCGGGGTTGAGGTTTTCCTTCCAGTCCCCTCCCTCCCCGGCCTGCAGAGGATCCTCGGCCATGAAAAGATGGTCATAGACCCTCACCTGCGCCTCGACGGCGTGCTGCGCCGAGACCCAGTGGATCGTGCCCTTTACCTTGCGGCCATCGGGGGAGTCACCCCCCCTGGTCTCGGGGTCGTAGGTACAGTGAACCTCGACCACCTCACCCGCATCATCCTTGACGACATCGACGCAGGTAATGTAGTAGGCGTAGCGGAGTCGAACCTCCCGGCCGATCCCGAGGCGGAAGAATTTCCTCGGCGGATCCTCCATGAAATCGGTCTGCTCGATCCAGAGCTCGCGGCTGAAGGGAACCTTGCGCTTTCCGGCGCTCTCATCCTCGGGGTTGTTGATGGCGTCGAGCTCTTCGGATTCACCCTCGGGGTAGTTGTCGATAATCACCTTCAGGGGCCTGAGCACGCCCATGCGGCGCTCGGCGGTACGGTTCAGTTCGTCGCGGAGGCCATGCTCAAGGAGTGCGACCTCCTGGGTGTTGTCGCGCCGGGCCATACCGATCCGCTCACAGAAGGTTCGGATCGAGGCGGGAGTGTAACCCCGCCGCCGCAGTCCGCAGATCGTCGGCAGGCGCGGGTCGTCCCAGCCCTCGACCTGCCCCCCCTCCACCAGCTCGAGCAGCTTGCGCTTGCTCATGACGGTATAGGTGAGGTTCAGGCGGGCGAATTCGATCTGCTGCGGGTGGCACTCGACTCCCACCTCATCGATAAACCAGTCATAGAGCGGCCGGCGCACCTGGAACTCGAGGCTGCAGAGCGAATGGGTGACCTTCTCGATCGAGTCGGAGAGCCCGTGGGTGAAGTCGTACATCGGGTAGATACACCACTTGTCGCCGGTTCGATGGTGATCGACCTTCATGATGCGGTAGATCACCGGGTCGCGCATGACCATGTTATCCGACGCCATGTCGATATTGGCGCGCAGGGTGCGTGAGCCCTCTTCGAATTCCCCGGCCCGCATGCGCTCGAAGAGATCGAGATTCTCCTCCACCGAGCGGCTCTTGTGGGGGCTGTCGCGGCCGGGCTCCTGGACCGTTCCGCGATGGGCCGACATCTCCTTGTGGTCGAGATCACAGACGAAGGCCTTCCCCTTGCGGATCAACACCAGGGCGTACTCATAGAGCTGGTCGAAATAATCGGAGGCATAGAAGAGGTTCTCTCCCCAGTCCCAGCCGAGCCAGCGCACGTCGTCAAGGATGGAGTCGACATACTCGGCATCCTCCCTGGTGGGGTTGGTGTCGTCAAAGCGCATATGGCAGACACCGCCCTCGTACTCAGAGGCGAGCCCGAAATTAAGGCAGATGGCCTTGGCATGGCCGATGTGGAGGTAGCCGTTGGGCTCCGGCGGGAAGCGGGTCACCACGCGTCCGTCGTTCTTGCCGGCGGCTACATCATCGGCTACACGCTGGCGGATGAAATCAAGCGGAGGGGTGTTTTCTTCTGGGGTATCGTTCACGGTCTTTTTCTTTTCTTCCCGGGACCTGGGCCAAGCCCATAGATACCCTCACGAGACCGCCTTGTCGACCCATTCCTGCAGCTTCCCGAGCCGCCGCAGGCAGGTCTCCATGCCGAGGATCGCCATCACCTCGAACAAGCCCGGCGTCGCCCCGCGTCCGGTGAGGACGGCCCGAACCGGCTGCGCGAGATCTCCAAGGCCCGCGTCCTCCTTCTCGAGAAAGCTCTTTACGTGCTCCTCGAGAACCTCGTGGTCGCCTGAGCTCCATCCATCGGGAAATTGGGCGGTGAGACTCTCACAGTAGCGTTGCACCAGCGGCACAGAATCTTTTTTCTTTCTGAGGGCCTTGCGCGCGCCCTTGTCGGGCTCCTCGGGATCTTCGAAGTAGTAGCCGACCCGCTCAGGCAGCTCCTCCAGCCTGTTGATCCGCTCCTGCTCGAGGGCGATGATCGCCTCGAACCTTTCTCGTCCGCCGCCGCCGCTGACCACCTCCTCCAGGTCGATCTGGACCTGCTCGGATCGAAGCAGGAAGGGCAGCGACATCTCGACCAGCTCCTCCAGGGGGCGCTGGCGCATGTAGTGCCCGCCGAGATGATCAAGTTTCTTGAGGTCATAGACCGCGCCGGAATTTGAGACGCCATCGAGTGAGAACTTCTCCACCAGGTCCTCGAGAGAGAAGATCTCCTCCTTGTCGTCATAGGACCAGCCCATGCGGGCGAGGAAATTGATCATCGCCTCGGGCAGGTAGCCCTTCTCCTCGTACTCTGTAACCGAGACAGCGCCATGCCGCTTCGAGAGCTTGCCCCCGCCAGGAGCGAGGATCAGGGAGATATGGGCGTAGCGCGGGACGGAAAAACCGAGAGCCTCGAAGAGCAGGAGCTGCTTCGACGTATTGGAGAGATGGTCCTCGCCGCGCATGACGTGGGTGATTCCCATGCCGTTGTCATCTCCGACCACCGCGAGGTTGTAGACCGCGCTGCCATCGGCACGGGCGATCACGAAATCTTCGATGTCACTATTGCTGACCCGAACCGCCCCCCGAACCAGGTCGTCGATGACGGTCTCGCCTTCGGGAACCCGGAAACGCACCGTCGCCTTCTCGCCGGCATCGAGCCGTGAGCTCACCTCGGCAGGGTCGAGATCCTCCCTGACCGCCGCGGTAAAGCTGGCCGCGTCCCGGTGCTCTTCCCTGAGACGGGCCAGCTCCTCGGAAGTCTTAAAGCAATGGTAGGCTTTGCCGGCTGCAAGCAGCCGCTCGACCAGCTCCCGGTGCAGGCCATCACGCTCCGACTGGAAATAGGGACCGTAGTCACCGCCAACCTCGGGGCCCTCATCCCAATCGAGGCCCAGGAAACGCATCCCGTCAAGAATCGCCTGGGTCGCCTCCGGAGTGGATCTCTCGCGATCGGTGTCCTCTATGCGCAGCACCAGGGTTCCCCCGCACTGACGGGCGAAGAGATAATTGAAAAGCGCCGTCCTGGCGCCGCCGATATGGAGATATCCCGTTGGAGAAGGAGCGAAACGAACTCTGACCGCTTCGCCGACAGCCTCCGGGTTGGTGCTTTCCTGAGTCATGCTGCGAAAACTATCCTTCCCCAGCGGTTCACGCAAGAGTAAAGAAACCCGGGCCTCAACGCGTCTCCATCACGCCCGGCCCTTTCACGCGGGGCCGGGATGAGGTAATAATTGGTCGTCGAGAAAGAAACCTCCCCCAGTTTGGAGCAGATCCTTGTCCTCAAACAGCCCAGTTGCCCTCGTCACCGGCGCCTCACGCGGAATCGGACGCGCCATCGCCGTAGAGTTGGCCTCGGCAGGCTACGACATCGTGGTCAACTTCGTCTCCCAGACCGAGGCGGCCGAGGAGACCGCCGCCCTGGTCGCCAGGGAGGGGCGGGAGGCGCTGGTGGCCCAGGCCGATATCTCCAGCGCCGAGGACCGCGCGAACATGATCGAAGAGACCCGGTCTCGTTTTGGCCGGATCGATGTGCTCGTCAACAACGCCGCCCTGGCGCCAAGGGAGAGGGTCGACCTCCTTGAATCGAGCGAGAAGCATTACGACCGGACCCTCGACGTCAACCTCAAAGGACCCTTCTTCCTCACCCAGTCGGTCGCCGGCTGGATGGTCGAAGAGCGCCAGGCCGACCCCGGCCGGAAGCTCTACATCGTGAACATATCGAGCCTCTCGGAATACACCTCCAGCGTACTGCGCGGTGACTACTGCCTGGCCAAGGCCGGCCTCGGTATGCTCACAAGCCTCTTCGCCGACCGGCTCGGCGAACATGACATCCCGGTCAACGAGATCCGCCCGGGCATCATCGCCACCGACATGACCGCTGGAGCGAAGGAAAAATATGACAAGCTCTTCGCCGAGGGCCTGACTCCCTTCAAACGCTGGGGTCAGCCGGAGGATGTCGCCAGGGCGGTGCGCGCCCTTGTCGGCGGTGACTTCGACTTCGCCACCGGAGCCGCTATCGATCTCGACGGCGGCTTCCACCTGCACCGTCTCTGAGACACCTTCCGCTCAGGACCCGGTGAGCTTGTTGAGCTCCGCCTCGAGAGCAGCTGTGCCGCCCTCCTCCCAGACGCGGATAAAATGTGTACCGACGACCGCTATGTCGGCATGGCCGCCGAGAGCCTCGACCTGCTCCCTTGTCGAAATGCTGAAGCCAACGGCGATCGGCATGCCGCAGGTCTCCCTGGCGCTGGCGAGGAATCCTGTCAGCTCCCGCATCTCCAGGTCCATCTCCTTGCCGGTGGTCCCGGTCCTGCTGGTGGCGTAGAGTAATCCGCTGCCCGCATCGGCGATCACCTCGAGACGATCCCCCCCGGTATTGGGAGAGACCACGTAGACCGGATGGAGCCCGGCCTGGTCGCAGGCATCCCTGTATCCCTCGCGAACCATATCAGGCGGCAGATCGGGCAGGATCAGGCCGCTCGCTCCGGCAGCGGCGGACGCGGCCACGAAGCCGGCAACTCCATCAGCCCCGCCGCGACCGCCGCTGGCCTCCTGGCGGTAGGCGAAGGCGATATTGAAATAGCTCATGAAGAGGAAGGGCAGGTCGTAGCGCCCGCTGACCTCTTCCATGAACTCAAAGGCGTCCCGCACGCGGACTCCGCCATCCAGCGCCGCCTGGCAGGCCTGGGTAATCACCGGCCCATCGGCGGTGGGATCGCTGAAGGGAATCTGGATCTCGATAAGATCGACTCCACACCCGGCCATGG
>Ga0163108_10002295_pt1 | contig 13912 bp, 16 predicted proteins | sample Fk1155metaG_FD_109644 | JGI IMG/M metagenome (GOLD analysis project Ga0163108, IMG submission 109644) | Marine microbial communities from the Central Pacific Ocean - Fk160115 155m metaG | ecosystem: Environmental > Aquatic > Marine > Oceanic > Photic zone | place: The Central Pacific Ocean...
AGGATTAGATCTTGTTTTTCCTCATCATGAAAACGAGATTGCACAATCATGCTGTGCCAACAAAGTAGAAAAATTTTCGAATTATTGGTTACACAATGGTTATGTTACTTTTAATAAAGAAAAGATGTCAAAATCTCTAGGCAATGTTGTTTCTATTGAAAAAATGAGAGGAACAATCAATGGGCAGGTCATTAGACTTGCGTTGTTGAGCACCCATTATAAACAACCTTTGGATTGGAATGAAAATTTAATTAAGGAAAGCCAAAATACTCTTGATAAGTGGTATACTCAGTTTGAAAAGACCGCACAAGATGATTTGGATGATGATTTATTAAAACCACTTTTAGAAGATATAAATACTCCGGGTTATATATCAAAATTACATTTACTTTACGACAAAGCTTCTAAAGGCGACATCTCTTCAAAAAAACTTTTTCTTGCCGGATGCAAGCTCATCGGCTTATTAGAAGAAGACCTAGAAACCTGGAAAAAGTTTAAAAAAACTAAATCACAAATTGATGAAAAGACAATTAAAAGTAAAATTAAAGACAGGGAGAATGCTAGAAAAAAAGGTGATTATAAATTAGCAGACAGTATAAGAAAAGATTTAGAAAGTAAGGGAGTAATTATTAAAGACAAAGGCAACAAAACAACTTGGGAAATATAAATGAGCAAAGAAAAAATATATATTTTTGATACTACCCTGAGAGATGGAGCTCAAACAGAGGGCGTTAACTTTTCTCTTGATGACAAAAATAAAATTGCAAAAGCACTTTCAGATCTTGATGTTGATTACCTAGAAGGGGGATGGCCTGGCGCTAATACACTAGACACAACTTTCTTTAATAAACCACCTAAACTTGGAAAAACTATTTTAACAGCTTTCGGTATGACAAAAAGAAGTGGAAGAAGCGCTCAAAACGATCCCGGATTATCTGCAGTTTTAAATTCAAATACTCCGGCAGTTTGTTTAGTAGGAAAATCTTGGGATTTTCATGTGGATGTAGCTTTAGGCATAACTAACAAAGAAAATTTAGAGAATATCAAAGAGTCTGCAAAATTATTTGTGAAAAAGAAAAAAGAATTTATGTTTGATGCAGAACATTTCTTTGATGGTTACAAAAATAATCCAAAATATGCTTTGAATTGCATAAAAACTGCTTACGATGAAGGGGCACGTTGGATCGTTCTTTGCGATACAAATGGAGGAACGCTCCCACATGAAGTTGGAGAAATTGTTTCAAAAGTTACAAAGGCTATTCCTGGTAAAAATCTTGGAATACATGCACACAACGATACAGAAAATGCAGTTGCCAATTCTTTAACAGCGGTACTATCGGGAGTTCGTCAGGTCCAAGGTACAATTAATGGATTGGGTGAAAGATGCGGTAATGCAAATTTAATGTCGCTAATTCCTTCTTTGGTTTTAAAAGAACCCTTTTCCAAGAATTTTGAAATAGGAATTTCTAAAGATAAAATGAAAACAATAACAGAATGTTCTAGATTATTAGACGAGATATTGAATAGAAAATCTAATAGACATTCAGCTTATGTGGGAGCATCAGCGTTTGCACACAAAGGTGGTCTTCATGTATCAGCCGTTACAAAAGATCCAAAAACTTATGAACATATAAAACCAAATTTAGTTGGAAATTTTAGAAATATTGTTGTTTCTGACCAATCAGGAAAATCTAATATTATGTCTAGATTAGAAAAGTATGGAATTAAAATTAACAAGAATGATCCAAAAGTTCAAAGTTTACTTAACGAAGTGAAGGACAGAGAGTTTGCTGGCTATTCTTATGATGGCGCTGATGCTTCATTTGAATTGTTAGCAAGACGTCTTCTAGGGGAAATACCAAAGTACTTAACTATTTCGAAATATGATGTTTCTGTAAAAAGAGATTCAAAAGATAAAATAAATTCTTTTGCAAAAGCTCATATAGTAGTTGATGGAAAAGAAATCATTTGTGAAGGTTCAGGTAATGGACCAGTTAATGCGTTAGATAATGCTATCAGGTCTAATGTTGACAAAGTTGGAAAATATTCAAAATATTTAAAAGATTTAAAACTGGTTGATTATAAAGTAAGAATTTTAAACACAGGAACAAACGCAACAACACGTGTCTCTATAGAAAGTACTGACAAGGATGGAAAAAATTGGTTCACAATAGGAGTGTCACCAAATATAATTGATGCATCCTTCAAAGCTTTAATAGATAGTTTGGACTACAAGCTGTACAAAGAAAAAGCACCTGCTAATGATTAATAGAGTTGGTTTTGTACTTGTCAAACCTCAACTTCCTGAAAACATAGGTTTTTGCGCCAGAGCTTTAAAAAATTTTGGTTTTAAAAAATTAGACTTAGTTGATCCGAAAGAGAAATGGCCAAATAGAAAAGCGGTCGCAACATCTGTTGGAGCAAGTGACATTCTTAAAAAAACAAAAGTTTATTCTAGCATTAAAACTGCTATTCATAGTTATGATGTTGTTTATGCTTCTTCAGCAAGAAAAAGAGATATAAATAAAAAACATCTCTCATTTAAAAAATTTATTGAAAGTATAAAAAAGAATAAAAATAAAAATATTGGCATTATATTTGGACCTGAAGCCTCAGGATTATCCAATGAGGATGTTGCACATTCAAACTATATTTTTAAGATTCCAGTTAGTAAAAATTTTGAATCAATTAATCTATCTCACAGTTTAATCATAGTTTGTTTTGAGATGTTCAAAGTTTTGAAGCCCAGTTATTTAAAAAAGCAGAAAAAATTAACAGATGTTACCAGCAAGAAAAAATTTAATACATTTTTTGATTTTTTAGAAAATAGATTGGAGAAAAAGGGGTTTTTCAACCCAAAAGAAAAGAAAAAGACAATGTTAATTAACCTCAGAAACATTTTTGGAAGGATTGAGTTAAGCAACAAAGAATTAAGGATTTTGTCTAGTGTTTTTAGTAAATTATAAGAGTAATTGACAAACACACAGGAAGGATTATAAACGTTTTTTTTATGACAAAACGGATAAATGCTAAACATAAAGTTGATAGGAGGCTCAAAGTTAATTTATGGGGCCGACCTAAAAGTCCGTTTAATACCCGAAATTATCCTCCAGGTCAGCACGGACAAGGTAGAAAAGGTAAGCCAACCGATTATGGAATACAGCTACATGCTAAGCAAAAATTAAAATCATACTATGGAAATATTAATGAGAGACAATTTAGGAATGTTTATAGAAAAGCCATGAAAAAAAGAGGAGACACAACAGAGAATCTCGTTGGCCTTCTAGAAAGTAGATTGGATACTGTTATCTATAGAGCAAAATTAGCGCCAACGGTTTTTTCAGCTAGACAATTAATTAATCACGGACATTTTAAAGTTAATAAAAAAAAAGTTAACATCTCAAGTTATGTAGTTAGAGAAAATGATTTAATAGAAGTAAAAGATAAATCGAAGACTTTAACTATAATAGAAGGATGCTTAAGCAGCAAAGAGAGAGATGTTCCAGAATATATTCAGTCAGACAGCAAAAACAAAACTGCTAAATTAGTTAGAGTTCCTAAATTTACTGAAATACCTTACCCTACTATGATGGAACCTAAATTAGTTATCGAGTACTACTCAAGATAACAAAGATTTATTTTCTAGAAGTTTTTTTAACTCGCCCTTTTCAAACATTTCTTTAATGATATCGCAACCACCAACAAATTCACCTTTAATGTATAATTGAGGTATGGTTGGCCAATCAGTATAGTCTTTTATACCTTGTCTCAGTTCGTTGCTTTCTAAAACATTTATTCCTTCAAAATTAACTTTAAAATGCTTCAAAATATTTGACACTGCCATTGAGAAACCACACTGTGGTGAGTCAGGAGTTCCCTTCATGAAAAGCACAATATTATTTGAATTTATAATATCTTTTATTTTTTTATTGATTTCACTCATTGTTTTTCCTCAGTCGTTAGTGCAAGCGCGTGTAATTCGTTTCCCATTTTACCCTTAAGTGCTTTATATACCATTTTATGTTGTTCAACTTTAGACTTTCCATTAAAAATTTTGGAAATAATCTTAGCAGAGTAATGATTGCTATCTCCAGCAATATCCTTTAGTTCAAGAGTTGCATCAGGAAAGGCACCCATAATCATTGTTGAAATTTCATTCTTAGTTAATGGCATTGAAATTATGATACCATTGATTGTTGTAATTATAAAGATCATTTATTTTCATACTGAATGTTTTTTCAATTTCAAACATGTCATTTTGTACCTCAGCTATTACTTCAAAGAAAACATTGTTTTCTTTCAAAGAAGATTCAATTTTTTTAAGATTGTTTTTATCAATTTCAATCAAATATCTTCCTTGGTCTTCGCCAAAAAAATATTCAATAAAATTTATTAATTTTTTAGGTTTATATATTTTTAAACCCAGCCTAGAGGCCATACACATTTCAGCTAACGAAACAAGCATACCTCCTGAAGAAATATCGTGAGCGGATAATACAAAGTTTTCTTTTATTAGTTTTAAAACAGCCAAACCATTATTTTTCTCATTCGTCAGGTTTATTTCTGGCGGAGGACCATCAGATATTGAAAAATTTTCTTTAAGAAAAGCACTTTGTTCTATATGTCCAAGCGTTTTTCCTATGACTATAATTAGGTTTCCAGGTTTTTTTGTTTTCATATTTATAATTTTTTTTAGATTATTAAATACCCCTATGCCCCCAACTACAGGTGTGGGAGATATACTTTTAGAATTAGTTTCGTTATAAAAGGATACATTTCCAGAGACGACAGGAAAATTTAAAAACTCACATGCTTCTTTAATTCCATTAACGCACTCAACAAATTCTCCCATAACTTCTGGTTTTTCTGGACTTCCAAAATTTAAACAGTTTGTAATAGCCAAAGGTTTAGCTCCAACTGAAATTAAATTTCTCCAATTCTCACAAACAATTTGTTTTCCTCCAGATTTAGGGTCGGCTTTACAATAATTTGCTGAAGAGTCTACTGAAATAGCGATAGCTTTATCTTTTTTATGAATTCTAATTACCGCAGAGTCACCGCCGGACTTCTGTACAGTGTCACACATCACTACCTGATCGTATTGATCTGTAATCCAACTTTTATTTGAATGATCTGGGGAAGATAAAATTTTTATAAGAGCATCTTCAATTTTAATTTTTTTTAAATCTTTTATTTTTGTTTTATTTTTTGACAACTTAGATTTAGTCCATTTTCTTTCATACAAAGGAGCTTCATCAGACAATGCTGTTATAGGAATATCTGCTACTTTTTTATTGTCAAAATTTAATACTAGTCTATTACTATCTGTTGTTTTACCTATAACAACAAAGTCTAGGTCCCATTTATCAAATATTTTTTTTGCTTCTTCTTCCTTTTTATCATCAAGTATAATCAACATTCTTTCTTGACTTTCTGATAACATGATCTCATAAGGAGTCATATTATTCTCACGGCAAGGTACTTTATTTAAATTTAATTCAATACCCAGCTTTCCTTTTGAGGCCATTTCTACACTTGATGAAGTTAGTCCTGCAGCACCCATGTCTTGTATAGATATAATAGAATTATCTTTCATTAATTCTAAGCAGGCTTCTAATAATAATTTCTCTGTAAAAGGATCTCCAACCTGAACAGTCGGTTTTTTTTCTTCAGAATTTTCATCAAATTCTGCTGAAGCCATTGTGGCTCCGTGTATACCATCTCTGCCTGTTTTAGATCCAACATAGACCACAGATTTATTTAAGCCTTTAGCTTTCGAATAAAAGATTTTATTTTTATTTGCATGACCAATCGCCATTGCGTTTACTAAAATATTTTCGTTGTACGAACTATTAAATTTGGTTTCGCCGCCAACGGTAGGTACACCAACAGAATTTCCATAGCCACCAATACCAGATACAACCCCACTTAATAAATGTTGAGTTTTTTTATTTTTAGGAGAACCAAAGTGAATTGAATTCATTAATGCAATAGGTCTTGCCCCCATAGTAAAAACGTCTCTTAATATGCCTCCCACACCAGTAGCTGCGCCTTGATATGGCTCAATGAATGATGGATGGTTATGACTTTCTATTTTAAAAACTATTGCGTCATCATCTCCTATATCAATAACACCTGCATTTTCACCGGGACCTTGGATCACAATATTATTCTTTGTTGGCAATTGTTTTAGATGGATTTTAGATGATTTGTAAGAACAATGTTCGTTCCACATTGCGGAAAAAATTCCTAATTCTAGCAAGTTTGAATCTCTGCCTAAAAGTTTTTTTATTTTTTCATATTCTTCTGCTTTTAAACCGTGGGACTCTATTTGATTTTTTGTAATTGTCATATTAATTCATTAAACTTAAAAACAAACCCAATCCATCTTCGCCAGACAAAATTTTATCAGACATTCTTTCAGGATGTGGCATCATACCTAAAATATTTTTATTTTTATTAAAAATAGCCGCAATATTATTTATCGAACCATTTGGATTAGACTCTAGATTAATATTTCCTTTTTCATCACAATACTTGAGTGGTATTAGTTCGCTATTCTCTAGTTCTTCCAAATGTTTTTTGTCAGTAAAATAATTGCCTTCATTATGTGCAATGTTTAATTTCAATATTTCAGAAGCTTTATACTTATTGAAGAACTTATTCTTATTTGACTGAACTTTTACAAGAATATTTCTTGAAACGAACTTCAATCCAGAATTTCTTAATAGAGCGCCTTGTAACAAACCGCATTCAATTAAAATTTGAAAGCCGTTACAAATTCCTAAAATTAAAGCGCCTTTTTTTCCAGCAATGATTACTTCTGATAATATATTAGACTTAGCTGCTATTGCCCCAGATCTTAGATAATCACCATATGAAAAACCTCCGGGAACCACAATTAGATCTGATTTTGGCAATTCAGTTTCTTTATGCCAAACCATTGAATTTTTAAATTGTAGTTTTTCTAGAGCTACAGCAACATCTCTATCGCAATTTGATCCCGGGAAAACTATGACAGATGATTTCATTCTGCTTTGTTAATTTTAAAATCTTCAATAATCTGATTTGCTAGCAACTTTTCACACATTTCTTTAATTTGTTTTTCAGCTTTTATAGAATCTTTTTCATCCATATCTATTTCAAAGAATTTTCCCTGTCTTATTTGGCTTAAGTTTTTAATTCCCATATTTTTAAGTGTTTGACCCACAACTTTTCCTTGAGGATCTAGCACATCTTTTTTCAAAGTGACTGTAACTGAAAATTTCAAGTTATTTTTTTTTAATTTTTATCGATGTAGGCTTTTTAAACTTTACTTCAGTTATGTTGGTTTCTTCCGGCATAATTCCAAGTCTTCTAGCTACTTCTTGATATGCCAGCATGATATTTCCCAAATCTTTTCTAAATCTATCTTTGTCTAATTTACGCTCGCTTTTTACATCCCATAATCTACAAGTATCAGGGCTTATTTCATCGGCAAGAAGTATTTCTTTTTTTTCACCTTCCCACACTCTTCCAAATTCTAATTTAAAATCTACAAGCTTAATACCAATGCCTCTAAACATTCCTGTCATAAAATCATTAATTCTTAAAGTCATGTTCCTTATGATTTTTAATTCCACATTCGTGGCCCAATTAAATGCAAGAATATGTTCTTCAGCTACTAGAGGATCTCCTAATTCATCATTTTTGTAACAAAATTCTAATAGAGGTTTTTCCAGTACGGTTCCATCAGGGATTCCAAGTCTCTTTGTTAAAGAGCCCGTAGCTATATTTCTAACTATAAATTCTATCGGTATGATTTCAACAAGCTTAATCAATTGTTCTCTCATATTTATTCTTTTGATTAAATGCGTTTTAATTCCAGATTGATTTAAATTTTGCAGTATATGTTCAGAAATTCGATTATTTAAAACTCCTTTTCCTTCAATACTAGCTTTTTTTTGATTATTAAAAGCAGTCGCGTCATCCTTAAAGTGTTGAATAGCCAAACCCTTTTCTTTAGTTTCGTAGATGATTTTTGCTTTTCCTTCGTAGAGTTTTTTTCCTTTAATCATTTCTTTCTTAATACTCGATTGAAAATTACATTAATTTTTCTTGTGTGATAACCAAAATCAAATAATTTTTTTAAATTATTAACAGGTATTATCTTCATTATTTTTTTATCTTTCAATAAACTATCGTAAAAAGAAGAGTTGTTTTCAAGGGATTTCATAGCACACTTTTGTACCATTTTATAAGCAGTTCCTCTTTTTAGACCTCTAGATGTAAGATCCAGTAAAACTCTTTGTGAAAAGAACAAACCTTTTGTTAAATATAAATTTTTTCTCATATTTTTTGAATCAATCTTCATTGATTTAACAATTTCATTCAATCTGTTGAGGGCAAAATCTAAAGTTATAGTGGCATCTGGACCTATATTTCTCTCTACACTTGAATGAGAAATATCTCTTTCATGCCAAAGCACTATATTTTCCATTGCCGGCATAACTGTAGATCTTATAAGTCTAGCTAAACCTGTGAGATTTTCGCTAAGCACAGGATTTTTTTTGTGAGGCATTGCAGAAGATCCCATTTGTTTTTTATTAAAGAATTCATAAACTTCCGACACCTCTGTTCTCTGAAGATTTCGTATCTCAACAGCAAATCTTTCTATTGAACTAGCTATAATTCCCAAAACAGAAAAAAATTGGGCATGCCTATCTCTAGGTATAATCTGAGTAGATATTGGTTCAATTTTCAATTTTAATTTATTTGCAACATATTTTTCAATCTTAGGATCTATGTTTGCAAAAGTTCCAACGGCACCAGAAATTGCACATGTAGAAATTTCTTCTATTGCCTTTTCTAGACGTTTGTAATTTCTGGAAAACTCTGCATAGAAAGTTAAAAGCTTTAAACCAAATGTTGTTGGTTCAGCATGTATTCCATGACTTCTTCCAATGCACAAAGTGTATTTATGTTTGAGAGCTTGCTTTTTTATCGACTTTAATAATTCTTCAATATCTTTTAACAAGATTGTACCAGATTGTTTTAATTGTAGATTAAAACAAGTATCCAATACGTCTGATGACGTCATACCTTTATGTAAAAATCTTCCTTCTTTACCTGATTTTTCCATGATCGAAGTTAAGAAAGCGATTACATCATGTCTAACTTTTCCCTCTATTTTTGAAATTTTATTTACATCAATCTTTGATTTTGATCTTACTTTTTTTGTAACCCCTCTAGGAATTATCTTGAATTTTTCCATAGCTTGAGCAGCGGTAAGCTCTATCTCAAGCCAGATTCTATATCTGTTTTGATCTTCCCAAATTTGTTTAAGTTCTTTTCTGGAATATCTTTCTATCATATTTGATAAGGAGGAAAGTCTAATCCTCTTTTTGATAAAGTAAATATTTCACAACCTTCATCTGTTACACCAACTGTGTGTTCAAATTGTGCGGATAAAGTTTTATCTTTGGTAACTGCTGTCCACCCATCTTGTAATAATTTCGTATTATATTCACCCTCATTTATCATTGGTTCAATTGTAAATATCATGCCGGTTGTTAATTTTTCACCTGTTTGAGATTCTCCATAATGTAATATATTTGGGTTTTCATGAAACTTTTTTCCAGTTCCATGACCACAGAAATCTCTGACTACAGAAAAACCTTGTGCCTCTACATGCTTTTGAATTGCAGAACCAATGTTTCCAACAAACGATCCGTCCTTAAGAGTCCTAATGCCTTTGATCATAGAATCATAAGTGGTCTTTACTAACTTTTTAGCTTTTACCGAAACTTCTCCAACAAAAAACATTCTACTCGTATCGCCGTGCCAACCATCCTTTAGTGCAGTCACATCCACATTAACTATATCTCCTTCATTTAACATCTTATCTTTTGGTATTCCGTGACAAACAACATGATTGGGAGATGTACAACACGATCTAGGAAAGCCTCTATAAAACAAAGGAGCAGAATAAGCTCCAGAGTCATTAATAAATTCATAACATAGTTTATCAATTTTTTCAGTTGTTATGCCTGGCCTAACTATCTCTGCTACTTTATCTAAAGCAGCAGCAGCTACAGATCCTGCCTTTCTTGCACCTTCAAAAGATTCTAGAATTTCGTCTGTCATTTAAAAAAATTTATTTTGTTATTTATTTCTATTCCTTTGTTAGAAAATTTACAATCATAACAAAGCACTTTAACGTTTTTTTTTAAAGCATCCTTAAAAACTTCGTAATATTCAGGATCAATATCTGAAGCAATGTCAAAAGACTTGCATTTTTCTATTTGGATTAGAAACATTAGATAACTTTCATACCCTTGTTTATTTGCAGCCATGAGGCTTTCCAAATGTTTTTTACCTCTGCTTGTTACTGAATCGGGAAATTCAGCATGACCCTCTTTTCTACTAAGGGATACACTTTTTACTTCAAGAAATGCTTTTTTATCTTTTTTTGTACTATGCAAAAGAAAATCAAATCTAGTATTGGTTCCAAATTTTTTTTCTGGTCTAACAAGATTGTACTCAACCAAATCTTCAATTAATTTTTTTTCAAGTGATTCTTGAACTATTTTATTTGTTATATGAGTATTTACACAAATTTTTATTTTGTTAGCCTCTATAATTTGCAGAGTATACTGCAATTTTCTTTTTTCATTGTTAGATTTTGTTATCCAAACAGGATTTCCTTTATCCAGGAGTCTAAACATTGATCCAGGATTTGGGCAGTGGGCAGTAATAGTTTTATCTTTCAACTTAATATCAGCAAAAAATCGCTTATATCTTTTTATTAGAACTCCTGGTATTAATTCGTTCTCAAAATCCATTTTTTTAATATTATCAAATTATGGTAAGAAAAAATAAAAAAATTACTGCCGCAATACTAGTTATTGGTAACGAGATTTTATCAGGAAGGACGAGGGATCAAAACGTTTCTTATTTAGCTTCATGGCTGAATAATGATTTGGGAATTAAGGTTGCAGAAGTTAGAATCGTACCAGACATTGAAAACAAAATAATAAAAAGTGTTTTAGCTTTAAGCAAAAGTTATAATTATGTTTTAACAACAGGCGGAATAGGACCAACACATGACGATATTACTTCTCGCTCCGTATCAAGAGCTTTCAAAAAAAGATATACTTACCACAAAGAAGCTTACAGCATATTGAACAAATATTATGGAGAAAAAAATTTTAATGATCCAAGAAAAAAAATGGCAAAAATGCCAGAAGGCGCAAAGTTAGTTTTTAACCCTTCTAGTGCAGCTCCTGGCTTTGTAATTAAAAATGTTATCTGTCTTCCTGGAGTTCCTTCAATACTTAAATCTATGAGTGGCAATTTGAAGAAATATTTAAAACCAGGATTAAAAATCTACATCTTAACAGTAACTGTAGAAACAATAGAAAGTAATATTGCAAAAGGATTGGAAACAGTTCAGAAAAAATATCAAAAATTCGTCGAGATAGGAAGCTACCCTTTTTTTAGACTTGGAAAAATAGGTATTTCAATTGTTATAAGATCTTCAAATAAAATTAGTTTACAATCTTGCCACAAAGCTATTATTAAGATGTTAAGAAATAAAAAGATAAAAATTTTTATAGGGGTTTAATGTTATATTTTGCTTTCGGAAGTAATCTTTATCAAAAACAAATGAAAAAACGATGTAAAGATTCCAAATACATAAGATGTCACAAACTAAAAGGTTATAAACTTAATTTTAGACACATGTATTATGGGGGAGGAGTTGCTGATGTGGAGAGAAAAAGAAATAGCGTGGTTTTGGGAGCGATATACAGGATAAGCAAAGAAGATGAGAAAAAATTAGATGTCTATGAAGACTTTCCAGATGTTTACATCAAGAAATATTTTAAATTTTTAGGTAAAAAAGCAATGTTTTATTACATGCCAAAAAAAACCAAACCTATTCCTCCCAGCAAAAGATATTTAAATTTAATTATACAAGGCTATAAAGACTGCGGTTATAACAACACACATATTATTCTTTCAAGGAATAAAAAAATAAAAATTAGATGAAAATTTTTGATTGCTTTATGTTCTGCGACGAAGAAATGTTGTTAGACATAAGATTAAATACTCTCGATAAATTTGTAGATAAGTTTATTCTTGTTGAAAGCAAGTTTACTCATAGTGGAAAAAAAAGAGATTTAACATTTGATATAAAGAAGTTTCAAAAGTTTAAAGACAAAATTAATTATCTTGTTGTTGAAAGTTTACCAAAAGGCATTGAGCCTATTAACAGTTATGATGACGAACGTACAAAAGAGACAAAAATAATCTTAAATGCTTGTAAGCGAGAAAACGATCACAGAAATAAAATTCTTGATTCATTAAAATCAGCTGAGCCTAATGATCAAGTGATCATTTCAGATGTTGATGAAATTCCGAATTTAGAGAAGATAAATTTCAATTCAATAAAAAATAAAATAATTTTGTTTAACCAAAAAATGTTTTACTACAAGTTTAATTTAATCTTAGAAAACATGAATTGGCATGGGTCAAAATCATGCAAAATGAAAAATTTAATTTCTCCTCAATGGCTAAGAGAAGTAAAAGATAAAAAATATCCTTTCTGGAGAATAGATACTCTTTTTTCAAAAAAGAAGTATAATGATATTTTTTTTGTGCAAGAAGGCGGTTGGCATTTTACTAATATTAAAACTCCAGAAGAAATTGATAAAAAATTAAGATCCTATTTACACCACATTGAATATGAGCAAAGCAACATCGGTCCACAGGAAATTGATAAAATGATAAAGGAAAAAAAACCAGTCTATGATTTGATGGCAAATTCAAGCGAATCCAAAGACAGAAGTAAAATGAAACTAAAAACAGTAAATACAAACGAATTGCCTATTTATCTTCAAAAAAATAAAGAAAAATTTAACCAATGGATTTTGAAAAATTAAAATGAACTCAAAAGCAATTGTAACACTCGCTGACTCAAATTATTTTGAACTATTAGAAGAGCTCATTAATTCAATACAGGCACATGAAGAGAGCAAAAATGTTTCCATATGTGTTTTGGATGCTGGATTAACCCAAGAACAATTAGCAATACTTAAAACGAAAGTTTATTCAGTGAAAAAAGCTGAATGGGACATTAAAGTTCCTGGGTATAAAGTTTTGAAAAAAGAATGGTTGAAAAGTCAAGTTTCCAGAGCATTTCTTCCCAATTATTTTCCAGAATTTAAAAAATATCTTTGGATTGATTGTGATGCCTGGGTTAACTCCTGGTCTGCTGTAGATCTTTATTTTAGAGCTTGTAACGATGGAAAACTTGGAATTACACAAAGTATAGGGCCTGGTTATAGAATAATGTCAAAGGTGAAATGGTTGTTGGGAAAAGTTGCGATTATAAAATCACAAAACTATAAACACGCTAAAGATTCAGGTATTGAAGATAATATTTCAAGAAAATTAGCTTTTGCCCCACACATAAATATCGGTGTTTTTTCTTTAGAGAAAAATTCTAAGTGCTGGGATGTTTGGAAAAAAAATTTAAAGAAAACCCTATCAAAAGGAAAAGTTTTTGGATCAGAAGGTTTAGCGATTAATATTGCTGTTTATCATGATAATGTTGAAGTTGAATTTCTACCTCTAAAATGTAATTGGATTACAAGTCATTTGCTTCCAAAATACGATACCGAAAAAAATACATTTGTTGAACCTTTTCTTCCTAATGAGAAAATAGGAATCATACATTTGGCTGCAGGCTTATGGAAAAATAATAAAGATATGAGACTAAACAAAGATGTTAAAATTGAATTAAAGACACTTGAGGGCAAAAAAATTGAAAAAAGTTTAAGATTTGGAATAAATTAATTTATTATTTTGGCTTAGCATTAAATTTAGATTTTTTCATCTTTAATTATGTTTGAAAGTATACCGATTTCTG
>Ga0163108_10002301_pt1 | contig 13885 bp, 15 predicted proteins | sample Fk1155metaG_FD_109644 | JGI IMG/M metagenome (GOLD analysis project Ga0163108, IMG submission 109644) | Marine microbial communities from the Central Pacific Ocean - Fk160115 155m metaG | ecosystem: Environmental > Aquatic > Marine > Oceanic > Photic zone | place: The Central Pacific Ocean...
AACTTACTTGTGCGCTTCCAATGTTAACAAACAGCTCTTCTTCAGAACTGTTTAGGTCTCCAGCTCTTTTCAATACATTTTTGATTCTTAATATTAATTCTTTAAGGTGAAATGGTTTTACAATGTAATCTTCAGCACCAAGCTCTAGGCCTCTTACCCTGTCTTCAGCAGCTCCATAAGCAGTTAAAAAAATAATAGCTGTATTTGGTTGTTTTAATCTAAAAAAATCTACTACATCAAAACCAGTACCATCAGGTAAGCCAATATCTACCAAGGCCAAATGAAAGTTATTTTTACTAATACATTCAATTGATTCAGCAACTGATTTAGACCTGGTTACATGTAAGCCTTCTTTTTTTAGTTGGTCTACAAGCGTAAGGGCTACGTTTTCCTCATCTTCTATAACTAACACATTGTGCTTAATTTCGGTTTGAATCATTTTAGGTCACCCAGTTGAAAGTTAAGTTGAGCTTTGAACCCATCTTTATATGAAAATAATGCAGTTCCATTCATTCTTTGCATTAATGTTTTAATGAGATAAAGACCTACACCTGCACCTTGTGATAAAGAGCTTTTGTGAAACAATTTTCCAAGGTTGTCTTCATTTGTTTTAAGCGCATCTTGTGATGAGTCTTTATAAATAAAACAAAAATAATTATTTTTATGAGCAGACGAGAGATGGACTTTAGGGTTTTCCTCTTTTGAGTGTTTTAAGGTATTTTCTAATAGGTTTATTAAAATAATTCTTAGCGCCGAAGAATCAGCCCTAATAAGCCTATTGTCTACATTGTTAGTAATTGCAATGTTTTTTGAATGATTATATGACCAAGTTGACAGGATTCTATCAATTGATCCATGTAATTGGATGTCATCTAAAATTAAAGGTCCACCACCTTCCACTCGTGCTAATTCTAAAGTTTTTTCTACTTGTAATTCAAGCCTGTGAGTGTCTTCTAGTAGCCGTTTAATAAGTACGTTATTTTCATTTTTTTTGGAAAACACATTAGCAATTGCTTCTGCTTGTAACCTTATGCTTGTGAGAGGCGTTCTCAATTCGTGAGTCACGGATGCAAAAAAGGCAGCAATACTTTTTGATCTTTTATGGTCTCTCCAATAAAGCCAAAGTACAATAATACTTGATGTGAAAATTAATAAAAAAAACGCCGAAGACTCCCACAAGAGCATGTTTTGCATTTTTTGCCAGTAAGGAACAGCATCTACTTGAGTGGTTTGTAATTGAGATTCCAATAAAGATATTTTCTCTGATTGGATAAAAAGTAAACGAGCCCACCAACCCACAAGTAATAGTGTGGTGACAATCCAAAGGACTTGAATGAGTACAAAAGACTGAAATTTTTTGTTTGGATTTTTTGTAATTGCTCCTTTACCCGTCATACTGATTTAAAACCTCACTTATGGTGGTTCCTAGAAACTCAAGCTCGTCTTTAGTGTGAGAAGTAGAAATGAATCCAACTTCATAAGCGCTTGGAGCGAGGTATAATCCTTTTTCTATAAGTTTATTAAACAAAAACTGAAAAACTTCGGTGTGCATTTTTGGTGTATCATTTGGATTTCTAATTACTTGGTCTTTTGTATTTATTTCCCCAAAAACAACCCAAAACAATGAACCAAAACTTTGGACATGTAATGGTATGCTAGAGTTTTGAAAATTACTTTCTATGCTATATTTAAGACGCTGTGTTTTTTCGTTTAGTGACTGATAAGGCGAGTCGTTCAGCAGTTTTTTTAATGTAGCAATTCCTGCTGACATTGCCACAGGGTTAGCGCTTAATGTTCCAGCTTGATAAACAGGTCCCGATGGAGCAACAAGATCCATGTATTCAGATTTTCCACCATATGCACCAACAGGAAAACCACCACCAATGACTTTTCCATATGTTACAAGATCTGGTTCAACTTCGGAAAGTTTAGCCATTCCTCCAAAGTCCACTCTAAATCCGGTAATAACCTCATCAAATATTAAAAGAGAGTTGTATTTTGTACAAAGGGTTCTAACGGATTTAAGAAAATTATTTTTTTGAATTAATAGACCATTGTTCGCTGGGATAGGTTCAATTATGATTGCAGCAATTTCATTTATATTATTTTCAAATGCTCGTTCTAATGCCTCAAGGTTATCTAGAGGTACTACAATAGTTTCACTTGCTGTTTTTTCAGAAACTCCAGCACTATCTGGGCTTGGCATTTCGGCTAATCCCGACCCTGCTTTTACTAACATTGAGTCTGTGTGACCATGGTAACAACCGTCAAACTTGATAATCTTATTTTTTTTAGTAGCAGCTTTTGCCACCCTTAAAGCACTCATAACAGCTTCAGTTCCAGAGTTAACAAAACGAACTTTTTCAACCCAAGGGATGTTGTTTGTTATTAGTTCGGCTAATTCTAAAGAATAAGGCTCAGCAGTTCCATAAGTCCATCCCTTATCAAGTGATGAATAGATTACTTCTTTTATCTCTGGATTTTGATGTCCAAAAATAAGAGGTCCCCATGACATACAAAAATCAATATAGTTTTTGTTATCAACATCGGTAAGAACAGATTTGTTTGCACTTTTTATAAAAATTGGATTTCCACCTACTCCACGAAAAGCTCTTACTGGTGAGTGCACGCCGCCAGGTGAAACAGATTGAGATCGATCAAAGTATTTTTTTGATAATCGAGTCATATTAATAATCTCCTTGAATCCACTGCCTGGCGTATCTAGATCCATAACTTATAATAATTGATGCTCCCGCACGCTTGAGTGCAGTCCATGATTCAAGATGTGCTTGAGGACCAGAAGTTAAACCTTGTTTTGCCATTAATTCAATTGCAGCGTATTCCCCACTTACTTCATATGCAGCCCAGGGCTTTTTAATTGTCGATGAAAGTTCTTTTAAGACATCTAAATAAGGAAGGCCAGGTTTTATCATTAAAATATCAGCACCTTCTTGATAATCTCGTATGGAGGAAAGAAGCGCATCGGTTGGGCGAGCAAAGTCTATTTGATAAGTAGATCTATCTTTAAGTTTTATATCTCCTTTTGGAGCCGAGTTAGCAGCTTCTCTAAATGGGCCATAAAAGTTTGAGTTAAATTTTGCTGCGTAGCTCATTATAATTTTATCTTCAAAACCATTTTTATTTAATGCAGTTCTAATGGAATGGATTCTGCCATCCATCATATCGCTTGGTGCAATACAGTCTGTGCCAGCTTGTGCAAATAAAACTGCTTGTTCTGTAAGAGCTCGTACTGTTTTTTGATTATCAATAGCGTCTCCTGATAGTTTTATTATTCCACATTGTCCGTGGTTTGTTGACGAACAAAGACAAACATCAGTAGCTACCCAGATGTCATCACCAAAGCGCTTTTTAATAGAGTTGATTTCATTGCAAATAAAATCATAATTAAATTCAGTTGCATGTTTTTTTTGTGGAACACCAAAGAGTAAAATCTTACGAACTCCTCGTTCAATATCAGATTCTATTTTATTTAATATAGACTCAGATGTTTCACGGTAGTTATCTGTTAACCCAGCAATTGGCTGTGGATTTGCAATCCCATCTACAACAAAATAAGGTTGAACAAAGTTTTTTTCGCTAAGCTGAATTTCTTGAACAAGTTCTCGTGTAAGATGGTTTTTTCGTAACCTGCGTAAAGAAAGCTCTCCTGTGTTTATATTTTGATCCATTTCTTCCACTCCTCGTAGCTGGGGAAAACAAGTAATTTTTCTATTCCGTTGGCCTTTAAATGTTCCGCTGTTTTGCCAACTCTACAACTGTGAAAACAATCTTTGTTCACATAACTAAAATAGGCATCAAACTGTGACAAACTTGTCCAAAATACATGAGTTGCTTTTTTGAGTTGCTCATAAAGTTGGTCACCTGGATGTGATTGAACTTTGTAGGTAGCAATAACATTATCTTTATGTTCCCAAGTATGGATAGCGTCTTGATGAGTGAGAACAGACCAGCGATCAAAAGAGGGTAGATTGAGGACTTTTTCTTCAAGTGTTTTTTTAATGAACTCAAAGCCAAAGCCTTCAGAACAACCTTCAACCCAAATGCCTTGTTTTGCTAGTTGATACCAGCTTTTAACACCAGAAGTCCAGACTCTATTTTTCTCAAAACCCATGTCTTTTTTTACAGCTCTATGGTGAGCAACAAAGACAGCAGGGTTAATTTTTTTATTAAAATCAAGTATTTGTATAGAAGTTGTTTGTTTTCTCCAGTAAGCACCATCCCAGACTTGAGGAGAATCAGGAGGGCTTGGAAGGTCCCACTTGAATTCGTTTAATTTATTACCGGATTCAGTTTTCCCCTGAACTAAAAGAAGATCACCCACGTGGGGCAATTGGATGCTAGTAGCACCAAAGCGTTGATGACATCCGCCACCATATTTTTGTAAAGTTCCTCTTTCTTTTAATATATGATGAGCTGTTGTTTTACAGTGTATTTTGTGAATAGCAGTTTTAGTTTTTTCGTCGTTTTTTCTACACTCAACAGCTAAAGCCCCCTGTCCTGGTGCGGTAGGACATTGAATTAAAGGAAGAACCATCCATTTACTGTCTTTTAATAAAGGGGATAATACTCCTTTTCCTTTTGGGTCTTCGTATAGTCGAATGAGTCCAGCAAAAGCTAAAACAACCCCATCTAAATAATCTTTGTGATTTAGATTAAGGTGTATTTTTTTTAAACGAGTATTTACATTCCCTCTAATGGAGATCCAGTTTACTTTGTGTGATTGACTTGGATTGAATTTAGGAAGCGCCTGATCTAAAAATGGCGGAATATTTTCTAATCTTCTAGGAGAAGAAGTACCGATTGTAATGGGTTGGTTATTTTTTAGTTTATCAACAACATTTTTATTAAACAAAATAACATCACGAGCATTTTTTCTTTTTGGTATTGCTGCGAGATGGAACTCAGGGGGTCTTTCTAGGCTTAGGTCTTTTAAAGAATGGACGGTAAGATCAACTGTTTTTTGTTTAAGCGCACTATCGATTTCTTTAACAAAGAATTCCTTTCCGTCAATTTCAGAAAGGGGAATATCTTGAATTTTGTCTCCCTCTGTTTCAATTCCATACAAACTAATAGGTAAAGGTGTATTTTCCTTTGATACTGCATTAGCAATTTGTTGGCTTTGAGCCCAAGCTAAAAGTGATTTTCTTGTTCCGAGTTTTAATTGATTTTCCATGTCCAACACTATGCAAAATTGAGTAAATCTTCCCACCCGTGAGGGATATTAATCGATTGTCCCATTGACCGTAAAAGGGATTTTTCGTGACAAAGCTTTAATGCTTTAGCTACCTTTTCTTTTTTAATGCTATTTTGATTTTTCTGGTCAAAAAACAAGTCTGACAAGGTTAAGCATTGTTCAAGGTTACTCCACGGGCCATTTAAGTGGTCTTGATAACCAAGATGAATAAGCATAGGGGTTTTCGAGGTTTTTTCTTTAACTTTATTTTTCCAAAGAGAAACTAGATGAGGATCTTTTTTTGTGTTTACTGGAACACATAAAACAATATGGTTAGAGTTTTTCCATATAATATCAAAATTTTCATCACAAACCATTTCAACGTCAGGGGTGACATTGTTTTTAATGTACTCATAATATTTAATTTGGTTTGCTTTTGTTCTGCTCCATATTTTTAAATTAAACTTTGATAAAAAAGGAGCAATAGAGTGTGCGAGTTGACCAGCTCCAACAATAAATACATTTTGTAATTTTGAAGAGGGCCCTAATTTTTTTCTAACCCAACTTCCGTAAGAGCTCACCCCAAGGCTTTCTAATTGTGTTGCTCGAATTTCTTTTGTGTCTTCAAAAATGCGATTTATCCAAGGTAAAAGGTTAGTTTTTAGTGGAGAGCAGCTTTTATTGAAATTACACCAAGACTGTTTTATCTGTCCGAAAACATCTGTTTCCCCAAGAACATGACTTTCTAATCCGCAGCATAGTTTTAGCAAAAACTCATATGCTTCTCGACCATATAAAAACTGATGAGAAAGATCTAAATACTCCGAATTTTTTTTAGCCAGACACTTGTTGTCACAAATCCACAGGTATCGCTGGCAAGTTTCAATGAAGAAAAAATCAGTCGAATTAAACTTTGGAGGAGAAAAAGAAAAGGTTTCTCCTTTAGGTTGGTGTAAGATACAAAGAGACTCTATAAGCATGAGGGCACCATATAATGGAATTAAAGAAGTTTTGTCATTTTAATGTCATAGGTGAAAAATGAGTTTACCTGTTACTTATGTATTTACTGACGGTGCGTGTTCTGGAAATCCAGGTCCTGGAGGTTGGGGAAGTATTATCTGGAAGCCTGATCAATCTGTACTTGAGCTGGGGGGATTTGCTGATAATGTAACCAATAACCAGATGGAACTGAAGGCAGTTATCGTTACATTACAAGAGCTTATAGAGCAGTCCGGAGAAATAAAGATTCTTACTGACTCATCTTATGTCATTAAGGGAGTAACGACATGGGTAAAAAACTGGGAAAAAAACGGCTGGAAAACTAAAGAGGGCAATGCCGTAGCCAATCAAGAGCTTTGGAAAGAGTTGCTGGTCGCATTGCATAATTTAGACAAAAACACTCAGTTAATGTGGTGTTATGTTCGGGGGCATCAGGGAATACCAGGAAATGAAAGAGCAGATGAAATTGCAGTATCTTTTTCAAAAGGGGAGGCAATCACGTTGTTTTCTGGAAATAAGTTAGATTATTCTTATGATATTGAAAATATTCCAACGGACACATCTTTACCCGTAAAAAAGAAAAAAGGAATTCAAGTAAAAAGTTTGTCTTGGTATGTGAGTTATGTAAATGGAGTGATCGATAGGCACAAGCAGTGGAAGGACTGTGAGCAACTAGTGAAGGGCAGGTCAGGAGCAAAGTATAAAAAAGTTTCATCAGAGCAAGAGGAGCAAAGTGTTTTTCAAAAGTGGGGCATAAAAAAATAGTGAGAAAATTTAGATTTACTTTTGCATTTTTAGTGTTGGTTTGTTGTTTAAGAGTAAGCGCACAAGAATCTTGCTTTGAGATAAATAACGATCCTTTGTTTAATAAAATGGAAGGAGCATGGATAGGCAAAGGAACACGTATATATCTTGCGTCAAAAAACAAAGTTGAGATTCAAATTGAAGTTGAAACCCAAAAAAACAGAGCAAATGGAATTTTTTCAAAAAATAATATTGAAGAGTTTATTATTGAGGACAATCAGAGAAAAACATTAAAAAGTTATCTTTATTCGTATTGGATAAAGTGTAAAGAACGCGGCCATTATGTTTTAGGAAAAGGTGATTCATTCAAAGAAGAAAAATCAAACTCAAAAGGGATTTTTCAAAATGATGTTTTCAATACTACAGAGTATATCGGTGGTGATGCCACAAAGGTTTTAGGAGAAACAAGGTTTATTTCTACTGATCATGTAGAGTTTTCCCAAAAGTTTTACTTTGACAATAAATTACAATCTATTACTGAAATAAAGTTTTATAAGGAAAAAGATTTATGACTAAATTAAAAAACAATTCTTTTTCACTAGAAAAGATACTTTTTTCAACACCTGAACAAAAACTTTTAAGGTTTCTTTTGTCAGAGTCGACGTCTTCTTTTAGTATACGAGAGTTATCATCAAAACTAAAAAGAGTGAGAGGCCTAGGTGGTGCAGAGGGGCTTAAGTCTACACTAGAAGAATTTAATAGATTAGAGATTGTTTTTTTCTTAGACAACGGACGAAATGTTCGACTTAACCATGATCATTACTTAATATGTCAACTTAAGGTCATTTCTTCTGTTTGCAACCTTGAAGGAATTAGGGAGGTTGTGCAGCCATTTTCTGCGAAAGGCATTTTATTTGGAAGCCAGTCTACAGGGTTGTCACGATCAGATAGTGATTATGATTTATTCATAGTGAGCGATCAAAAAAAAGAAGTAGAAGAAGCTGTTCGGGGATACCCATTTGAAAAGAAGATAGAACTTATCATATGGACCCAAGAAGAGTTTCATAACATTCGGGACAAAGATGAAGAGCTCTATCATAAATTAGAAAAAGGTTTTATTTTATGGGGGACATCTTGGTAAAAAGTGAGGTGGTTTTTGAAAAGTAAAAACAAAAAATATCTAATATTAATTTTAATATCACTTGTTATCTTAATTTTAGATCAAGTAACAAAAGTTGCTGTAGATGATCAATTTCGATTAGGAGAAAGCCTCGCAGTTGTTTCTGATTTTTTTAATTTGACCTATGTGAGAAATACGGGTGCTGCTTTTGGCTTTATGGCTGATGCAGATCCAATGTTTAGAGTTCCGTTTTTTTTAATAATTCCTATTTTTGCACTGGGGTTTATTATCTACTTATTTAGAAAGGTTGAAAGCCAGCACTTCAGTGTTTCAATTGCTTTGTCTTTAGTGGTCGGAGGGGCTGTCGGTAATTTAATCGATAGAGTGCGGTTGGGATATGTAATAGATTTTTTAGATTTTCACTGGGGTGGGAAATATCACTTCCCCGCTTTTAATGTTGCTGATTCAGCAATATGTGTGGGTGTTGCAATTTTAATGATTGATCTTATAAGAACAAGTATAGAAGAAAAAAAGGAAAAAAGTAATGCATCCACTACTCATTAAAGTTGGATCAATTCCAATTCATACATATGGTTTTTGTATTGCAATCGGCTTTTTAACGGCAGTTGCAGTTATTCGTATGTTAGCTCGGAGATCCAACCTCGATGTAGATAAGATAATGGACATTACTTTTTGGGGTATGGTGGTAGGTTTAATTGGCTCGAGATTTTTATTTATATTAACTCAACTTGACCATTTTATAGCAAACCCTATGGATACTGTTAAGATTTGGCAGGGCGGACTGGTGTTCTTAGGAGGCCCCGTTGCAGTTGTTCCGTTTGCTTATTGGTATCTAAAAAAACACAAACTTCCTTTTTGGAAAATAGCTGATGTACTCATTCCAGGGTTAGTAATTGCACATGCATTTGGAAGAGTAGGGTGTGTTTTTTCAGGATGTTGTTATGGAAAACCAACAGGTACTGATTTTGGTCTTAAGTTTTATTCTGAATTAGTTGACCCTACGCTTAGAGGTGTTTTTTTACATCCTACACAAATTTATGAATCAACTTCACTTTTGCTTATTTTTGTTGGGTTACTTTTTATTTTTAAAAAGAAAGTTTTTGACGGTCAGGTGATCTTAACATATTTTATTGTTTATCCAGTAGTGCGTAGTGTTATTGAAGAGTTTAGAGGGGACTTAATACGCGGATTTGTAATTGAGGGCGTCCTATCAACTAGTCAGTTTATTTCACTTGTGTTCTTTGTTTCTGCTGTTGTTCTTATCTTAAGACGCATAAAAACCATAAAAACTAAAGTTGTTACGTGATTAATGAAAACTTTAAGAGCCACCATTTTTTTATTTTTTATTTTTTTGCAGTTAGGTTTTTCTGAGACCATCGTTGATTCCACTGGAAATACAATTGCACTTAGCACACCCCCAAGCAGGATAATTACACTTGCCCCGTCGTTGTCAGAACTTGCCGCAGATCTTTTAGATGATGATATTGGTAAAATTATTGGCGTAAGTGAACATACAGATTATCCGCCAGTTTTAAAAAATGTTCCATCAGTGGGTTCATATGTTAGGTTTAATTTAGAAAAAATCGTTCACTTAAAGCCCGATTTAGTTATTGCGACTAAAGACGGAAACCCAAAGGACAGGGTTTTGCATTTAAGGGAGATGGGAATTCCTGTTTTGGTTGTTTCAACTAAAAACATCTCTGAAATTTTTCAATCAATAAAAATGATATCCAGAGCATTAGCGGTTGCAGACCGAGGAGATGCTCTTATTAGAAGGTTAAAACGTGGAATAGATAAAATAAAAAAAAGAAATTTAGATAAAATTAATAAAAGCAAAAAGAAAGTGTTGCTACAAATAGGGGACGCCCCCTTGGTTGTTGTTGGAAACGAATCATTTTTACATGATGCTTTAGAAATAGTAGGTGCAGAAAATATTTATAAGGATTTAGATTCTAGGTATCCACGCCCTTCGCTTGAAGATGTTTTTAGCAGAAACCCTGAGGTTGTAATTGTTCTTTCAATGTCAGACGTGAAAGATTCAATTACTAAAATGGCACTTAAGTGGATAAGCTATAAAACCATTGCTGCGGTAAAAAACAAAAGAGTGCACATATTAAGAGCAGATAGTTTATTGCGCCCATCAATGCGTTTACTTGAGGGGCTTTCATTACTTGAAAAAACAATCTATTCTACGGAGGAAATGTGAGTAGCAGTTTGTTTCGAGCATATGTAATTGCAGTTTTTGTTTGGTTAATATCCATTGTATTTGCTTTAAACTTTGGTGCTGTTGACTCTCCTGCGTTAGATTTAATCATTCAATTAAGGTTACCCAGAGTAATATTAGCCTCTGCTGTTGGCATGGGGTTGGCTGTTGCGGGAGCAATTTTACAAGCTTTATTTTCTAACCCACTTTGTGAGCCATATACACTAGGTATTTCTTCTGGTGCTGCATTAGGGGCTGTTTTAGGAGGGGCCATTGGTTTTCAAATGAGTTTCTCAGGAATTGCTGGTTCTGCTTTTTTTGGGTCACTCCTATTTGCAAGTGTGCTTTATTTTATTTCTTTAAAATCTAGCAATAATCTTCTTACAGTATTACTGGGTGGGGTCATGTTAGGTTTTTTAGGTTCTAGTTTGGTTGCACTTTGGATGGCTCTTGCTGATGCGAATGGAATTCAAGGAGCATTATTTTGGTTATTAGGAGATCTTTCTAGGGCAAGGATGACAGGGTCAATCATTGCTTTAATCGTTATTAGTTTTTTAACTTTAATGCTTTGGTTTAGATGGAGAGATTTAGATGGACTTTTGGTTGGAGAAGAAGGAGCAAGAACGCTTGGAATAAATGTATTTAGTGTTCGAAGAACTTTGATTTTATTGACATCGCTGTTAGTTGGCATTTGTGTTAGCGCAGGGGGAATGATTGGATTTGTCGGTCTTGTGGTGCCCCACTTTGTTAGAAAAATTGTTGGTTCAATGCACTTTAATGTTATTCCACTATGCGCATTGTGGGGTGCTAGCACGCTAACGTTTGCTGATGCATTAACACGCTTTATGGTTAGCCCTCATGAATTGCCAGTGGGTGTTGTTACTGCTTTAATTGGTGCTCCGCTTTTCTTGTGGATTATGTTGCAACAAAAGGAGCGATCGTTATGAACAACAAGCCATTGCTTGCTGCATATGGAGTAACCTTTGCTTATCACAACGATCTTGTTCTTGATGGTCTTTCCTTAGAGCTAAAAAAAGGTCAATTAGGGTCGGTTTTGGGTCCGAATGGTTCTGGAAAATCTACATTTTTAAAAATTATCTCCGGCATGTACTCTCTTAAGGGAGGACACAATAGCGGTTATATCTATTACCGTGGACATGATTTTCATAAATACAGTACATCTGAAAGAGCGAAAAAGGTGGTTTATGTTCCTCCTGATGTGCGTGTTGAATTCCCACTTTCTGCATATGAGATGGTTTTACTGGGTAGGCTATGTCAAGGAGGAGGTTTTTTTAAAAGAACGACACAACATGATCGAGATCTAGCTCATTGGGCTATGGAACAGTGTTGTTGTTGGGGGTTAAGAGAAAGAAATTGGAGTTCTTTAAGTGGGGGTCAAAAACAGCTTGTTGTTTTAGCGAGAGCATTAACTCAAGAGTCAAAACTAATATTATTAGATGAAGCTCTTTCTAAAATGGACTTACATCATCAAGAAAAAATTGGTTTATTACTTAGAAAGTTAACAAAAGAAGATTACTCTTTTTTACTTGTTTCTCATGATATTAATCTTTCTTCTGAGTGGTCTGATTTTACGTTAATTTTAAAAGAAGGAAAAAAAGTTGCTTGTGGGAAAACAAGCGATGTCTTGAATATTGAAACCATACAAAAAACCTATCCAGGTTCTAGTTTAACGGTAGGTAAAAACCCTGTATCAGGAATGCCAAAAGTTTTCTTTGGGGTTAAGCATTAAAAATATAATGTAAAACCAAGAGTGTGTGAAGATGCATTCGGTAGTCCAGAGCTTCTTTCGAGTACTCTTGTAAAAGCATAATCTAACGAAAGCTTAGGACCAAACCATCCAATACCAGTACTGACTCCTCGACCTCGTTCCGAGATAAATGGCACCACAGAGTTTTTAAAATATCCTAGTCTAAAAAAGATGTCTTTTAACATTGTAAATTCTAAACCTACTTCGTATCCCCAGGTAGATTCATCGGGAAGATCGGGTGTATAATGTGGATCAATATAAGCAATTACAATATCCATAATATTAATTTTTGATCCAAAAATAATTTGGCGATACAAATTGGCTTCAATAGAACTTTCTGACTGAAGTAAGTTATCTACTATTAAAGCAATTTGAACAGCGTCTGAAACAATGCCGGTAGAAGAAAATGTGAGCTCTCGTAGTGAATCAGTAGATTCAGAACCATTAAAGAACATTTTTCCACCAAACCCAAACCCAAATCTTTTAACAACACTTTTAGAAGCACCGAAGTGAATAAACGAACCGTCTTCACGCACTGTATAACCGACACCTGCTTGGAATAATTGAGAGCGTCCATCTAAAAGTGAAACATTATAATAGCGACCATTTGGAAATGGATTTGTTAAAAAGCTTTCATCAGAAGAGCTAAACTTTAAAAAAGAGTACGATACGCTATAGGTTGGTAAAAAAGATGTATAAGAAGGATTGAGATAGATTGCATCGTTTAAGATTGGCCCCGCATGACCAGCCCCCCCTAATCCAGCTGTTCTAGGAGAATGAAAGTCTGCAGCAAAGGACGCAGATATAAAACTTAAGAAAAAGCTTAAAAAGCACAATACTGTAATTTTTTTGTCTGCTTTAGCCATCTTTTTTTCCCGCCTTTTTTTAAATATAGGCTACAACTCTTTGCATCTGATGTAAACACAAGTTAAAGTTCTGCACTATGGCTCAAAAGGTTAAAAAAGCAGTAATTCCTGCAGCAGGTTTGGGAACAAGGTTTTTGCCAGCAACCAAAGCAATTCCTAAAGAAATGATTCCCATTGTTGATGTCCCAATGATTCAACTCATTGTTGAAGAAGCGGTGCGTTCTGGGATTGAAGATGTTGTTATTGTTACTTCTCGACAAAAAGAAGCAATAGAAAACCATTTTGATCATCAATATGAAATTGAAGACACTTTGCGAAAAAAAGGAAAAAAAGAGTTACTTAATATAACGCAAGCAACCAGTACTCTTTGTAATGTGATTACAGTGCGACAAAAAAATCCATTGGGTTTAGGTCATGCTGTTTTAACAGCTAAGTCTGTTATTGGAAATGAACCTTTTGCTGTGCTTTTAGGAGATGATCTAATTGATTCTGAGGTGCCTTGCACTCAACAGTTAATCAATCTTTATGAAAAAGAGCAAAAATCTGTAGTAGGTGTGATGAAGGTTCTCCCTTCTGAAGTAAGTAAATATGGGATTATTGATGGGCTAACTAAAGACTCTAAAACGTTTGAAGTTGAAAACCTAGTAGAAAAACCAGCAGCAAATGAGGCCCCCTCGTGTTATGCGATTCCTGGACGATATGTTTTGTCTCCAGATATTTTTGATGCACTTGAGAACACGCCTCCAGGCGTTGGAGGGGAGATTCAGTTAACGGATGCATTAGCGGTTTTAGCGAAAGCTAACAGTTTGTTAGCGTATGCATTTGAAGGAAATCGTTATGATACTGGAGATCGTTTAGGATTTATTGATGCAACACTAGAATTTGCGCTTAAGCGAGAATCCCTTGCGCCAGGTGTTATTGAGATACTAAAAAAACACTTAAAAAAAAGAAATTTATAATATGAAAAAAT
>Ga0163108_10002304_pt1 | contig 13877 bp, 10 predicted proteins | sample Fk1155metaG_FD_109644 | JGI IMG/M metagenome (GOLD analysis project Ga0163108, IMG submission 109644) | Marine microbial communities from the Central Pacific Ocean - Fk160115 155m metaG | ecosystem: Environmental > Aquatic > Marine > Oceanic > Photic zone | place: The Central Pacific Ocean...
AAATAATCCAAGTAAAATTAAATATTTTAAAGATAAAATTTCTTCTGCAAAATTAAAATTTATTAGAACTTGGGGGCAAAGAATAGATGAAGAAGAGAATATACTAGAAAATATTGTGATAAACAACTAACGAGTAGAATATTATGTGTGGAATTTTTGGAATAATAGGAAAAAGTAATAATAATATAGTTCGCATTAAAAGTCTTGCTAGGCATGCTAAAAGGAGAGGAGCAGATTCTAGTGGTATTATGTTATTTCAAGATGAATATTCGGTTCAAAGAGCTGATTTTGATATATCAAGACTAATTAAAAGCTTAACAATTAATGATCCAGAAATTTTTCTTGGAATAGGAAGGTTAATTACAAATGATAATTATGCAAATCAACCTTTTTTGAGTGATAATACATGTGTTTTTCATAATGGAATAGTTGTTAATGATAATGAAGTTTTTGAAAAAGAAAAAATTAAACGATTAAGTAATTTGGATACTGAAGTTTTTCATGCATTGGTAAAAAAATACTCTAAAGATACAGATTTAGAAAAATTAAAAGACATTTTTTTATCAAAATGTCAGGGAACTTATTCAGTAGCAATAGCTCTACCAAAATTAGGAAAATTAATTTTATTTTCTAATCATGGGAGCTTATATTTAGGATATAAGGAAGATACAGTTATTTTTTCTTCAGAAAAATTTCATTTACTTGAGCTAAATTGCAAAAAGATTATAAATTTAAACAAGGAAATAAAAGTACTTAATATTCCTAAACTTAAAAATAAAAAAATTGCATTAAAGGATCGTAAAATTAAAAGAAGAATTCTTGTATCTAATAGGAAATTTTCATATGCCTACGAAAAAATTTTAGATAAAAGCAAACCTCATGTAGTTAGATGCAGAAGATGTATTCTACCTCATACCTTTCCTTTTATTAATTTTAATAAAGATGGTTTATGTAATTATTGTTTAAATTATAAAAATAGAAGTATTACAAAACCAAAAAAAGATTTACTTAAAATATTGAAGAATTATAGAAAAAAAAGTGGTCCAGATTGTATCGTACCTTTCTCTGGAGGTAGAGATAGTTCTTACTCTCTTCATGTAATTATAAATGAATTAAATATGAATCCTATTACATATACTTATGACTGGGGAATGACTTCAGATATTGGACGTAGAAATATTAGCAGAATGTGTTCAAAGTTAGGAATTGAAAATATTATTGTTTCAGCAGATATTCAAAAGAAAAGAAACAATATTAGAAAGAATATTAATGCTTGGCTTAAGAACCCCCATTTAGGAATGGTAAATATTTTTACTGCTGGAGACAAACATTTTTACAAGTATATTGAAGATATTAAAAAAGAAACAAATATTAATCTCAACTTGTGGGGATATAGCCCATTTGAAGTTACACATTTTAAATCTGGTTTTTTGGGATACCCGCCAGATTTTGCAACAAAAAGAACATACACTTATGGGGCTATAAAACAATTAAGATATCAATTCTTACGTTTTAAAACTATGCTTAAAAATCCGGCCTATTTTAATTCATCTTTATGGGACTCATTGTCAGGGGAGTATTATCGTAGTTTTAAAAAGAAAGATGATTATTATTATATTTATGACTATTTATTGTGGGATGAAAATTTAATAGATAAAACATTAATAAATGAATATAGTTGGGAATTAGCCTCGGATACTACTACTACCTGGAGGATAGGGGATGGCACAGCTGGATTTTATAATTATATATATCATACTCTAGCTGGTTTTACAGAGCATGATACATTTAGAAGTAACCAAGTCAGAGAAGGAGTGATTACTAGAGGCAAAGCGCTAGAGTTAGTAGAGGAAGAAAATAAACCTAGATATGAAAATATAGTAGAATACCTTGAAATGTTAGATTTAGATTTTAAAACTGTAATAGATAGAATTAATTCCACACCAAGATTATGGCATCAAAACCCTATGTAAATTTAATTTTTTAATTTCAAAAAAGTAAAAACTACTTGATATATTATACAATAACTATTTAAGTTAAATTTGTTTACTAAATAATTAAGAATTTCTAATTAAATATATTTTATGAAAAAAATTACTATTTTAATAATTTTACCTTCTTTAGCTGGAGGCGGAGCCGAAAAAGTAACTCTAAGTTTGATAGAAAATTTAGATAAGAATGATTTTAATTGTTTGTTAACATTAATTAATTCGAAAGGCCCTTTAGAACCTAAGATTAATAACAAACAAATCTTTGATTTAGGAATTCAACGTTTTAGATTTGCCTTTCCTGTATTAATAAAAAATATTATTGCTATAAAACCAGATGTAATTTTTTCTACTTTTCCTCATATTACACTCCCTATTCTTTTAATAAGAAAATTATTACCTATTCGCCCTATAATTATTTCCAGAGAGCCTAATATGGTAAATTTATCTTTAAAATATAGTTCTTTTTCATTTATATTGAAAAATTTACATAAATTATTATTGCCAACCGCGGATAAAGTTATTGTTAATTCTTCAGCTATGTATAATGATTTAAATAAAAAAGGGTTAGATAAAAATAAATTACTATTAGTTCATAACCCTGTAGATGATTTAAAAATTAGGAAAATAAATAATTTTATTAGACATCCTGGAGAAGGTTTAAGATTAATAAGTATGGGAAGGCTTGTTTATCAAAAGGGCTTTGACAGAATTATACCTATATTAAAAAATCTAAATAATGTACATTTGACTATATTAGGAGATGGTCCTGAATATAATAATTTAATAAAATTAGTAAAAGAATTACATTTAGAATCTAAAGTAAAATTTTTAGGTTATTCAAAAAACTCTAATAATTATATAGCAGCAGCAGATTATTTTATTTTGCCATCTAGGTGGGAGGGGTTTCCAAATGTTGTGCTAGAATCTTTAGTTTTAGGAACTCCAGTATTAAGCTTTAAGGAAGTAGAAGGCCTTTTTGATATTATTCCTAATGTGGATAAAAATAAATTATATTTATGTAAAAATGAAAATGATATGAAATATTTATTAAAAAAATTACCTATAAGAGATGATTATAAAAGTTTAATTTTAAGAAAAAATTTACTTAAAAAATATAATACTCCTTTAAATTATTCCAAAATTATATCAAAAAGCATAAAAGAGATATTACTTTGAGTCTTGATATTAGAGTTTTACATATAATTTCTAGTCTTGGACAGGGAGGCGCAGAACGTCAACTAATAGAATTAGTTAAGAAAAATAAAAGCCATGCAATATGTCAATTAACTTCATATAATTCATATGTTGAAGAGCTTACAAATAAAAATATTTCTATATTTGACTTAAAAATTAAGAAAAAATTTTTAGATATTTTATCTCTATATAGGTTATATAAGGTTATAAAATATTATAAACCAAATATAATAAATACATGGATGTATCACTCTAGTCTTTTAGTGGTACTTTTACGAATAATTACTTTTAAAAATAATATTCCGTTAATTTGGGGTTTAAGGTGCTCCAATATAGATACGTCTTATTATTCTTTATTTTTAAAAATAGTTATTGCGTGTTGTAAATTTTTTTCTAAATACCCAAATATTATAATAAATAATTCTAAGGCAGGTTTAAATTTTCATAAAAAAATAGGATTTAAGAATAAACATGTTGTTATTCATAATGGAATAGATGTTAATAAATTTTCTTCTAATGAAAAATTTAGAAAAGATTTTAGAAATAAATATAAAATCAATAAAGATGCAAAAGTTTTATTATGTGTAGGTAGAAATGACCCCATGAAAGATCACTATACATTATTACAAGCATTTAATAATCTAAAGAAAAATTTTCCTTCAGTTATTTTGATATTGGCAGGCCTGGGTACAGAAAATATGAAAAAAACAAATGGAATGATGGCTTTAGGCCCTCGTAATGATATTGAGCATATCTATGCAGCAAGTGATATTATTATATCTTCTTCTGCTTTTGGAGAAGGCTTCTCTAATGCTTTAGCAGAAGGCATGGCCAGTAATTTAATACCTATAGCAACAAATGTAGGAGATTCTAAATATATATTAGGAGATATCGGAAAAATTATAAATCCGCGAAACAAGAAAGAGCTATATTATGCTATTAAAGAAACTCTTGAATTAAATAGGGATAATTTTGAAAATTTAAAGAAGCTTGCAAGAATGAGAATAATACAGAAATTTTCACAATCAAAAATGATTTCAGAATATAATAAGCTATATTCTAAATTAATAGATAAGTAGAAAAATGTGTGGTTTTGCAGGAATTATAGATCTTAATAGGCTTGAAGTTAATGATGATCTAGATCGAAGAATGAAGGAGGCACTCAAGAGTTTACATAATAGAGGTCCCGATCAAAATGGAGTATATATTGATGAATATTCTTATCTAGTTCATGCAAGGCTAAGTATTATCGATACTTCTGATAATGGTAAACAGCCAATAAATAAATATGGAAAAACTATTGTATATAACGGAGAAATTTATAATTATGAACAATTAAAAAATCAATTACAAAAAGATGGTTATAAATTTTTTTCTAATTCTGATACTGAAGTATTACTAGCTGCATGGGATAAATGGGGTGAAGATGCTTTAAAATATATAAATGGAATGTATGCTTTTGCTATTTGGGATTTTGTAAATAAAAATTTAACTATAGTTCGTGATCCATATGGCAAAAAACCATTATTATATTCTATCCAGAATAATAAGATTTTTTTTGCGTCTGATCTTAATAGTTTAGAAAAGATTGTTGATTGTGGAGAAATAAATCCTTTAGCAGTTGAGAGTTTATTCAAATTAAGGTTTATTCATGACCCTTTGACTATATATAAAAACATTTATAAGTTATCTCCTGGCAGTATTCTTAAATTTACAGAACAAAAAGTTATTACAAAAAAATGGTATAACTTAAAAAATTTATCAGTTAGTGATTTTAATAAAAATAATATTCAGAAAAATCTCATAAATCTTTTTGACCAAGCAGTTTGTAGGAGGTTAGTATCTGATGTAAATATTGGTGTATTTCTATCAGGTGGTTTAGATTCTAGTTTAATAATTGCATCATTAGCTGAACTAGGTTCTGCATTACCTTGTTTTACAATGGGTTTTGAAAACTCCTCAAATTATTATGAAGAACGGCCTCAAGCTAAGCGTCTAGCAAAGCACTTTGGAATGGAACATCATACTTTTGAAATTAATGAAAGTATGACTATAAAGAAGCTTCCAGAAATATTTAGTGCAAGTGATGAACCTTTTGCAGATACAAGTGCAATACCATTTTATATGCTTGCCAATAAAGTTAGTTCAAAATTAAAAGTGGTGTTATCAGGCGATGGTGGAGATGAGGTATTTGCGGGTTATAGGAAACATTTAGGAGAAAAATGGTGTCAGATACCATATCTTATTCCTAAATACTTCAGAAACTTTATAGTAAGGTCTCTTAGAGAAAATAAGAATACTTCTTATGGGGAAGTTTCTAGGCGTATTAGAAGATATTTAATGAATAGCTCTAAAAATGGAGCAGAGAGACAGGCAGGATGGTTGGAACAAATAAATGAAAATACAATAAAAGATTTATTAGGTTGTAATTCAGAATATACAAAAGATTTACTGGAAGAATATAGGAATCCTTTTAGTGATTCAATAAATGCAATGTTAGCTGGTGACTTAGGGTTTTCACTTTCTGGAGATATGCTTGTAAAAGCGGATAGGATGAGCATGGCTAATAGTTTAGAAGTAAGATCCCCTTTTTTGGATAGAGATTTAGTAGAGTATGCTTTTTCAATTCCAGGAAAATTTAAAATAGGAAATTTTAAAGGTAAAATTTTATTAAAGGAAACATTTAAAAACAGATTGCCGAAATGGTCCAGAAATTTACAAAAAAAAGGCTTTGAAGTACCGATTGCAGATTGGTTATGTAATGATCTAAAAAAATTAGTTGAGGATAGTAGCTCTAAAAAGAATTTAGAAAAATTAGGAATAATTAATCCTAGTGTAGTGGATGAGTGGAAACAAGGGCTATATTCTAAAAAAAGAGATACTTCTTGGCAGTTATGGAGTTTAATTTCTTATAAACAATGGATGGATTCTAGAGGAAAATTATAAGTTGAAAGATTTTCTATATAATGTAGCTTTTTTTCCATTACCAATAATTTGGTTTATGTTTTTTATAATATTATTTAAAATTAAAAAAAATATTTATTTTTATTTTAAAACTATATTTATTGTTTTTTTTATAATCTCTTTACCTATTTTTATAGAAATTTTTAGTTTTCCTTTAAATAAAGGATCTAGTAAATTCTCATCTAGTGAAAATTTTTCTGCTATTATAGTTTTGTCGGGTGGTATATATAAGGATATTAATGATAAGTGGTACCCTTCTAGTAATTCAATTAAGAGAGCTATATTAGGAAATAATCTTGCAAAAAAATTAAAAATACCCTTAATTATATTGGGGGGGCAAACTATTTCTGGTGGACCAGCAGAGTCATTTGTTGTTTCAAATTTTATAGATAATAATAATATTATTTTAGAGCATAGAAGTAAAAATACCTATCAGTCTGTAGTCAATTTAGAAAAAATTCTATTAGAGAATGCTTTAAATAAAAAAGATAATTTTATAGTTGTAACTTCAAAAATACATAATTTAAGAACTGCATTAACTTTTAGATCCCAAAATTATAAAATAAAGGTTTATAATTATTCATCATCTAATAGATTGAATTTTAAAAAATTTATTCCTAATTCTAAATCTTTTATATTATTTAATAATTCGTTATATGAGTATTATGGCATTATTAAGTATTTTTTATTAGGGTATATTAAAATTTGATATATTAGGATGGAAAATGAATAAAAAAATAATATTTTTAGTCACAGAAGATTGGTATTTTTTATCTCATAGACTTCCAATAGCATTGGCATGTAAAAATAGGGGATATGAAGTTTATATTGCTTGTAAAGATACTGGTAAAATTAATCAAATAAAAGAATATGGTTTTAAATGCTTTAATTTAAAATTGTATAGAGGATATGCTTCGCTATTTAGCATTTTTAAAAATATTATAGAAATAAGGACAGTTATTAAGGAATCAGGGGCATCTATACTACATGCTGTATCTATTCAATCAATTATTCTTGGTTTATTGGCTACTTTTTTTAATCGTAATATTAAATTTGTTGCTGCAGTAACAGGATTAGGCTCTTTATTTTTAGTGAAAAATATAAAAACTAGAGTAATTAAATTTTTATTAAATATTTTTTTAATAGTATGTTTAAAAAAAAAGAATATAAAAATAATTGTTCAAAATAAAGATGATGAATACTTTGTAAATAAAAATCTATTATGTCCGTTATATAAAATCTTCATAATCAGAGGATCAGGTATAGATATTAATTATCATAAAGTTCAATCAGAACCAATTTTTCCACCTATAACAATAAGTTATGTTGGACGTATAATTAAGGACAAAGGAATAGAAAATTTAATAAAAGCATTTAAGTTAGTTAATAAAGTTAATAAAAATATTAAATTATTATTAGTAGGTAGTGTAGACAAGAATAATATTAGGCCTATAAGTGAAAAATTCATAAAGGATAACAATAATAATAATAATATTGAGTTTATTGGCGAGGTAGAAGATATAAGAGAAATATGGAAGATATCACATATTGCAATATTGCTTAGTAAAAGAGAAGGTTTACCTAAAAGTTTATTAGAAGCGGCGGCGGTAGGAAGAGCAATTATATCAACTGATGTTCCAGGAAGTAGAGAAATAGCATTAAATTCTATAAATGCAGAAATAGTTAATTTAGAAGATGTAAATGCTACGGTAAAAGCAATACTCTACTTAGCTGAAAATCATGAAATAAGAAAAAGTTATGGATTTAAAAGCAGAGAATTAGTAGAAGGTGATATGTCAGAGGATAAAGTTATTGCGAATACTTTGTCTTTATATCAAAATTTTTAATAGAAAATTTTTTATTTTCACTAAATATATAGGATTATGAAAATATTATGAATTATTTAAATAAAGAGATAGTTGTTATTGGATTAGGGTATGTGGGGCTTCCATTAGCAGTAAAGTTATCGGCTTATTTTAATGTGATAGGTTACGATATATCTAAGAATAGAATTAATGAGCTAAAAGAAAATATTGATTCTACAAAGGAAATTAATAAGAGCGAATTAAAAAAAGCAAAAAATTTATTATTTACTTTTGATAAGTCTTTAATTTATAACAAATATATATATATCGTTACAGTTCCTACGCCTGTAAAAAATAATAAATTACCTGATTTATCATTATTAAAAAATGCATGTAAGCTAGTTGGTAAAAACATTAATAAGAAAGCAATAATAATATTTGAAAGCACCGTTTACCCGGGAGTTACGGAAAAAATTTGTGCTCCTATTCTAGCAAAAGAGTCAAATTATAATTTAAATGAGGATTTTTATGTAGGTTATAGTCCGGAAAGAATTAATCCGGGAGATACTAAACACTCATTAGATAAAATTATTAAAGTAATATCTGGAAGTAATAAAAAAATTACAAAAACCATTGGGAAAATTTATAATAAGATAATTAAGGCTGGTATTTTTTATGCTAAAAGTATTGAAGTTGCAGAAACAGCAAAAGCTATTGAAAATGCACAAAGAGATATAAATATAGCTTTTGTAAATGAGATTTCTCTTTTGTGTGAAAAATTAAATATTTCAGTATATGATGTTTTAGATGCTGCAAGAACAAAGTGGAACTTCTTGCCTTTTCAGCCGGGGTTGGTAGGTGGACATTGTATTGGAGTAGATCCGTATTATTTAGCACATATTGCTAAGAAACTAGGCTCTAGTGCTGATATTATTTTATCAGGTAGAAGATTAAATGATAATATGACACGAATAGTATTTAATAAAATAGATAAACAAATACCATTAAAGTCTCGAATACTACAAATTGGTATTTCATTTAAAGATAATGTGCCTGATATAAGAAATTCTAAGGCAGCAGAATTAGCAAAACTATTTATTGAAAAAAAATATAAAATTGATATCTATGACCCAGTTGTAAATTCATTAGAAGTATATAATAATTTTGGTATTAAATTATCTAAATTAATAGGAAAATATGATTGTATTATAATAGCTGTATCTCATAAATTTTTATTAAAAGATATTATCAATATTTTGAAATATACAAAAACTTCAACAAGAGTATTTGATATTACAGGAAGATATAAAGATAAATTTTCTAAAAATAATATTAAGTATTGGTCATTGTAAATGCAGGAAGGTTATGTCTAAAAATAAAGATTTTATAAAAAGTCATTTTGATAAACTTGCCTCTACTAGGGCCTCATGGATTATGAGGTCTAAAGGCTTTTATTTTGAAGATATACGAGCTATGAAAGAATTAATCCCTGCTGAAGCTAAGGTTCTAGAAATTGGATGTGGAAATGGTAATCTTCTTGGCTCTCTAAACCCTTCATATGGGTTAGGTATAGACATAAGTTCAGAAATGATAATTAAAGCAAAAGAAAAATTTAAAGATTTAAATTTTATTGAAGCTGATATTGAAAATATGGATAATCTAAATTCAATAGGAGTAATTTTTGATTTTATTATATTATCAGATACAATTGGTTATTTAAGTGACATAGAAAGCGCATTAAAAAAACTACATAAGGTATGTAATTCAGATACTAGAGTTATAGTGGCTTATTATTCTCCAGTATGGGAACCTGTTCTAAATATTGCTGCTTGGTTTAAACTGAAAATGCCAGAACTATCTAAAACTCTTTTAAACGAAGCAGATATTTCATCATTATTACATTCGGCAGGTTTTGAAACTGTTAAAAAACAAAAAAAGATTATTTTCCCCTTTTCATTTTTTGGAATTGGAAGGGTATTAAATAGGTTTATTTCATGTATACCTTTGTTATCATATTTATGCATAAGAAATTATGTTATATCTAGATCTTTAGAAGCGGCATCCTTAGATTTGCCAAATTCAGCTAGTGTCATAATCCCTTGTAGGAATGAAAAAGGTAATATTAGAAATGCTTTAGAAAGGTTGCCTTTATTTACTGAAAATATAGAGATTATTTTTGTTGAGGGTAATTCTCAGGATGGGACTTGGGAAGAAGTAAAAAAAGTTGTTTCAGATAAGTATTTTATAAATAAAGGCTTTAAGATGAAGGCTATACAACAAAAAGGTAAAGGAAAAGCAGATGCAGTTTTTCAAGCTTTTTCTCATGCTACTAATGATGTTTTAATAATTTTAGATGGAGATTTAACTGTGCCACCAGAAGATATTTCTAAGTTTTGGAAAAAAATTAGTAATGGAGAAGCGGAATATGTAAATGGCACTAGATTAATATACCCTATGGAAAATGAAGCCATGCGTTTTTTAAATTATATTGCTAATAAAATATTCTCTATATTATTTACTTGGCTTTTAGGACAAAGATATACTGATACATTGTGTGGAACTAAAGTTATAAGAAAAAGACATTTTGATAAGGCATGTGAAAGAAATAAAGATTTAGGTGATTTTGACCCTTTTGGAGATTTTTTTATTATTTTTGGCGCCTCTAGATTAAACTTAAAAATGTTAGAAGTTCCTATAAGATATAGGGCGAGGCAATATGGAGAAACTCAAATTTCAAGATTTAGTCATGGATTCCTTTTAGTTAAAATGGTTATTTTTGCATTTTTTAAATTGAAGGCTACCTAAATGAAGATAGGATGGTTGATATTTATATTAGCTTTCTTTGTAAGGTTTTTTAATTTATTATTTCTAGATCTAAGTATTGACAATTATCTTGTAGAAGATCAAAAATTCTATTGGGATTGGTCTTTAAAAGGGGCTTATTTACCATGGAATGAAGTGTCTCATACTTTGTTAACAGAAAGAATGCCAGGTTCGTTTTGGTTTTATAGTTTTTTGCAATGGATAACTAATAAAGATTTATTTTTTGTCTTATTAATACAATCAATTCTAGATTCAGTTACTTGTGTGATGATTTTTCTTTCTGCAGGTTTATTGAATAAAAAATATCAATGGTACACAGGACTTTTTTCTGCTTTTTCTCCTCTCATGATTGTTATAAGCTCACAAATTCTATCTGATACAATATTTCTTTTTACTTTTACTTGTAGTTTATATTTTTTACTAAGATATTGGCGTTCAAAAAATACAAAAATTTATTTATATTTGTCAGGATTATTATTAGGCATATCTACTTTTATAAGGGCCGCTACTTTTCCTTTAATTTTTTTATGTTTACCGATTATATATTTAATTACGAAAATTAATGGCAATAATTATAAGAAAGTATTTTTAAGTTTATGTGTATTTATTTTTATGGCAATAGCACCTATTTCAAACCGGTTGGTAGATAATATTATAAATTATAACACATATTCTTTAACTTCCCAAAGTGGTTCACATGTTGCTTATTGGATGGTTCCTGGAGTCCTTAATGTTAGCCAAGGAATGGACAGAAAATCTTCAGTAAATTTTGTGAATTCAGAAATAGATAAATTAGGAGGAATAACAAATGAACCGTTTAAAGATAGTAGTAAGAGAATAAGTGTTTCAATAGATATATTAAAAAAAGAGAATTTTTATTATATAACTTATGCTTGGTTGAGGTCGTCTGCTATAAATATAATAAGCTCTCCAATTTTAATTGATTATAGGACTAGAAGTTTGTTGCATCCTTCTTTTGCACAAGAAGGTAATATTATTAAATGGATTAAAATACTTTTTTTAAATAAAGAATATTTTATGTATTTAACAGTTTTATTATTATCCCTTACATTTTCATTATTTAGTGTTTTTTCTGTAGTTTCAGGATATTACTTTTTTATAAAATCTAATTTGTTTATATCCGTTATATCTATATTATTAATTATATATTTTTGCTTAATAACAGGGCCTACTGTGTCTCCAAAATATTGTTTACCATACTTGCCAGTTCTTCTTTATTTGCAGGCAATAAGTCTTGATAAATTAATTCTTTTTGTAAAAAGTAGAGTATATCATAAGGCATACTAATATTTCTATAAAGGGCATGCAAGTTAACATATACCTTGTTTCAAAATTAGAATTTAAACTAAAAAATAGTGTTCGAGATATAAGATACGAGAAAGTTATAATACTAAAAGCAAGAATAGGATCTTTAAGTGTTCTTTTACGCATATTGAACAAACCATATATAAGTAAAATCATTAATATAAATCTATATAACCCATTGAAACCTTTTGAAATAGCATGGTAAGGATATGTGTATGCTTTTTCTATTAGAATATTAATATTTCCTTTAGCTGCAGCTACTCTTTCATTTTGACTGAGACCTTTATCTGGCATTTCGTTTGGCCAACCGAAACTACTAAAAGGGTTGGTCCACATTCTTATAGCTCTTATTGAAGGGTAAATAAGCCAAAATTGTATAGGGTTATAACTTATTTTGTAGTTTGCTATTTTTTTAAATTTATTATCAATTTCTAGAGGAAAATCTTCTTTATTCACTTTCTTTAAGTCTTGTATTAATTTTTCAACTTCTAATTTTTCTTTATTGTTATTATAAGCCCGTTCTGGGATGTTTATATTTGTATAATTCTTTCTATTTATTCCCCACAAAGCACCAGCTCTTTCGTATTCATGCGTAATCCATGTTTTAGTCCATTTTAAATAACCAGCAGGAGATCTGCTTCCATCTGGCATTACCATATCTGTAGGAATTAAATCAGGAAGGCCTACTATAATATTTCTAGTAGTCCATGCTCCCCAAGTAGATGAAAGTATAAGGGCAATCAAAAGTCCTTTAATAATACCCATTTTAAATCCGTGTAAATATATAACAGTAATACCCACTGGAACTGTAAGAAAAATATTATCTAATCTTATCCAAGTTGCAAAGATTAAAGCTATACTAATAGTAATAATTCTAATTCTTTTTTCAGATATTGATAATATAATTTCTGAAATTAAATAAATTGTTGCAGCTAAAGATAAAGTTTCAGTTTGTAGATATCTTGGCCAGGCAACTAGTAAAGGAGATAACGTTAATATAATACCTATTATTATTGCTGGTTTTTTATGTTTTGTAAGAATATAAATAGATCTTATTAAGTATATACAGCTAATACTATATATTATGGTTTGTATTACTCTTACTGCATTATCAGAGTTATTAAAAAAAGACCATATTGTTGCTATAAATAATGGATAACCTGGGCCATGATTCCCTCCAAAGTGTGGTATACATTCTGATGTAATAGGATTAGAGAGAGAGACACCACACCCATTTAAAATATTTTTTGCAACGGTGGTATATATTTCATAGTCACCACCATTTTCTGGGAAAATTAATATAAATATTAATCTCGGAAATATTATAATAAAAAAGAATATAATATAAGTAGTATGCATTTAGATAATTCTCTATAATTTAATATAATTATTATTACATTTTTAATTTATATAAGTAAGAACAAATTTAACAAGGAAATATATTATGAATTTAAGAAAATCAATTAGAAATTCATATAGTATAATTCATCCTAATCAGGTTAGTTATATGATTTTTTATATAACTAACAGGTGTAATTTTAGATGTAATTTTTGTTTTTATAGTGCTGAAATTGAAAAAGGATTGAAACCTAATGAGATGACAGTGGAGGAAATAAGAAAGTTTGCTCCTACTATAGGGCCATTAGTCCAATTATCTATGACAGGTGGAGAACCTTTTATCCGTAAGGAATTTCCCGAAATAGCAGGAGTTTTATTAGATGCAACTGATGCTAGATGGGTAACTATTCCTACAAATGCTTCTTTAACTAGTAAA
>Ga0163108_10002307_pt1 | contig 13870 bp, 11 predicted proteins | sample Fk1155metaG_FD_109644 | JGI IMG/M metagenome (GOLD analysis project Ga0163108, IMG submission 109644) | Marine microbial communities from the Central Pacific Ocean - Fk160115 155m metaG | ecosystem: Environmental > Aquatic > Marine > Oceanic > Photic zone | place: The Central Pacific Ocean...
CTCACGCCATATGACATGCGTGTTGAAGACTGCGTTATCGACACGTTGATCGCCGATCTTCGTGCAAACGCCGACTACGACGCCAGGCGCAGCGAGATCCGGGAGTGGAACCGGACCAGCTCGGTCCTCAAACGGGGGATCGCGCTAACACCCGTGAAATTTGGCATTTCGTTTACCCTCACGTTCCTCAATCAAGCGGGCGCCCTGGTACACGTTTACAATGACGGCTCGATCCACCTGAACCACGGTGGAACGGAAATGGGCCAGGGCCTTTTTACCAAGGTCGCACAAGTCGCCGCATCGGCCTTTCAGGTCGATATCGATCGTATCAAGATCACCGCTACCCACACCGGAAAAGTGCCGAACACCTCCGCCACAGCAGCGTCTTCCGGCACCGACCTCAATGGGATGGCGACCCTCGATGCCTGTAACAATATTAAGAGCCGCCTCAAGGAGTTCGCGGCGGAACGCTGGCAAACGAATTTCGAACAGGTTTCTTTTCTACCAGGCCGGGTAAAAATTGGAGATGTCGAGATCTCTTTCGACGACCTGATCGGCGAAGCCTATCGCGCCCGCGTGCCGCTGTCGGCAACCGGTTTTTACGCAACACCAAAGATCAATTGGAACAAGGACGAGGCTAAAGGCCAACCGTTCTATTACTTCGCCTACGGGGCCGCCATCACCGAAGCGGCGATCGACACACTGACCGGCGAGAATCGGTTGCTCAGGGTCGATATCCTGCACGACGTCGGCAAGTCCTTGAACCCGGCCATCGATGCCGGTCAGATCGAAGGAGGGTTCGCGCAAGGGGCGGGCTGGTTGACAACCGAGGAACTGCGGTGGGACGAGAACGGTCAACTCATGACTCACGCCCCTTCTACCTATAAAATTCCGACCCTCGGCGACCGGGCACCGGATATGCGTATCGAAATCTGGGACCGCGGGGAAAACGTGGAGCCGACGATCTACCGCTCGAAAGCGGTGGGCGAGCCGCCGTTGATGCTGGGTATATCAGTTCTGATGGCCTTGTCAGACGCGGTGGCGGCGGCGGGGGACTACCGCCATTACCCTGCCCTTGATGCACCAGCCACCCCCGAACGCATTCTTGCCGCCGTTCAACGTGTGTTGGACGGCTCGGAGGCTGCGGCATGAGCACCGGTTGCTTGTCCGACCTTCGTGAAATTGCCAGCGCTGAAGGTGGCTCGGTCCGCGTCAATGTGATCCGTGTCAAAGGCTCGGCGCCAAATGAGGTCGGCTGTTCCATGATCGTCACTGAGAATGGATTTATGGGCACCGTCGGGGGTGGAGCGTTGGAGATGACGGCGTTGCAAGCGGCGCGAGACATGCTGAATGACCGCACCAAAAACGGACAGGACGGCTGGCAACGATTAGTACGAGATTTTCCCCTGGGTCCTGCGCTGGGGCAGTGTTGCGGTGGGCAGGTGCGGTTGATGTTCGAATTTCTGACAACCCAGGAAGCGGGATCGATCGTCTCCATGGTTGCGGGCCAACCCCCCAAGAGTATTCTCCTGCGCCCAGTATCGTCCGGCTACCCGATGGAAATTGTAGAAAACTGGAAGATTGGCAGCGCTGACTGGCCGCTGGGCGTGAGGGGCGTGGTGCGGGGAATGCTGTCGGGCTCGAGCCCGTGTGTGCCTACGCTGGTGGATGGATGGTATCTCGAGCCCCTTGAACGGCACAGCAATGACTTATTCCTTTACGGCGCCGGCCATGTGGGGCGGGCGGTGGTGCGGGTGTTCTCTGGATTGCCTTTCGATATTTATTGGGTCGATACCGTTGCCAAGCGTTTCCCCGAGACCGTCCCGCCCGGGGTGCATCAACTTGTTGCGGCCAATCCGGCGGATGCGGCGCGGCATGCGCCTAGCGGTGCTTGGCACGTGGTCATGACCTTTTCCCATGCTATTGATCTTGATCTGTGCCAAACGGTGCTGGCGCGAGGCGATTTCGCTTACCTTGGGGTCATCGCTTCCAAGACAAAGCGGGCGCGCTTCGTCAGCATGTTGCGCGAAACGGGGCTTTCCGACGAGACCGTTGCCCGTTTGCATGCGCCCATCGGGCTTGCGAGCCTTGAAGGAAAAGAGCCATCGGTGATAGCCATCTCCCTGGCCGCCGATCTATTATTGCGCCTACAACAAACAGCAAATTCGGAAGTGCAAGGAACCAAGGTGACCTCTGAACGGGGGTGGGGATGAACGAAATTCCGCTGCTGGAATTGTCGGGGATTACCAAACGGTTTCCTGGCGTGGTCGCTAATGATGATGTCGATTTTTCCATCATGCCCGGTGAAATCCATGCTCTTTTGGGCGAGAATGGCGCGGGCAAGTCGACCCTTGTGAAAATGATTTACGGGGTCCTGCTTCCGGACGAGGGCGACATGCATTTCAGCGGCGCCCCCTATGCGCCGATGCGACCATCCGAAGCGCGTGCCCATGGAGTAGGCATGGTGTTTCAGCATTTTTCATTGTTCGACGCGTTGAGCGTCGCCGACAACGTGGCACTGGGCATGAACAAGGAGGCCGTTGGCGCCAATCTGGACCAGCAGATCATTGAGATATCCAACGCCTATGGACTCTCGCTTGACCCGACCCGCTTTATTGGCTCACTTTCTATGGGGGAACGCCAGCGTGTAGAGATTATCCGGTGCTTGTTGCAGAACCCGCGCCTCTTGATCATGGACGAGCCGACGTCGGTTTTAACGCCGCAGGAAGTCGACGTCCTGTTCGAAACTCTGCGCAAACTGTCGGCGGAAGGCTGTTCGATCCTCTACATCTCTCACAAGCTCCAGGAAATCCGTGAGCTTTGTAAAAAGGCTACCGTGCTGCGCGGTGGCAAGGTCGTGGGCGATTGCGATCCCCGCGAGGAAACGGCGAAGAGCTTGGCGGAAATGATGATCGGCACATCGCTAACTTTTGCCGAACGCCAAGAGCCGCACCTGGGGGAGGAACGGCTCGTGGTCCGTGGCCTCGCTGTCGAAAGCCACGATCCCTTCGGCGTTGATATCCATGACGTTTCTTTCGCAGTTAGGGCGGGTGAAATCTTCGGCATCGCCGGTGTGGCCGGCAACGGTCAGGTGGAGTTGATGGAGGCTCTGATTGGCGAGAGGACAACTACTGCTGATAGTGTGTGCATAGACGGCGAGGCAGTGGGGACGCAGGGCCCGACGGCGCGGCGAGCGCGCGGTATGTGCTCGGTTCCAGAGGAACGGCTTGGTCATGGCTCGGTTCCGGATATGTCATTGTGGCTAAATACAATCCTTTCCGCCCGTACCCGCAAGGGTATGGAGAAAAACGGTTTTCTAGATCTCAACCTTGCCCATGATTTCGCCGACGAGGTGGTGGAGAAATTCGACGTCAAAACGGCTGGTATCAACCACGACGCGAAGAGCCTGTCGGGCGGCAATCTGCAGAAATTCATTGTCGGCCGGGAAATCCTACAAGCGCCGACCGTCCTGATCCTTCTACAACCCACCTGGGGCGTCGACGCGGCGGCTGCCATCGACATTCATTGCGCCCTGCAAGAATTGGCCGCCGGGGGCACGGCGATCCTGGTGATCTCGCAGGATTTGGATGAACTCATGACCATCTCGACGAACTTCGCGGTCATCTCCGAAGGCCGCCTGTCGGCACCGGCCCCCACCGGTAGCCAATCGATCGAAGAGATTGGCCTCTTAATGGGCGGCGTTCATACCAGCGCGGGGACGGAGGCGACGGTATGATCCGCCTCGAACCTCGCAAGGAGATTTCGAAGGTCCTCCTCTACGGCACACCCGTCATGGCCGTTGTCGTAACCATCGTGCTTGGCATGGTGATGTTCGCGGCGCTCGGCAAGAACCCAGTAAATGCCATATTCATAATCTTCGTGGAACCATTGAAAGATCCTTTCGCCATCTCGGAAATGACCGTCAAGGCAACACCGCTGATCCTTATTGCCATCGGTTTGTCATTCGGCTTCCGTGCCGGAGTTTGGAACATCGGCGCCGAAGGTCAATTCACTTTCGGAGCACTGGTCGGCGGCGCTGTTGCGCTGGCCTTGTATGAAGTGGAGGGGGGGTGGGTGTTGCCTCTCATGTGTACGGCGGGGGCGCTCGGCGGCATGGCCTGGGCTGCTATTCCGGCATTTCTGCGGACCAAATTCAACGCTAATGAAATCCTGGTTACGCTGATGCTCACCTATGTGGCCGTGCTCTTATTAAGTGTGCTGATGCATGGTCCCTTGAAGGATCCGGAAGGCCTGAACTTCCCGGAAAGCCGCTTGTTCCACGAATCGGCTACTATGCCAATTCTCATTGAAGAGACCCGTGCCCACGTCGGGTTTCTGGTCGCTTTGGCCGCCATCGTTATTGCCTGGGTGCTGCTGGAGCGCCATGTCTTCGGTTATCAGGTAAAGGTCATCGGGCAATCGCCAAAAGCCGCGTCGTTCGGCGGTTTCGTGGAGAGCAAGGTCGTGTGGTTCTGTCTGATGATATCCGGTGGCCTGGCTGGGCTGGCTGGGACTTTCGAGGCCGCAGGGCCGATCGGCCAATTGGTGCCGGCGTTACCGGTGGGATACGGTTTCACCGCGATCATCGTCGCTTTTCTTGGCCGCCTGACACCGCTCGGTATTCTGCTCGCCGGCTTCGTTATGGCGCTGACCTATATCGGCGGCGAGTCGGCGCAGATCAAAATGAACCTGCCCAGTGCGGTCACCGGCGTGTTCCAGGGCATGTTTCTATTCTCACTTCTGGGAATCGATGTGCTAGCGCGATTTCGAATTCGCTTTGCCCAGCGGGCATCTAGCGCGGCGGGTGAGTAGAGCCATGGACCTACTTGTTCTGATCCTGCAAGGTGTAATCGTTGCGGCAACGCCTTTGGTTTTCGCCGCAATAGGTGAATTGGTGGTTGAGCGAGCCGGGGTTCTGAACCTGGGTATTGAGGGCATGATGATCCTTGGTGCCATTGCCGGCTTCGCCGTGACACTAGACACCGGCTCCTATGTGGCGGGCGTTGCCTGCGCGGCTTTGGCCGGTGCAGTCGCGGCGGCGCTGTTTGGCATTCTGACCCAGGTTCTGTTGTCTAATCAGGTGGCGACGGGATTGGCCTTAACGATCTTCGGGCTTGGTCTCTCAGCCCTCATCGGACAGGGCTATTCGGGCGAAACCACCGGCTCGCTGACAAAAATTCATATTTTTCTGCTCGCTGACATCCCGATATTTGGCCCGTTGCTGTTCACCCATGATCCGCTGGTTTACCTGTCGATTATATTGGTCTTCTGTGTTGCCTGGTTTCTGGGCAAGACCCGCCCCGGCCTGATCCTGCGCTCGGTAGGAGAAAACCACGATGCAGCGCACGCTATTGGCTACAGCGTTGTTGGCACGCGCATGGCCGCCTTGGTATTCGGCGGTGCCTGTGCCGGGATTGGCGGAGCTTATTTGTCCATCGTTCAAACGCCACTCTGGGTCGAGAACATGACCGCCGGGCGAGGCTGGATCGCCTTGGCCATTGTCGTTTTTTCGGCATGGCGGCCTGGGCGTGCGTTATTGGGTGCCTATCTGTTCGGCGGTGTGACGGTGGTGCAGTTGCACGTGCAAGGACTGGGCGTCGATATCCAGGCCCAGTATCTGTCGATGTTGCCTTATTTAGTGACGATCATCGTCCTGGTTGCTATTTCTCGCGACAAGACCCGCACCAAACTTAATGCGCCGGCTTGCCTTGGCAAGCCGTTCTTTGCATCCTCTTAATCCAAGGCTAAACAGAAGCGTAGAATTTTCAACGGCAATAGTGACAAGGGAGATATCGAAATGAAAATTACCATACGTAAACTAGCCGCCAGTGCCTTCGCCTTGGCAGTGGCGTTTTCTATTGGCACCGCGAGTGCCGCTGACAAAACCAAAGTGGGCTTCGTCTATGTGGGTCCCATCGGCGATCACGGCTGGAGTTACGAACACAACCAGGGCCGTCTCGCCGTCGAAAAGGCGTTCGGCGACAGGGTAAAAACTACCTACGTCGAAAATGTTTCCGAGGGCCCGGACGCGGCGCGTGTGATTCAGCAACTAGCGCGCGGAGGTCACAGCGTGATCTTCACCACATCCTTCGGCTTCATGAACCCGACCCTGAAAGTGGCGAAGCGGTTCCCGAAAGTGAAATTCGAGCATGCCACGGGCTTCAAGCGTTCAAAGAACGTCGCGACCTACTCGGGCCGTTTCTACGAAGGCCGACATGTCATAGGCCTTATCGCCGGCAAGATGACCAAGTCCAACACGGTTGGATACATCGCCTCGTTTCCGATCCCTGAAGTGGTGCGCGGCATCAATGCTGCCTATCTGGCTGCCAAGAGCGTTAACCCGAAAGTTAAATTTAAGATCGTCTGGGTCAGCACTTGGTTCGATCCAGGCAAGGAAGCGGATGCGGCTAAAGCGTTGATCGACCAAGGCGCCGACGTGCTGATGCAGCACACTGATTCGCCGGCGGCCATGCAGATCGCCGAGAAGAAAGGTATCTACGCCTTCGGCCAGGCCTCTGACATGGTCAAGTTCGGTCCGAAAGCGCAGCTGACATCGATCATTGATGACTGGGGTCCCTACTACGTGGCTCGCGTCAAGGCCGCCATGGACGGCACCTGGAAAAGTCAGGATACCTGGGATGGCATCGGCCCCGGCATGGTTGCCATCGCGCCGTTCTCTAAATCTATTCCGAATGATGTGCGTGCGATGGCCGTTAAGGCCCGCGATAACATCGCAGCCGGCAAGCTGCATCCCTTCACGGGACCAATTAACAAGCAGGATGGTTCTCCCTGGTTGAAAGCCGGGCAGACAGCTTCGGATGGTGAGCTCGCTGGCATGAATTTCTATGTTCAGGGTGTCGAAGGCTCGCTACCTAAGTAAGGCTTCGGCTGAGGGCGATTCGGCCAGGCGCCGGATCGCCTTTTTTCTGCCCGAAGCTAGAAAAAGGCGAATGCCGTGACAGTTGGATTGGTATTGAAAGGGCAGACACTATCGTTTCTGGATGACCCGTTTGCTGTCGGGCCAGAGGCCGCAGCTCGCCATGAGATCAATGGTGCGGTTTGGATCGAAGACGGCCTGGTTCGGGAGGTTGGACCGGCGTCAGAAGTGCTGAATGCTGCTAGCGACGTACCAATTCAGGATTATGGTGATAGCCTGATCGCCGCTGGTTTTGTTGATTGTCATGCCCACTATCCGCAATTGCCAATCATCGCCTCCTATGGTGAGCAACTCTTGGAATGGCTGGATAAATACACTTTCCCAGCGGAGAGTGTCTTTAACGATCCCGCCACTGCCCGGAAGGCCGCCGATTTCTTCTTGTTGGAATGTCTACGCAACGGTATCACCACCTCGGCCGTCTATGCGACAGTCCATTCGGAATCCGTCGACGCTTTCTTTGATGCTGCTTCAGATCGCGACCTGCGTATGGCCTGTGGCAAAGTGCTGATGGACCGCAACGTGCCGAATGATCTCAGGGACACGGCGCAGTCCAGCTATGATCAATCAAAGGCGCTTGTGAAGAAATGGCACGGTACGGGCCGCAACGTATACGCCATCACACCGCGTTTCGCGCCCACCTCGACACCCGAGCAATTGCGCGCGGCCGGCGCGCTATGGCGGGAATTCCCGGGCGTCTTGATGCAGACCCACTTGTCTGAGAATCGAAACGAGGTCCAATGGGTAGCGGAACTGTTCCCCGAATATGCTGACTATTTTAGCGTCTACGAAGCCCATGGCCTTGTTGGTCCTGGCGCGATTTTCGGTCACGCCATCCATCTGAATGAACGTGAGCGCTTGGCACTCCGCGACAGCGGCTCAGCCATTGCCCATTGCCCAACATCGAACATGTTTATTGGGTCAGGATTGTTTGATATGGCGAGACTTCGCGAAACCAGCCCTGCCACGACTGTCGGGCTCGCTAGCGACGTTGCCGGTGGTTCCAGTCTTTCCATGTTTGCGACCATGCGTGCCGCCTATGAGGTTGCGCAGTTGCGCGGGCACAATCTGCATCCGGCGAAGTTGTGGTACATGGCCACTATGGGCTCGGCCCAGGCCATGCGACTCGGTGATCGCATCGGCAACTTGGCGCCCGGCATGGAGGCGGACCTGATTGTCATCAACCTCAAGTCAACGCCGCTGATCGAGCGCCGTGTCCACGAAGCTGAAGATATATGGGACACCCTGTTTGCCCAGGTGATCCTGGCCGACGACCGGGCCGTGCTCGCGGCGTATGCCAATGGTGGACTAGTATGGGAACGGGCTTAATCGTCGTTCATCAATGCGCTTGTGATCTCAGCATGAGTAGCCAACAGGCTGTCGATGTCAATTGTCGTCAATTGACCGTGGCGAACTACTGAACGGCCTTCAACCACCGTGTGTGCGGCCTGCAGCGGACCACAGAAGACCAGTCCGGCAACCGGATCCCAGGCCCCGGCCAAGACGACGCCAGCCGTGTAATAAGCCGCGAAGTCGGCCCGCTTGCCGACTTCCAGGGAACCCAGGTCGGGCCGCCCGAGAACTTGAGCACCACCCAAAGTGGCAATTTCTAGCGCTTCGCGGGCATTCATCGCGTCACCGCCGAGCGCCACGCGCTGTAAAAGCATCGCTTGGCGAGCCTCGGCCAGCAGGTCTCCGGAATCGTTCGATGCGGATCCATCGACCCCCAGTCCCACGTTAATGCCAGCATCCCGCATAAACCGAACAGGTGCGATACCGCTGCCAAGACGCATGTTGGAACAGGGGCAGTGCGCTACCCCGGTGCTGGTTTGTTTGAAAAGGTTGATCTCGCCAGCGTCCAGCTTGACGCAGTGCGCATGCCATACGTCATCGCCGGTCCAGCCAAGACCCTCAGCATAATTGCCCGGCCGACAACCGAATGTCTCCAGGGAATAAGCCACATCCTCGTCATTCTCGGCCAGATGGGTGTGCAGCATCACACCTTGATCGCGCGCCAGTAAGGCGGCGTCACGCATCAGTTCGCGGCTGACGGAAAATGGTGAGCAAGGCGCGATACCGATCCTGATCATTGCCCCCGGAGTTGGGTCATGGTGGGCCTGGATTACGCGCAGGCAGTCTTTGAGGATGCGATCCTCGCGCTCCACCAACACGTCCGGCGGCAAGCCGCCAGTACTTTCGCCAATGCTCATAGCGCCTCTGGTAGCGTGCAGCCGCATGCCCGTATCACGCGCAGCTTCGATCTGGTCATCGAGGCGCGCGCCATTGGGAAATATATAGAGGTGATCGGACGAACATGTGCTGCCAGCGAGCGCCAACTCGGCTAGGGCCAATTGCGTGGATATGCGAATTTCTTCGGGCCCCATGCGGGCCCATATTGGATAGAGCGTGCGAAGCCAATCGAACAGAGTTGCATTTTGTGCAGCGGGAACGGCGCGAGTGAGATTTTGGTAGAAATGATGATGAGTGTTGATTAGCCCTGGGATAACTATGCAACCAGCCATGTCAATAATTTCATCGGCGTACTTTGGAAGATTAGCGGTCGTGTCCACGGCTTCGATAACGCCATTTCGGACAAACAAACCCCCGTCGGAAATTTCCCGACGCTCTGCATCCATGGTCACCAGAATTTCCGAGTTGCGAATTAGTAGTGTGGACATTGCGTTTATAATTAACCAGGTTGGGAGAAGGTTAATTCGTCCCAACCTGGTTTTAAGACGCTTGTCGCCGATATCAAATTAATCGGCACTCAAGCCTCAAACGTATTCTACGCCTCCTCCTCCGGTATGATAAGGTTGAGGATAATAGCGATGAAGGCAGCGGGAAGTAGACCAGATGCTAATAGGGGCTTCATCGTGCCCTGTACATGTTGTAAGGCCTCAGGAACTAACTGAAGCCCTAGCCCAACGGAGATAGCGACCGCAAAAATTACCATGTTACGGCTGTTCCAGCTGACTTCTGATAACATTCTAACCCCAGCTGCCACGACCATTCCGAACATGACAATGACGCCACCTCCAAGAACTTCTATTGGCACCGATGAAACAATAGCACCTACCTTGGGTATTAGACCTGCAACGATTAAGAATAGGGCCCCAATAGTGACTACGTGTCGGCTCATAACGCCGGTAAACGCCACTAACCCAACATTTTGCGAAAAAGAAGTGTTTGGAAGCCCACCAAACACGCCAGATATAGCGGTGCCAAGTCCATCAGCATAAGTAGCACCTTGGATTTCCTCCGTGGTGGCTTCTCGTCCGGCGCCGCCTTTGGTGATGCCTGAAACGTCGCCTACGGTCTCTATGGCGGACACTATGGACATCAGACAAATTCCAATAATCGCGCCTGTAGTAAATTCAACACCAAAGTGCAGAGGGTTGGGTAAAGCAAAGGCGGCTGCCTTTCCAACATTGGCGAAACTTACCATGCCCATGAAATAGGCGACTATGTATCCAGCGATCAAACCAATTAAAACAGCAGCAACCGAGGTGATACCCCGGGTGAAAAATTTCACCCCTAAGGTTACGACTATAACGATGAGTGCTAGTGTCCAGTTTTGCAGGCTACCAAATTCTGGTTTGCCCATAGCTGGCACACCGCCAGCAGCGTATTTAATCCCAACCTTCAACAGTGCCAAGCCTATCATGACCACTACTAACCCTGTGACGAGTGGTGGTAACGCTATACGTAATTTACCAATGAAGGGCGCTAACAAGGCATGAAAAATGCCACCAACCATAATGCCGCCCATCAGAACGGCCATTGCGTCAACGCCCTTGCCCGCTACCAGTGGGATCATAATTGGAATGAAAGCGAAGCTTGTGCCCTGCACGACGGGCAGTTTCGCGCCGACGGGGCCGAAACCGATTGTTTGAAATAAGGTGGCGACACCTGCGAACAACATGGACATTTGGATCATGTATATTAGGTTCGGGAAATCGGGCGAATTAGAGCCGAAACCGAATCCTGCGGCACCTGCGATAATAATGGCAGGTGTGATGTTACTGACAAACATCGCCAATACATGCTGTATTCCGAGAGGGATCGCTGATCCCATTGGCGGCATATAGTCTGGGTTCTTCAGTTGCTCTGGGGTTCCCATCCCCGCCTCTTCAACAGACATGATTTTCTCCTTGTCCTGTCCCAAAATATTTTTCTGCTGACGCTCAGATTGGCGCCGGCAGTGTTGCCACACAGTACGAGGTGGGGAATTCAAAAAAACCGTCATTGCGGGCAAATGGTGTATGCCCAGAAAATTGCCCCCACCGGCTGACCAATGTATTTTAACAGCAAAACAATAAAATAATTCATTAGATTTTTAAATATTTCCTAAAGATGTTTAGGAAAACCGGGTCTATTGAAAGGGGCAAACCTTTCCAATCATGAACCCGGCGCGATGGAGGCGACGATGGCACACGGCAAAGGGTATTTAACCACCCATATTCTCGATACCGCGAAAGGCTGCCCGGCTCAGGGGGTGCGAATCGAGTTGTACAAGTTGCGAGGTGAGGAACGCCAACTGATGAAAACCGTGGTCAGCGATGACGATGGGCGAACCGATGAGCCGATCATTGCCAAAGGTTCGCTTGAGGTTGGTGTTTATGAATTGCAATTCGCGATCGGTCCGTATTTCAACGGCGCGGCAAACCCACACTCAGTTCCGTTCATCGATATTGTACCGATTCGGTTTGGTATCGGCGATGCAGACCAGCACTACCACGTACCGCTATTGGCATCCCCTTTCTCCTATTCGACCTACCGGGGGAGTTGACGTGCTTCAACTCTCACTCGACGATCAGATAGGGTGTGTCGAAATAAAATTCCTCCAGGTTCTCCTCTACTCCGATACGATCGACGACGATGAATGCCGCATCGTCGGTCAGTGGCGCCAGAACGCCGTGCCAAGTGTTACATAAATAATTGACGCCCTGCAAAGTTCGGCTCAGGAAGGCGCGAGGCGTACCGGGTCTACCGCCGTTATCCGGTGCCACGATCACTAAGAACGGGTCCTCCGTCATCGGCGCGAATGCCTGTGACCCCAAAGGATGGCGTTCCATTAAGTTGAGGCTGTAGGGAAGAACGCGGGCCTCGGAACGGAAGATACTTATGCCGGCCCTTCCGTCCTCTGCCAGAAAATCAAGACGGGCAAGATCATGGAAACGAAAGCACTTTCCTGCGTTGATCACCATATCTGGTGTTCCCGTCGCCTCCAGGACGTCGCCGTACTGTGCGAATGCTTCGCGTGTCAACGGTTCCAGCCGAATCTCGTGAGCCGTCATTGCACAGCCGTGAGTGGCATGTGCCGCGTGATGTTTTTATAAAGCAGGTAGCGGAACTTACCGAGGCCGCCTGCATAGCAGGCCTGAGGGCAAAAAGCGCGTAGCCAAATATAATCGCCTGCCTCAATCTCTACCCAATCCTGGTTCAGGCGGTATACCGCTTTTCCTTCCAGCACATGGAGACCGTGTTTCATGACGCGAATTTCCATGAATGGAATGGAAGCACCAGGCTCGAATGTCACGATATTGACTTGCATGTCATGGCATATGTTTTTCAGGTCGACGAAACGTGTGATTATCCATTTGCCGTCCGTGTCCGAGATGGCTAAAGGGGGGATATCGCGCTCATTGGTGTAAAAGGCTTCAGCGGGATCGATCCCTTCCACTCGTTCGTATGCATTGTGAATCCAGAGAGAACGCACGGCTGCTTCGGTGTCGCTCCGTGCCGCCCAGCCGCTCCCCGGCGGGATATATGCGTATCCGATCGGTTTCAGGCGATGGACCGTGTCGTCGAGCGTGATATCCAAACTTCCATCCAAGATGAATAGGACAGCCTCGGTCTCGGGTGCCGGCTCTGGACTTTCGCTGCCGCCACCGGGCTGGACTTCACAAAGGTAGTGGGACAATGTTTCAGCAAAACCCGATAGTAACTGGCCTTGGGATGGCATGGTGCCGGCCGGGGTCTGATAGGCTAGGCTAGGCGTGCCGATATTTCTTGTCATAATGACAGCAAAGCCCCCTCGTACCATTTTACCAACAACTCGCGCTCTTGGCGGGTTAGCTCGATCCCGTAACGCGAAACGCTGGGAGGCGGCATGGCGCGGCTGCGACCGGCCTGTAAGTAAATCTCCCGTGCACGGCGGGCGATATCGGCATCTGTCTCCAAGCTCACACCCTTGGGCGCCGTCAAGATCCCTTCCCATCCCGGCTCCGCGGCATGGCAGACCATGCATCGGCCTTGGATCAGGTCGCGCACGTCTTCGAAATGAGCTGCTTTGGCAAAACGTTGTTCGCGTGCCGTCAGCGCGGCGGTTTTGGCCTCTTTCGGCGATGAAGATTGCATCGTTGAAAGCCAAATGATGGTAACAAAAAGCAATGCCGTGGCCAGCCAGGTCCACTTCGGCTCACCGGTACTAGCGTGTTTAGTGTTGAAGTAGTGACGAATTGTCACTCCCATGAGAAATACCAGCGATGCGATCACCCAGTTGAATTCCGTCGCGAAAGAGAGCGGGTAGTGGTTGGACAGCATCAGGAAGATGATCGGCAATGTCAGGTAGTTGTTGTGAACGGAACGCTGTTTGGCTTGCAGGCCGAGCGCTGGGTCCGGCTCTTTACCGGCAATTAAGTCTGCGACCACTATCTTTTGGTTTGGGATGATGACGAAAAAGACGTTGGCGGACATTATGGTGGCGGTAAAGGCGCCCAGGTGGACGAACGCTGCCCGGCCGGTAAAAACCTGTGTATATCCCCATGCCATAGCCACCAGGACAAAATAGAGAAGTACCATCAGTCGAGTATTGTCGGTGCCGAACCGGGATTTGCATATGAGATCGTAAACAACCCAACCGACACCGATCGATGCCAATGAGGTCAGGATTGCGACCTGCGGTGAAATATCTAGAACACTCGGGTCAACAAG
>Ga0163108_10002308_pt1 | contig 13870 bp, 14 predicted proteins | sample Fk1155metaG_FD_109644 | JGI IMG/M metagenome (GOLD analysis project Ga0163108, IMG submission 109644) | Marine microbial communities from the Central Pacific Ocean - Fk160115 155m metaG | ecosystem: Environmental > Aquatic > Marine > Oceanic > Photic zone | place: The Central Pacific Ocean...
CCAACACCCATTCTTCTTGCAGTAGCATCAATAATTCTTTTGTTAGCTTGATGAGGTACAAGCCAAGCTACATCATCAGCTGTAAGATTATTTTTTTTCATTATTTCTGCAGAGACATCTGCCATATTTTTAACAGCAGCTTTAAAAACAGGTTGACCATCTTGAAAAACATAATGTTCTCTATTTTCAACAGTTTTTTTGCTAGATGGAGATACTGAACCTCCAGATTTTATATTTAAAAACTCTCTACCTGAACCATCACTGCCAAGAATTCCATCTTGTATACCCATACCATCAGTAGTTGGTTCTAATAGTACTGCTCCAGCTCCATCACCAAAAATAATACAAGTACTTCTGTCCTTATAATCAACTATTGAAGACATTTTATCGGCACCTATAACAAGAATTTTTTTATGAGAACCAGATTCGATAAATTTTGAGGCTGTATAAATTGAGTATAAAAAACCAGAACAAGCTGCCATTATATCGTAACAAAAAGCATTTTTAGCACCAATTTTATCTGCTATAATACAAGCTGTTGATGGGAATATTCTATCTGGAGTTGCAGTAGCACAAATTATTAAATCTATTTCTTGAGCCTTAGTTCCTGTTTTTTTAAATAAACCTTTTACCGCTTCAACTCCTAAGTCTGAAGTGCCTAAGCCTTCTCCTTTTAAAATCCGTCTTTCTTTAATTCCAGTTCTACTAATTATCCACTCTTCATTAGTATCAACCATAGTTTCAAGCTCTTTATTGCTTAGTATATAGTCAGGGACATATCCGGAGACGCCAGTAATTGCTGCTGTAATTTTACTCATTTAAAGGCTTTTTTTATTTTTGATGTTAAATCTGCTTCTACTAAATTTTTGCCTAAATATAGCATATTTTCCACTGCTTTTGCACTGCTTATTCCATGAGCAATTAAAACATTTCCATTAATACCAATAATCGGCGTTGCACCATAATTTTCGTAATTAAATCTGCTAAAATAATCATCAAGCATATTTCTCTTAGCTAATAATTTGTAAAAAGCTTCAGCTTCTTTTAAAATAACATTTCCAGTAAAACCATCGCAAACTATTACATCAGCCTTGTCTTCAAATAAATCTCTACCTTCAACATTCCCTATGAAGTTGAAATCATTACTACCTGACATGAGTTGATGAGTAGCTTGAGTTAACAGATTTCCCTTTTCTTTTTCTTCTCCAAGATTTAGTAACCCTACTTTTGGATTTTGTATATTGTAAACAAATTCAGCATATAGAGAGCCCAAAATAGCAAATTGATATAATACATCAGGTTTGCAATCTGCAACTACACCAACATCTAAAATAATTCCTACTCCTCCTGATTCTTTTGGCAAAATTGAAGCTATGCAAGGGCGAATAACACCTCTAATTGGGCAAACTGAAAACATAGAACCTACTAACATGGCTCCAGAGTTTCCCGCACTTGCAAAAACATCTAGCTCTCCTTTATTTAATAAATTAAAGCCTACGGTAATGCTACTATCTGGCTTTTGTCTCATAGCCTTAGTAGCATGATCGCTCATTTCAATTACTTCAGAGGTATGAACGTAATCAAATTCAGAGATATCTACTTTCTCTCTATTAATTATGTTTTTAGCTTGTTCTGAGTCGCCAACTAATACTATTTTAGCATTAGAGGGAAGCGATTTACTGGCTTCTATTGCTCCTAGCACCATTGCTTCAGGGGCGAAATCTCCACCCATTATATCAAGACCTAATTTCAATTAATAAAGATTGAGTTGATAAAAAATGGATTGAAATTAAATTGAAGCTTCTTTCTCCATTATAACTTTGCCTTTGTAATATAATTTTCCTTCAGACCAAAAAGCCCTGTGATAAAGATGAGCCTCTCCAGTTGTTGGACATGTTGCTATCTGTTGAGATTCGGCTTTATAATGAGTCCTTCTTTTATCTCTTCTTGTTTTTGATTGTTTTCTTTTAGGATGTGCCATTGTGAAATGTTTATTTGTTTATTCGTTTAATTATATGTCAGATTCATCATTATGTAATAAATATTCATCTAAAATATCAATATTAGTTTTATTACATTCTTTTAATTTATGTGTTTTTTTCATTGGAATAGAAAGTAAACAAGACTCATAAATAAAAGTTGATAAGTCAATTTCATTATTATTTGTTATTTTCAATGAAGATAAATCTTTATTATTCTCAGATGATAAATTTATTTTATCTGAAAAATTACTATCTATGATTATTCCCAAATCATCACAGCAAATGTCACATAAAACATTTATAGCCCCTTTTAACGACATATTAATATCAAAAAAAAGAGAAGAACAATAAATTTCTATTGTAGCATCTATATTAAATGCCTTAGCTTCATTAAAGTCATGACTTGTAAAGAACTTCTTACCCAACTTAGTTTTAAATAAGTTTTTACCTTCTTTTAATTTAGCTACTGATATAATAAAATCTGTTTTCAATTAAAAAAATTAAAAATGGACGGCAAAGTTAAAACTTTTGTTGTAAAATAAAAATTACCTTAGTTAAAAGACATAAATTCTTCAGGATTTAAAGGTATTCCTTTGTGCCAAAGTTCAAAATGAAGGTGAGGCCCTGATGATAATTCTCCACTATTACCAATAATTGCAATAGCATCGCCAGTTTTAACTATATCTCCAACTTCTTTTAACAATGATGAATTATGTTTATAAACAGAGATTAAATTATTATTGTGTTGAATTAAAATAATATATCCATTCTCTGGAGACCAGTCGGCATATAGAACAAAACCTCCTAAGCTTGATTTAATAGTTTCATTATTTGATGCTATTATATCAACACCGTAATGACCTTTTTCTATGTCAATACTGTTTGTTATATCGCCTTTTAGAGGGCAGAAGAAAAGAATTCCTGCTAAATTATTATTATCACCATTGTTGTTTGCGTAGCTATGAATGTCATATTTTTCTCTTTCTTTTACCTTTAGTCTTAAAATAGAATCTTTTTTAGAAGTATAAAAAGTAATATTTTCAGTTTTAAGAGTGTCTTTTAATTCAGTTTCAGAATTAAATTCATCAGCAGAATACCCTTGTAAAATAAGTTTTATATTTTCGATATATGATGTTTTGTTGTCTAAATTCTTTTCTAATAACTCTAATTTATTAAGGCTCGCAATATTTTGTGTTTTAATTGATTGTAGATGTGTTTGATTTGGATAGCCTGGAATAATTGTTTTTAAAGACGTGTATGATATAATAAAAAAGGTAAGTAATGAAACTATCATTATAGCAAACATAAAATAAACAATTGCGCTTAAGGCAGAAATAACAAATGAGCTCTTTTCCTCAAAAGAATCTTTATTTACAATAACAATTCTTACTTTATTTAATAATCTAATAGATAGTTTATTAAATAGATTTTGTTTTTTAGTAGTTGATTTTGTTTTCATATTTTTGCAAATATCTAAAATAAAATTAAATGATTGTAGTTATTATTGCAATCTAAAATATAAGTTTCTAATAATTTAAACAATAAATAGATTGATTTATAAACTTTTTAACATATTATTTCTCTTAGTATTACTTTTTATTCTTTGCTTTTCGTGCTCTACCGAAAAAGATACTTTTCTAAATAAAACTTATCATAATACTACCGCAAAATTTAATGGATATTTTAATGCAAATGAAATAATTAAGGAAGCTATGCTTCAATACAAACTAGGTAAAAAGGAAAATTACAATGAACTACTATCAATATTTCACTATGCAAATAAAGAAGAATCTAAGGCATTATACCCAGCAATGGATACTGCTGTTGCCAAATGCGAAGTTGTAATTAGTAGACATTCTATGCCAAGTGAAAAAAGCAGAGGAAATAGAAACACCGAATGGTGTAAGTGGATTGATGATAATTGGATAACTATTGGATGGGCTCAATTCTATAAAAGAGATTTTGAAGGAGCTATGGAAAAGTTTAAATACATTGAAAAGCAATATCATACAGAATCTATTTATTACAATGCTATTTATTGGAAAGCAAAAACCTTGATTGAAATTGAGGATTATTTTAGTGCAGAAGAATTATTGCTAGATTTAATAATTAGGAAAGAAGAATTAGATGAATTAGCAGAAGATGATAAATCTTCTTTAAAACAGAGATTATTAAAAATTAAACCAAACAAAAAATCTAAAACAAAGAAGAAATCAAAGGAATTAAAGACAAGCCATGTTGAATTTCCTAAAAATCTATTAAGTAGTATCTATCCAAGTTTAGCTGATTTATATATAAGAAATAATGAAAAAGTAAAAGCTATTGAGTATTTAGAAAAAGCAATTGAAACCAAACAAAAGCGAGAAACAAAAACAAGATTAATATTTATTTTAGCACAACTTTATCACGAAATTGGAGATGAAAAAGCTTCTGATTTATATGCTGAAGTCGTAAAGCGTAATCCTAATTATGAAATGGCTTTTCAAGCCAAAATTAAAAGAGCATTGTCATTTAGTGGAAATGATAATAAGAGTATAGTTAATCAGCTCATTAAAATGTTAAGAGATGACAAAAACATAGAGTTTTATGATCAAATATATTATGCTCTAGCTGACATATCATTAAGAGAAAACAATAAGAAACAAGGAATTGAATATCTAGAACTATCTGTAAATTCCAGCACTAAAAATAATCTACAAAAAACAAAATCATTTATTAGACTTGCCGGTTTATATTATGATGAAAATAATTATAGAAAAGCTCATTATTATTACGATAGCACTATGGCTGTTATTCCTAAAGAGCATGAGAGTTATTCTGACATTAACTCTATAAATAAAACTCTTGTAGAACTTGTAGATTATTTAGACCTTATTCAAGAGAAGGATAGTATTTTAAATTTATGCAAATTACCTGAAAAAGACTTAATAGGCGTTATAAACAAAATAATAGATAAAAAAATAGAGCAACAGATTGAAGATAGGGAAAAAAAAGAAAACAATATGAATATTGTATTAAATCAAAATGCAAAAACAAATGCGGGAGGAAATTTATTCATATGGGACAATAATTTAAGAAGTGTTGGATTTAATGACTTTAGATCTGTCTGGGGATCTAGATCTTTGGAAGATAATTGGAGAAGAAGTGAAAAAAGCTCTGTTATTTCTGAAGATAATCTAAATGCATCAACAGAAGACTCTATACAGAAAGCATCTTTAACAGTAGATTATTATCTTACACAACTTCCGTGCGATAAACAAGATCAGTTGCAAGCCTTACAAGATACTTTAATAAAATCTTTATATGGTACTGGAAATATTTATATACACAAATTAAATAATAAACCGGAAGCAATATCAATTTTTACTAGATTAACTGATGAATTCTTGCCAAAACCCTTGGCTGTTGCCGCATTGTACCAACTGTACCTTATATATAAATCTGATAAAAACATTACTCTATCAAACAAATGCAAGAAAAATATTCTAGATAATTATCCTAAAAGTGAATTTGCAAAATTAATATTAGATCCTAATTACTTAAAGAAACAAGAGAATTTATTTAAAAAACAAAAAAAAGAATACGCATTAATATATTCAATATTTGAAAATGAAAATTATTACAAAACAATTAAAGAAGTAAAGTCAAAATTAAAAGACTCGACTAATTCTTGTTTTTGTAAATATAGTTACATTAATGCTATTTCTCATGGAAAACTATATGCTAGAACAGATAGTTTGTTTGCCTTTGAAGATGCGCTAGTTCATACCGTAAATAATTGTAACAATACTCCTTATTATTCTTATACTAGAAATACTCTTGATAAAATAAGAAATACATTAAGTATTCAATCCGCTGAAAATAAAGAAAATTCTTTTATTTACGAATCTAAACAAGTCCATAATTTTGTTGTATATTATCCTGAAAAATCAGGAAATATTAATCAATCAAAAAATAAAATATCTAATTTTAATAAATCTTCTTTTTCTACAAAAGGATATAAAACATCAAACAGCTTTTTAAATGAAAAAGATCAATTTATTTTAGTGAAACAATTTAAATCTATGGCTGAAGCTATGGATTATTACCTCGCATTTAAAGTAAATGAAAAACAAGTAAAAGAGATTAAAGAGAAGCATCAATTTTTTGTTATTTCAGAAAAAAACTTAGCAGTAATTTACTTGGAAAAAAATCTAGAAGATTATGTAAAGTTTTTTAATAAAAACTATTTAAACTTATAAACCGAAGGAATAAATTAAATAATATAGCAAAGTTTCTAAAATTACTCCACTGTTGTAATATTATAAGGCAATCTAGCTTGATAACAATCTAAACTATTTATTTCTTCAATAGTTTTCATTAAACCTCTAAATTTAGTTTCTAAAAGAGAATTATTACTCTTATTAAGTTTTGAATTATCTAGCTCTAATTGGTTAAGTATTTCAATAATTTTATCAGTCTCTCTTTTTGGATAGATATCTAAACTTACCGTTTCAATTTTACTTAATTCAGCTGCATAAGATATTGCATCGTTTATGCCCCCAATCTCATCAATTAAACCAAGGTGAAGGGCATCTTCTCCAGACCAAACTCTACCTTGGCCTATTTTATCGACTTCTTCTTTTTTTAATCCATCCCTACCTTCAGCTACTTTAGTAATAAAATCATCATATATTTCATCAACACTTTGTTGAATTATTTTATATTCATCATCACTTAATTTTTTAGTCATAGAAAGTGTTGAATGTAAATTTGTAGAGGCTCTATCAAAGGTGATTCCCAGTTTATCTTTCAGCATAGGCCCAATATTTGGTATAACACCAAAAACACCTATAGAACCTGTAATTGTATTTACTTGGGCATAAATTTTGTCAGCGGCACATGAAATATAATATCCTCCTGAAGCAGCTACATCTCCCATTGAAACAATTACTGGCTTTTCTTCCCTAGCAAGCTTAACCTCCCTCCAAATAACATCAGAAGCTAATGCGCTACCTCCCGGAGAGTTTACTCTTAGAACTATTGCTTTAATATCTTTATCTTTTCTAGCTTGTCTTATTGCCTCAGAAATTTCATCTGAGCCTAAAATTGTATTATCACCTTTACCACTTTTAATTTCTCCAACTGCGTAAATGACTGCAATATTTTTTTTATTTAGTAAGGAATTTGTCAAATTATTATTAGCAACATTTATACAATATTTAGAAAAAGGAACTAGGTTTAAGTCTTCATTTTCTTTAGTCTCAGATTTTGCAAATAAAATATCTAGCAATTCATCTTTATATAGTAATTCATCTATAAATTTAAATTTAGTAGCGTCCTCTGCTTTTCTAATATATAAAGAATCTGCTATTATATTTAAATCATCTATGCTAATTCCTCTAGCTTCTTTAACTCCTTCAAGCATATGATCCCACAAGTCGTTTAAATAAGTTAAGGTTTGTTCTCTATTTGCAATACTCATGCTGTCATACATAAATGGTTCAACAGCAGATTTAAAGATATTATTACTTCCTCTAATTATCTGCATTTCTAAACCTAGCTTATCTATAGCGCCTTTAAAAAACATTAATTCAACTCCGAGACCTTTAAATTCAACTAAACCTTCAGGGAATAAATACATTTTATCGGCAACTGAAGACAAATAATATGCTTTTTGGGAATATAATTCTGAATAAGCAAGAACAAATTTTCCAGATTTTTCTTTAAAATTAATTATACTAGATCTTATTTCTTCTACAGATGCCATTCCAGCAGTAATAATATCAACATCTAACAATATTCCTGTAATATTATCATCATTAACTGCAGCGGCTAAAGCCATTTTTATTTCTTTTAATCCTAAAGTTTTAGAAATAAAACTTGCAGAGTTTGGATTTATATTAATATAAGATTTTTCACTAATAGCCTCATCTAGAGTAATATGTAAGATCGCATTTTTGTTTACTTTAAACTCTTTCTTATCAAAAAGGCCACTGCTAAATACAGACAATATTAAAATAAAAAATATAAGAATGCATACCCCTATTATTAAATTAGCTAAGGAAGAGGCCCAAAATGATCTCCAAAAAGGTTTCATGATAAAAAATTATTATTATTAATTCACAAAGATAAATAATTTATTTAAATATTTATTTGTAGTCTTTAATAGAGCTTTTAATTAGCTTTTCTATAATTATTCTATTGTATTCAAAGTCCCATAATATTTTTTTCTTTACAAAATTATAGGATGCAATCGATACTGGGGTTCTTTCTAGAAAAATAGACTCTAGTTTGTTTTCAGATTTAAATAAATTTATATCAGCCTTTATTCTATCTGATACTTTATGATTTATAGGGACTTCTGAACTGTTTATTATAACAAACTTATCTATATATTCGTTTTTTGAAAAAACTATTTTGTATACATTTCTATCATTAATTATAAACTTTATTTTTCCTTTTTTAGAATGTATAGAATCTATTAATACATTATTTTTAAATAAATAAGCACTTGAATTATTAAGTTTTTTACCTAATGATTCCACTGACCTAATTTGCGCTGAAAACAATAAAGTTACAGTTTTAGTATTTTGGGCTATTATGCTTGATGAAAAGATAATTAAAGCACCAAATATTGTTATCCTTAATATTTTCATATCGACTAAGATAACAAGTCTTATTTATTTATTTTTAATAAGTTGTGTAATTCCTTCTAATACAACATTAAATGATGTTTTTCTAATAGATTTTAATATTTTAAAAGCATTAGTGTTTTTTAATAAAGGATCTGTCTTTGCACCTTCTTCCAGAATATTAAGCCATAAGTCGATAAAACTTTTTTGCTCCTTTTTAGCAATGTTGTGTAATGCTTTTGCTATATCTGATGGGTTTGAATTATTTAATATGTCAATAATATTTTCTCTTTTGATTTGAGGCACACTAACTAGAGCATTAGGCTCGCTTTTTAAAAAATCTTCTTTTGATTTGGGTTTCTTATAGCTAGTATTTTGAGGATTTTGCTTTAAAAAGTCTGATAAATCGTTTAATGTGTTTTTTTTATTCATCTTTTAATAATTTAAGTATTTCTTTCGCAATCACTCTATATCTTTTATCTAATTTAATAGTGCTTGGAGAAGTAAAGTTTTTTCTTTGAGGAACATAGGTGTTTAATATACTTGTGTCTAAATTTTTTAAAACCTCTTTAACCGTTCTGATTCTCGTTCTACTGTGTATCCTATTTGGTAAAATACTTATTTTTAGATTTGTGGAAACATCAATAGCAGGCTTTAAATCTTTTATGGTTTGATAAGCTACTAGAAGATCATTTTGAGTTAAACTAGTTGTAATTAGAACTAAATCACTTGCAAGGCATAATTCTTTAATTCCCTTGTCAGTAGTTTTTCCTGCACTATCAACAATGATATAATCAAAATTATTTGTTTTTGTTAATTGACTAATTTCATTAGCGACTCTGTAATCTTCTGAACCAACTACAGGAAAGAAACGATCTTTCTTTATTTTTAACTTAAATAGTTCTAATTGTCTGAGTGAATTAATAGTGTAATTAGGATCCGTTTCTATTAAAATGATTTTTTTCTTTTTATGAAATAAGTTTGTAGCTAAATTTATCGCATTTGTGGTTTTGCCAGTCCCTCCTTTTCTACTTATGAATGAAATTATTTTAGTCATAATTATTGTTTTCTAAAAAATCTCTTTTACTATGTTTTTAACAGCAATACCTTTTCCCATAGTGTAATAATGAAGTACAGGCACATTGTTTTTCACAAGCTCTTGCGATTGTTTAATGCCCCATTCAAGCCCTACTTGTTTTACATCGCTATCTGTTTTACATTTTAATAATTCTGTAGAAAGCTCTTCTGGAAAATCTAAATGGAAAAATTTAGGTAAAAATGAAATGTGCTTTAATGTTGTAATTGGTTTTAAGCCTGGTATTATGGGGACTTTAATTCCTATGCTTCTGCATTTATCTACAAATTCAAAATACTTTGAATTATCATAAAACATTTGAGTCACTATAAAATCTGCTCCAGCAGCTACTTTCTTTTTTAAATTTTGTAAATCGGTTGTTAGATTCATTGCCTCAAAATGTTTTTCTGGATACCCAGCAACACCTATGCAAAAATTCGAAGAAGCGTTTTTAGTCTCATCGTGAAGGTATCTACCTTCATTCATGTCTGAAATTTGATTAATTAAATCTAAAGCAAATTCATTTCCGTTAGAATTAGGAATAAATACATCTTCTGTTTTTATAGGATCACCCCTGAGAGCTAAAACGTTGTCAACTCCAAGAAATTTCAAATCTATTAATGCACTTTCAGTTTCTTCTTTTGTAAATCCTCCACAAATCATATGAGGAATAGCATCAACATTATATCTGTTCATTATTGCAGCGCTAATACCTACAGTTCCCGGTCTTTTTCTAACAGAAATTTTTTTTAAAAGACCATTTTTCATCTTTTTATATTGATATTCCTCTCTGTGATACGTAACATTGATAAAAGGAGGCTTAAATTCCATTAAAGGGTCTATTCCTTCACATATAGCATTAATGCCTGCGCCTTTTAAGGGAGGGATTATTTCAAATGAGAAAATAGTTTTATCACTATTTTTAATATAGTCGCTTACTTTCATTTAGTGTTTTATTATTGATAATACAAATTAAAGATGAATATTGATTATTAGCAAGTTTGAATTGATTTTCTTTTAATTAAATGAAGTTTAAAAGACTTTAATTCAATTTTGCTCCACAATCTTTACAAAATTTAGCATTATTACTATGATTTTCACTTGAACAATCTGGACAGCTTTGAGTATTCATTGTTTCTGTTTTTGATAAAGCAACTGAAATCATTCCTGTAGGAACTGCGATTATTGCATAGCCTAATATCATTATTATTGAAGCAAAAAATTGCCCTAAAACAGTATGAGGTGCAATATCACCATATCCAACGGTAGTTAAAGTAACAATGGCCCAATATATGCTTCTAGGAATACTAGTAAACCCATGTTTTGGATCTTCAACTAGATATATTATTGTTCCCATAATAGTAGCAACTGATAATACGGCAAGTAAAAATACAATGATTCTGTGACGGCTTGCTATAAAAGCCTGCTTTAAACTGTTAGCTTCTTTTACATATCTAATAAGTTTAAGAATTCTAAAAACACGCATTAGTCTAATTGTTCTAATAGTTTTTATTGTTGACAAACTTTCTGAACCTATGAATAAACCAAAATATGTGGGCAATAAGGATATTAAGTCTACTAGCCCGTAAAAACTAAAAATGTATTTTAAAGGCTTATTAACACAGTATATTCTAGCAATATATTCTATAGAAAATAATATTGTTATTATCCATTCTAAAACAGATAATAGTTCTTGGTATTTGTTTTCGTAATATTCTACGCTTTCAAACATTACAGCAGCTATGCTTATTAAAATAAGCCAAAGTAAAACAATATCAAATAATTTGCCAGCAAAAGTATCTGCTTCAAAAATTATTACTTGAATTTTAGTTCTAAAATTTGATATATTTTTCTTTTCAGAATTCAAATTAATTATTTTTTATTCCACATAAAAACTGAATTGGTATTACTGTATTTATTAATATCATCACAAAATAAAATTATACCCATATCAATAACTACAAGAAACCCTCCACCACCAAGAGTTATAGCGTAAATCATTGGTACTGAAGGCTTTGTTCCTAAATATAATCTATGAACACCAAATATACCTAAAGTTAAATTAAAACTAGCAGCAATAAGCTTAGAATGTTTATTCTCTGCTTTTTTAAACAATTTAATTTTGCTAAAAAGCCTAGCTTTTTTTATAGGAATATCTTTAGCAGAAGCATTAAATGAGATTAACACAACTATTATTAGAGTTGTAATTTTTAATAATCTCATATTCAAATTATATTTATTTTAAAGAGTTGTATTTTTCTGAAACTTTATTCCAATTTATTACCTTAAAAAAAGCTTCTATATAATCTGGTCTTCTGTTTTGATAGTTCAAATAATAGGCATGTTCCCAAACATCAAGGCACAATATCGGGGTTCCATTGCACCCAACATTCTTCATAAGTGGGTTGTCTTGATTTGCCGTTGCGCATATGCAAAGTTCTGTAGAACAAGATTTATCATTACAAACGCATAGCCATGCCCATCCTGAACCGAATTGTGTTGCAGCTGCTGTAGAGAAAGCAGTTTTAAACTTTTCAAAAGAGCCAAAAGAATTATTTATAGCCTTTGCTAAGCTTCCATCTGGCCCAGTATTTTCATTTGGGCTCATAATCTCCCAGAATAAACAATGATTATAGTAGCCTCCACCATTATTTCTAATAGCAGAAGATATGTTATTTGTAGAAATTATTTCATTAATTGTTTTGCCTTTTTCTTCGCTATTTTCAATAGCAGCATTTAATTTGTTAGTATATCCCGCATGGTGTTTAGAATGGTGAATCTCCATTGTTTTAGCGTCAATGTGAGGCTCTAAAGCGTCATAAGAATATGGTAAGTTAGGTAATTTAAAGCTCATGGTATTTAATTGTATTAATAATAATTTAGTTAGTTAATTTTGATTTGTTTTCAACAAATATACATTAATATGCTTAATTAAAAACTAATAGTTTATCTTTGATACTAAATAAGAACTGTGAAGTTTATTTTAGAAGAAGAGAAAGAATATGATTTTAATTTAATTGGTATTAGCTGCCATGATAATAGAGCCTATAGACTGTGTTGGGCTTTAAACAATGCGCTAGACTTCTCTTTACAAAAAGAAGCATGTGATATTGTAATAAAGAATAGCAAACATCCATTTTTTTACTACAAAGAAGAATCTACACAAAATGAATTTTACTTAATTTGTAATAGAACATCATCAGGGGTGTTAATTCCTGAACAAAAACACGCTGATTATTTTATAATGATAAAAGAAAATTATTTTATTAATTTTGATAAGTTGAGAAATAAGTTAAATTCAATAAACTTTATTCTTACATCTTTTTTGATTGATGTAGATAAATTAAAATCAAAAGACAAGTTATGTGGAATTTAAAGTTGCTTAGATATAATTAAGATATGAAAAGAAAAACAAAAATAATAGCAACTATTGGCCCCGCATCTAATTCAGAAGGCATGCTGAAAGAATTGATTTTAGCTGGTGTAAATGTATGTAGAATTAATTTTTCTCATGGAACGCACCAAGAAAATATAAATGTAATAAAGAACATTCGTAAAGTTGAGAATGCTTTAAATATACAAGTTGGAATATTAGCAGATTTGCAAGGGCCTAAAATAAGAATTGGTCTTATGCCGCAAGAAGGTGTAGAATTAAAGAAAGAGAGTAGTTTTAATTTAGACACTAATAATAAAATTGGTGATAATACTAGAGCATTCATTTCTTATAGTAATTTATTAGAAGATGTTAATATAGATGAGAATATTTTATTAGATGATGGAAAGATAATTCTTAAAGTAATTTCAAAGGAGAACAAAACTACAATTAAAACAAGAGTAGTTGAGGGAGGAATGCTGTATTCTAACAAAGGCGTCAATTTACCCAATACAAAAATATCTATGCCTAGTTTATCGGATAAAGATATAAAGGATTTAAATGTTGCCTTAAAATATGAAGTTGATTGGATTGGTTTCTCTTTTGTGCGCTCTGCTAGCGATATAATAGAATTAAAACATATTATTAGCAAGCAAAATAGTCAAGCAAAAGTTATAGCAAAAATAGAAAAACCTGAAGCTTTAGAAAATCTTGATGAAATACTTTATGAAACAGATGGAATTATGGTTGCTAGAGGAGATTTAGGAGTGGAAATGCCTTTAGAGACTGTTCCAGTAATTCAAAAAAATATAGTATATAAAGCAAG
>Ga0163108_10002309_pt1 | contig 13867 bp, 10 predicted proteins | sample Fk1155metaG_FD_109644 | JGI IMG/M metagenome (GOLD analysis project Ga0163108, IMG submission 109644) | Marine microbial communities from the Central Pacific Ocean - Fk160115 155m metaG | ecosystem: Environmental > Aquatic > Marine > Oceanic > Photic zone | place: The Central Pacific Ocean...
CAACCTGGACTGCGGCGGGGGTTGGCCGCGGGCAACTCGAGGTCAACCACTGGGCGTTGGAGATGGGCGGTCACTGCAGGACAGGGCTTGAAGATAATCTGCGTTTTGATAAGTCGCGCCTCGCCCAAAGCAACGCCGAACTTGTCGGGCGCGTGGCGATCCTGTGTACCGATTATGATCGTCATCCAGCAAGCACGGCAGAAGCCCGCCAGATTCTCGGACTGCGATCCTGATCTCAGACTAATCGGAGGTCCGCAATCAAAGGCAGGTGATCCGAAGCCTGTCGTGCGAGACTGAGTCGTGAAGGCAGCAAGCTATCAATTTCCAGGGCGCCGCGCACATAAAGGCTGTCCAGTGGCCGTACCGGCGCGTAAGCTGGGAAGGTACGCGGCATTCGCCCGGCACCAAAAAAACCTGCCGGATGCAGCACCTGGCGCCCTAAAGTGCCCCAAATGTCATTGAGGTCACCAGCAACGAGGGTGGGTGTGTCGTGGGCGATTCGGGCAAAGGTCGCATGACCTAGCATTTTCTTTAACTGCATCCTTCGCTCGATTCCCGACAGGCCCAGGTGCAGATTAAACAGATGCAGGGTGCGGCTTCGAGCCTTACCCGGGGCGTTATCATCCAATGATACCCGGGCCCGGGCATGAAGGGCGCCGCGACGCTTTTTTGGGCCAATGGTCAGATCAATATTGTCGCTGTCAAGCAGTGGCCAACGACTAAGGATCGCATTACCGTAACTGTGACCCCTTCGAGCCTTCACATTCGCCACCCAAAGCCGATGATTCAATCCAATCGCCTCGCCCAGTACATCAACCTGATGAATATTCGCAGACGACCTGCTATATCGGGCCACTTCTTGCAAAAGGACGATATCCGGGCGGTAATGATTTATCACTTCGACGATACGCGGTAGATCGTAGCGTCGATCGATTCCGCCAATACACTTATGAATGTTGTAAATCACCAGTCGAATTTTCACGGTACAATCAACTCCTGTAAATGGCCCTTACAGGTCTCCAGCGTGGCGCTAAGGCACCCACCAGTCTACCTCCCGTACCGTTGATCAACAAATCGTCAGCCACATGATCCGCCTTGTACTGTTTGGTTTCGTTCACAGGCTTGCCGCAGTAGTCACTGCGACCCTGTTAGGATTTTTTTGCACCTCGACAGTTGCCAGCAGTACCGTCATGGTCCCGTTCCAATCCCACTACTCGGTCGACTACTCTGGCTTTGGTGCATCACGGGTAGTATCCCTGGAACGCGCCGGGCCTGACTATGTTCTGCGCTCAACGACCAAGCTTAAAGGTTTTGCACGGTTGTCGGGGTTTGGCCCGGTTTACGAGGTTTCCCGGTTCGAAATGCACGATGGCGTTATCCGCCCCCTGCTCTATACCGTTGGCGACGGCCAGAACAAACACAAGCGTGATATCCGCATTGAATTCGATTGGAAGACCGGGCTCAGCCGAGGGTTCGCCAAAAATAAAGAACAGACTTTTCCGCTTAAGTCAGGCATGCAGGATCCCCTTACCTTTGAACTGATGGCTCGCCTAGAATTCTCGCGGGGTCAATGGGCACCGCACTATCTTGTGCACGAGGGCCATCGAATTCGTGACTACGTATTTGTTGAACAAGAACCCGAGACACTTGAGATTGCCGGGCAATCTGTTGCGGCCACGCGATTCTTTATTGACCGGAGCAGCTCGCGCGAGCTGTATTACTGGTTTGCATCCAAACCACATTTCACAGCGATCCGATTGCGCCAGGAACACAACGGTAAGGTAAAGGCGACCGTGACACTCAGCCACAGCACAATGCTTGAGTAAGCGGGAAAGAACTAACTGACACCCAGCGGCGGCACAAGGTCAATAAACGCCTGGATTGGCGCCCGTGCCCGCCGCGCCCGCTGGCAGCAGACATATTCGGTATTCTTGAGGTCGGCGTCGCGAACCGAAACATAATGCAGCCGGTTGTCATTGCCACGCTCCGACCAGGGAACTACTCCGATGCCCAAACCGGCGGCCACGGCCTCGCGTATCCCTTCCCGACTGCCGATCTCCATCACATTTTCAAGCACGAGGCCGGAATCGCTGACCGCCTTTTCGAAAATCGCACGAGTAGTTGACCCCTTCTCCCGCAATACCAGCGCCTGCCCGACGATTTCCCGCAGGCTCACACTGCGCCGCCCGCCGAATGGATGAGCCAGCGGTGCCAGAATGACCAGATGATCACTTGCCAGTGGCACTGCGACCAGCCGATCGCCAGGCGTAATATTCGGTAAGACCGCAATATCATATTCGCCACGCCGCAGGCCCGTGAGCACGTTTCGGGAATTGCCAAATGCCAGGGAAAGCGTAACACCCGGGTAGCGCCGGGCGAAACCCGCGAGCAACGGCAACACATGATAGGGCGCATCAGCCCCTACCTTGAGCTCGCCAGTAACCAGGCCGTAGGCTGATACCAGTAAGTTGTCTATCTGGGCGTAAGTCTCAAACAGGCTCGTCGTGTGCTGAAATAGCGCACGGCCGAGATCGGTCAGATCAGTGCCCCGGCTATGGCGCTTGAGCAGCTGCACGCCAAAACGCTGCTCGAGTTCACTGACCTGTCCCGAGAGGGTCGGCTGACTGACGTGCAGAACATGCCCTGCCCGGCTGAAACTGCCCTGGGTTGCGACCGCGTGAAAAGCCCGCAAAGCGTTGTGTTTTACCGTCACAGTAAGTCGTCTCTTTAATTAAACCGAGGTAATGCCGATATTTTGGTGGTCTATTAGGTTCATGGCCTGGTTCGTGGTATCGGTTTTTTCGATATTTTATATATATAACATCGAATAGACAGATAATATACTCGAGTTGATAATCCGCGACTTCAATTTGAGACGACAGATGAAGAACGCAGACACTCCATCCCTTTCTCCCACGGGAGATCCCTGGCTACTCACCCCAGGACCGTTGACGACATCCCCTTCAGTCAAGGCAGCCATGGCGCATGACTGGGGCTCACGCGACACCCGCTTTATTGAACTGAACCGTAGGTTGCGCCAGCGTCTGGTCGAGATCGTGGACGGCGCCGAAAACTACACCTGTGTCCCTCTTCAGGGTAGTGGCACATTTGTGGTCGAGGCCATGCTGGTCACACTGATCCCGCGCTCTGGAAAAGTGTTACTGCTGATCAACGGCGCCTACGGCAAACGGATGCAGGCCATCTGTCAGATCCATGGCCGCGCCTTTGAAGTGCTTGAATGGCCCGAGGATCAACCGGTCGATCCGGTAGCTGTGAAGAATGCGCTCAATGCCGATCCCGCGCTCACTCATATCTGCACAGTCCATTGCGAAACAACATCGGGCATTATCAATCCGGTTCATGAGTTGGCACTTGTTGCTCACAAGGCCGGTAGGCGCCTGATCATTGATGCTATGAGTGCGTTTGGCGCCATCGATTTGAATGCCGGACAGACGCCGTTTGACGCCGTAGTTGCTTCGAGTAACAAGTGTCTGGAAGGATCGCCGGGTATGGGCTTTTGTATTGCCCGCAAAGCATCTTTGCTCGAGTGCCTTGGCAACGCTGACAGTCTGGTACTGGACCTGTATGACCAGTGGCGCGCAATGGAGGCCAACGATCAATGGCGCTTTACCCCGCCTACCCATTGCATCCTGGCGCTTGATCAAGCGCTGAATGAATTTGATGCCGAAGGGGGCGTCGCTGGACGTGGGGCACGTTACCGTACCAACTGTGAAGCACTGGTCTCAGGCATGCGGGCGATGGGCTTTGAAACGTTGTTGAGCGATACCCTGCAGGCGCCGATCATCGTCACTTTTCATATGCCGGCAGACGTTAATTTCGATTTTTCGGCTTTTTATTCGATGATGAGTGAAAAAGGCTTTGTGATCTACCCGGGGAAACTGACCGTTGCCGATTCTTTTCGAATTGGCTGTATCGGACGTATTGGGCTGGAGCAGATCAACGGCGCACTGGCGGCGGTACGAGAAACACTGCAACACATGGGCGTGCGCAATTGCGGGCCAGCCAAAGACGCCTGACATCTGGAATTTCAAATGCCACGGACCCATTCCATGAACCCTGCCCTACCATCACCGTTAGGCCTGTTTTTTTCGGAGCACAGGGGAGTGTTTCCTGTGTCGCTTTTTCCATTAACTTTTTACGGGAGATATCCATGAGTATTCGATCCGACTATGTCTACCACCGGGAATACCGCGGTCAGGTCAAAGGCATGGTTCTTGACTGGAGCGGGACAACAGCCGACGCCTACGTAATTGCGCCCGCTGTGGTTTTCGTGCAGGTCTTCAAGGAGCAAGGCGTTGAAATCAGCATGGCTGAAGCGCGCGGGCCCATGGGCCTGCGCAAAGACCTGCACATTCAGGCCTTAACCCAGGAACCGCATATCCGGGATCGCTGGCATGAAGTGCACGGAAAAAATCCGGACCAGTCCGATGTAGATCGGATGTTTGCAGATTTCGTGCCGATGCAGCTTGATTGCCTCCGCAACTACACCACCTTACTACCACATGTGGCCGAGGTGACCCAAGACCTGCAAAAACAGGGAGTTCGGATAGGTAGTTCAACTGGTTTCGTACGTAGCATGGTCGATATTCTGGAGGCAGACGCGAAAACCCAGGGCTATGTTCCGGATGCATCGGTGGCTGGCGACGAAGTGGTAAATGGCGCCCGACCCAAGCCATTTATGGTCTACCGGAACCTGGACTTAATGGACGTGCACCCGGTTCAATCCGTCGTTAAGGTTGATGACACAGTCTCGGGAGTTGGTGAAGCGCTCGAGGCTGGATGCTGGGGCGTAGGTATCGCGCGCTACAGCAACTACATGGACGTGAATACCCTTGAGCAGGGTGAACAACTCGCTGGAGATGACCTGCAGCGCCGGCTGAACCTGACCCGGGAAAAACTGCGTCAGAGCGGGGCACACTACATCATTGATACCTTCGACCAACTCCCCGAGGTTATAGAAGACGTAAACATCCGTCTGGGACGTGGCGAACGACCGTAACAACAACTCATTGAGTCAGCCTCACCCCGCAAGAAAGGTCTCGTGGGGTGGGACTCAACCTCTGTTTAGTTTCCACTGGCGTTCAGTGTGCAACATCCTGGGATCACAAACCGTTGTCTATCAGACTCGCCATTTGTGCACCGATCTGCAAAGGGGAGCGACCGATCGTAGCCCCGGCACGGCGATACCTGGGGTATTGGGGCCCACCAGCACCGTATTTGAACTCTTAAGTTATGAGCGTACTCGCACCATATCGAGCACAGGGATCCTTTCCATAACACAGACTATCAGACCAATGCCTGCACCGATAGCTTCTTCAATCGCATCAGCCGCGTTCGCCGGCGGCCCCCGTCTGCGGCGTAACCAGTGTTGCCCCCAACATCGAAGCGGCGGCGCGACTAACGTCTTCCAGTGAATCGGAAAAACGAATTCCACCAGCGCGAGGCGCATCACTAAAACTGCCCTGGGCACCCCCTCCTGCATAAATCTGTGCCTTGACCACCCAGGGGCCGCTACCGAGTTCCTGGGCGGACTTCGCGGGCCTGATGCTCTGTAGTCGCGACAGACCCGGGCAGCACCGGGATACCCCACTGGCGCAAAAGATCTTTGGCCTGATACTCAAAAAGATACATGACGATTCAACACCGGTACCGGCTGGCTGTACATGAAAAATTCTGGATGATCAAACCAAGATCCCACTGTCGATAGCAAGTACCAGTTTCCCGAAGTGTCCAGATTCCTCCATCAGTTTATGGGCCTCAACAACCTCATCCAAGGGGAATATCTTGTGCACCAAGGGTACGATTTTTTCATCGGAGAACAACTCTAGTGTCTCGCTCGCAAAACGGCTGATAATGGCCGCTTTTTCGTCAACCGGCCTTGGGCGCAGGACCGAGCCTGCAATCTTCTGCCGTTTTACCATCAGTTGTGCAAGGTTGAGATCATTTTTTGCCCCGCCCATCACACCGATCAGCATCAAAGTACCATTCACAGCAAGAGATCTTAGATTCGCATGCAGGTATGCCGCGCCGATGTGATCGAGAATAACGTCTACCCCACGACCATTCGTCAACTTCGCTACCTCTTCCTGGAAGTCCTGTTGCTGATAATCAATGACATGATCCACGCCGAGATCTCTTACCCGCTGGACTTTCGTTGTCGACGCGGTTACCAGAATCACCACTGACGGTGCGAGCGTACGACATAATTGAATAGCTGCGGTATTCACCCCGCCGCCGCCGCCATGAAGTAACACTCGCTGCCCATCAAAAAGTCCGGGGAATTGAAAAAGATTAAGATGGGCCGTGATGTAGGTCTCGCTAACACAAGCGGCCTGTGCCCAACTCATACTTTCTGGGATTCTCATCAGATGGTTCGCCCAGGCAATCGAATACTCAGCATAGGCCCCACCACCGACCAGGCCCATCACCCGGTCCCCGAGACGCCACTGCTCTACCCCATCCCCAAGGGCCGCAACGGTGCCCGCGATTTCCAGACCCAAAATCTTGGATTCTCCCGGTGGCGGCGGGTAGTTGCCCTGGCGCTGGACCACGTCCGGCCGGTTAACGCTGGTGGCGGCCACTCGTACCAATACCTGTCCTGGCCCGGGGGTCGGCTCAGGAACGGATGCCACCCGCATGACTTCAGGTCCGCCAAAGCTATCATTGACAATTGCTTTCATCAGGTCCGATTCCGCCTTTCGTATTACTGCGAGTTAAGCCCACTCTTGCCAGGACAAAACCAGCTTAAGCTACTGACGCCGTGCTCTACGGTCTCTGACTGGATACAGTACTTGAGCGCCGTCTTGCCACATGGGCCATCTCCAAGCATACCCGATTGCTGGTATACATTATACACAGAAACTAAGGCCCTAAGCCCTGCTCTATCGCCTAAGCTAGCATACAGCGAGTGTATTCCCACCTTGGCAGGGGAAATATACTTTCTGAGGAGAAAAAAATGAAAGCCTACAAGAACACCAAATTCCTAGATAGTCCCGATGCACGACTATTACGTATCGTTTCCGAATTTGTTGAACCGGCAACGCGTTTTTCCCGCAACGACATCGAAGACACCATCGTGTTCATGGGCTCGGCACGAGCTCCCGACTCCAAGGATGAGCTCGAAACTGAGCCTTTACCGAATAACAACATCCAAAAGAAGCACTGGAAGGCAATGGCCCGTTACTACCAGGATTGCCGCGAATTGGCCAAACGGATGACCCTGTGGTCCAAGAACCTGCCCGAAGGGCATCGGCGTTTTGTGGTCTGCTCTGGCGGCGGCCCCGGCATCATGGAAGCTGCCAACCAAGGCGCCTCGGACGCCGACGGTATCAACATCGGACTTGGTATCTCCTTGCCAAACGAACAGGGGAACAACCCGCACATTACCCGTGAGTTGTCACTGGAGTTTCATTATTTTTTCATGCGCAAATTTTGGTTTGCCTACATGGCAAAAGCCGTGGTGTTCTTTCCTGGCGGTTTTGGCACTATGGACGAGCTTTTTGAAATACTTACTCTGCTGCAGACTGGCAAAATCCGCAAGCACCTGCCTCTGGTTCTTTTCGGTATCGACTACTGGAAACGCGCAGTCGATTTTGAGATGTTGATTGAATACGGCACCATAAACAGGAGCGATCTGGAGCTGTTCCTGATGACTGATTCGGTTGATGTCGCCTTCGACTACCTGACCGAACAGCTGTCACGGTACGGAGTAAAAGAACATGGCACCACGCTTTGAAACTTCCCAAGCAAGCGCCAGACTGGAGCTTCGCAGCAACTACTTCTCTGTAAGAAGTCAGGGGTAAACGCCTATTGAGCAACGGTTGCCACCCACGTCCACGCCCACGAAAAGATAAAAGCCCACGCCGTTGCCAACTTCGGCTGATCTTCGATCAACCGCCCTGCCGAAGACCTTTACTCGTCTTTCTGATTGGCCGCCCGGTTTCGCGTCAACCAGTCATCCACCATGCCGACTGTTGCATCGATAGCCTCGAGATGCATTCCCTTTTGGGCTGCGATCAATGCAACCAGCTTGTCGACCCGCTCAATTGCCTGCGCTCCACCTGCCAATGCGCGGGCTGCTGAAGATGGACTGGCGAGCGAGGTTGCCGCTTTCGCATATTTTTCGAAAGGCACAAAATCAGCTGCTTGGCCGCCGAGGTCAATGCACAGATTCACCACCCAGTCATAAACAGCGCGGCTAGCCTCGATATTACTGTGCACCGCATCTTTGATTGGCCGCATCTGATCTTGCTGAACGCATCGGTAATTACCCGCCATCAGCATTGCCCATTTTGCCAGGGGCACGAAAATTGACTCATGAACGCGCAACTTAACCGGAACTTCAATCAGATCGCCGTCACCGAGATTGAAGCGGGCGGCCTCGATATCTTGCTCAAGTTGTAGCAACATTTGGGTATGCGCCTGCGACACAAACCGCGCGGCCTTGAAGTTGGTCGGTAGCCGCACCTGTAGCACATTGGGCTTCTCTTCAGGGGGGCGAAATGCCTGCGGATCTGGACTGCACAGTGTTAGAAGGTCCGGGTCAAAATCATCCCATAACGCGGCCTCAGAGAAACAGCTATGCAGCCTATCAGTGTCGAGCCCTGGAATACGCTTGAGGTACGGCAAAAGCGGCATATTGGTAACCGCCATTGTCGGAACCCGTGATGTAGCGATCCGCCCGAGCAGTTCACGAACACCCGAAGCGCTGTATTGCGGCTCCTGCATCGCCAGAATGACGAGGTCAAATTCTGATGGGTCAACATCGCCCGGCTGTGATGCGCATAGCGTTCCGGCGAGCTCACCAGAGCGGATCTCGACAGAACCCTCGCGTGCTTTGATCGGTGTGCGCACCACCGAGCCCTCAGTATTGAATAAAGCCGCTGTTGCCTCACGGCAGACCAGGGTGGTGTCATGCCCCGCAAGCAGTAGCTTGGTAGACAGGAGTGATCCATAAGACGCTCCCAATATCAGAACCCGATACTTGCTGCCCGTCTTGTCATTTTCAGAGACAGTCAAATCGCCTGCCAACCCCGATACTTCTCCCATGACACGTTTCTCGATTTACTTAAGAAATGATCGGCGATTCTAACGCAAGCCGAGATAAATTCGGGCCGAAATTACGGGCAATCGCTTAGGCTTTTGCGCTGGCAATCTGTCACAACACTCACCACCTTCAAGCGAATTGGCTATAGTCGTCGCCAGGAACAAGCAACCCGGCCTATACATCAGGAACAAAGGAATCCATGAGCAACATCCACGTCTTCTCGGATGTCAACAAACCCGAATCCTCAAATCCAGCCGATGGCTATACCATGCCGGCAAAGCTTTACACCGATCCAGCAAGCCTACGAGCTTGAGAAAACAGTTATATTTTCCAAGACATAGCCCTAAATTGGCCATGAAAGCCATGTGCGCCATACCGGCGACTATCTTACCCTGAATTTCGCTAGTGAGCAGCCAAATAGGGTGGGTTGTTTGGCGGAGAGAGAGGGATTCGAACCCTCGATACGCTATTAACGTATACACACTTTCCAGGCGTGCGCCTTCAACCGCTCGGCCACCTCTCCGTAGGGCGGCAAAGGGTATCTGACTTGCGCGCTACGCGCAAACCCGCGTCAGCGACGTCAAGCCAGCGCGTTGAGTCCTGACATCAATCGTCCAATACCGTCGATAGCACTGGCACTTTGCAAAGCGCCAAAAGAGACGCGCAGCGTGCAACGATCAGTCACTCCAAAAGCGCTGCCGGGGATCACGGCAACTCCGTGCTCTTTGATCAACCGGGTTGCAAGGCAGAGGTCGCCATCATCATAACCGGGGACCTCAACAAAGAGGTAGAACGCTCCCTCACCAGGCAACAGGCGAACTTTGTCTGTTATCGATTCGACCGCATCCAGCGCCTGGGCGCGCACGGCTGCGAGCTCAGCCACATAAGGCGTGCAGTAGTCACGGCCGGACTCAAGTGCACCGATGGCCGCATATTGGGCTATCACCGTAGCGCAAATAACATTGGTGTCCTGAATCTTGCGCAAGGCTCCCATCAGTGGCTCAGGAACTGACGCGTAGCCGATGCGCCAGCTGGCAAAGCCGTAGGCCTTGCTCAGCGAGTATAGGCAGATCGTGTGCTGGGCGCTGTCGGTGATTGCGCCTGGCGAGAAATGCTGTACACCATCGTAAAGGAAGTACTCGTAGGCCTCGTCGCTGATATGGTAGATGCCCTGCTCAAGGCATAGCCGGTTCACCGCCCGAAGATCCACTTGTGGGTATACGACGCCGGTTGGGTTATTCGGTGACACAGTGACCATGGCCCGTGTTCGTGGGGTAATAGCGCTTTCAAGCGCCTTGAGATCTAACTGGCCATCGACATCTGTCGGCACTGCGACCGGGATACAGCCTGCAATCCTCACGGCCATTTCCTGATTGAAATAAAAAGGCTCTGGCAGAATAAATTCATCGCCCGGATCACTGATCGCCAAAAGCACGTTGAGGAATCCCATATTACTTCCGGCTGTCACCACTACCGCTCGCCCCTGTGCGGCGATCCCATTCTCCAGGGCGAGCTTCTCAACAAGGGCTTCTCTCAACGGGTCAATCCCCTCAACTGGGCCATACAGGTGGCTCAGTGGGTCGTCCCAGAATCTGCTGATCGCCTCATGCACGGTCTGTGGCGGCGCATAGTGCACCACCCCCTGACCCAGGGAAATCGTACCCGGATTAGCCCGGATCAAATCCTCGATCGTTGGAATAATAGGCGCTTGCACCTGCTGCATACGACGGCTTGCTCGGAGCTTGTGGGTTACTGTCATTAACTTAGGCCGCTTGCGTTAACCTGAAATAGAAACCAGGGCTGGCACTTTATCTTTTCTCTAGACATACGGACACCCATCAAAATCTTCCATTCGAGTGGATCATTCATCTATAAATGGCTTCGGAATCCGGGTATTATATGGGCCTAAGCGACGCATTCAGCCAGCTAGACAAAATTTACCCTGATCTTGGAATCTCAACCTGAAATCCGATCAGAACAAACCACTGAACAGGACCTTCGACTCGCTTGGAAAAACAGTTACAAGCGATGCACACATTAGTTACCTCAAGATTGGGAATAGCGACTGCTTTGCGACCCTTTGGTTCAAAAGTCGCGGCCCCGCTACTTTATCCAGCGACATAACAGCGCGGATGCAACAACATGACCGCTGATTCACACACGGAACCAAACCCCGGAGCATCAACCAGCGCCGACAACCGCAATCCGGGCGAACTGCGGGCAACCCCACTCCAGACAGGAGCACAGCTTGGCAACAACATCATCTCCCGGGTGCTTGTGCAGGCTGACAGCGGGTTTACCTACACCGCGAACAACGGTGGCATTGTTATCCAGGAGTATTTTCCGTTGCAATTCGCTCTGCGCGATCAAGACGGTGTTTCCCTTCTCCTTTGCGATGCGGACTTTAATCCCGACTTTGAACAAGGACTCAGCGAATTCCTATTATTGGCCCGGGTACTCAGCCAGATAGATCATCCCGGTCGAATCTCCCGCTACGAAGAAAAGGATGGCACAGCGTGGTATGCCATCGATCTACGCATCCGCGCGTCGCTAGCTGACCTGCTGAATACCGGCGAACGGCTCCCGGAGGAAACGCTAAAGACTATTCTTTATTCGGCAGTAACCTATCTGGACGCGGCTCATGACGCCGGTGCCCTGCACCTTGAACTCAGCCCGCAACGGATTCTGCTAGCGGATGAAGACAAACTCCTTATCTGTGGTTTTAATACGGACAAGCTGCACTACCCAGCAGAAGATAAATCCAATGGGCACGATTACCGGGCTCCCGAACTCGCCAGTTTTCGCGGCCAGCTGGGTCGCTGGACTGATTATTACGCTCTTGGGGCTATCCTCTATCAGGGAGCCTGCCGTGTCGGGCCGACCGACGCGCTAACCCGACTCAGCGTCACAGACCGCGGTCAAGATGACCCCCTGGTACCCGCGATTGAGGCTGGAAAAGACTATTTTTCCCGATCAATTCTAACGCTCATCGATCAGTTGCTGGCATTAGAGCCCACGGCCAGGCCACAAGACGCCGAGGCAATCGTCAGCGCTCTCGACTCGACCACATCAATTCAGGCAGCAGCGGATAGTGAATCAGAGCCCGTTCAGGACTCCGCCACTGACGATTCGCGACCATCTGTCGAATCAATTGACCCGCCCCAAGCTGAGCTCAATTCGCATTCTCCAACCGTATCGCAAGCGGGGTCAAAAATGCTGCGTGGTGCAAGCGCTATTGCGCTATCAGCGCTGGGCAAGGCGGCAAAGGATCCAAACCCCGAAAAGACTGAAGCAAGGTCGCGGTCAAACGCAATGCCCCGGGTAAAGGCCGCCACTGGCGTTCCGACTGAGGCAAAACCAGCCTCGCCTACCCAATCTGCTCCGGGAAATGGGCCTGCGAGGCAAGAGCCTGTTTTCAGCGAATCCCGTGAGGCTTTTGAAGACACGCTCAAAGCGCTTGAAGTAACGAGATCATCGAGTCCTCCGTTGGAGATCGCGAATGATCTGGAGAGCGCGGGTAAAGTGCTAACGGGCAAGCCCTACAACGATTTCACGTTGCGCCCCGCGAAACCGGGCAAACACCGCACTACACCTCATCAATCCTCAAGAAGCGCCGGCTCATCCTTAGGCTCGGTTGGGAGAGTTTTTAGCTCTTCACTGCAAGGACTGTACCGACATCTGACAATGCGGTTAGCCCTCGGCGTGCTGATCACGCTGTCTGCACTCCTGGTTATTTACCTGCTGACAACGCCAAGGCCAACTCCCTTGGAAACAACCACGCGTACTACGATCGAAATTATCGGTGCTACTACCCATGAGCTACCCCCAGAGCCCAGTCGTGGATCGCCCAATACCCAACAAGTGGTCAGCACCTCACTACCCGCCGCGGCGCAGGACTTCTTAAAACAAGATGATCTGAACCGGGTTAATGCGTATAGAGATGCTGAGCAACTTAAGCTTCTTAGTGAGCCTCACTTTGCTCGAGCTCAAGGATATCTGGCACAAGGGCACCTGATCGACCCACCCAATGCCAACGCCTACAGCGAGTTCACTGCCATACTTCGCGTGGATCCACAGAACAAAACGGCTACCCGCGGTGTTGAGGAGATAATCGCCCGTATACTCACCCGCATTGACAAACTGGTAGATGCCAAGGAATTCACTATCGCGCGTGAACAGTTATCCCTGGCAACGAGTGTTATAGCGGGACATAAACACTTTACCCAAACTGTCGCGCAGATTGATCGCGCACAAACGCACTGGCAAGAGGAGTTGGCGCGCGAAAAAGCACTGGCCCAGGCGCAGATAGAGCAACACCGCCGGGAGCGTGAGCGAAGTCAGCAAATAGAGGCGCTACTGGCCCGGGCACTGACCGCCTTTGACACTGACCGACTGATAGACCCGCCCGGGGAGAGCGCCCTAACCCTGTACCGCGCCGCCTTGGATCTTGACCCCGCCAACCAACGGGCCCGTAACGGCATCGGCAACATTACGGCCTTCTACCTGCGACAAGCCCGCGATGCCCTGTCACAAAATGAATTAGGCAATGCAGCGCGAAGCCTGCAGATCGCCAAAGCAATCGACCCCGCGGATGCCAGCGTTGACACACTGATTGAGCACCTGCAACGTCGAGAATATCTTGCTACCGAGCAGCAACGCCTGCAGGTGGAGGCAGACGCCCGGATCTCTAAAGCTCGGGAAATGGCCAAAGAGCAGGATCAGTTGAATCTCGCCGGTGGTATCAAATCCTACTATGGTGGAAACTACCGTGAGGCATACCAGTTCCTTGAACCCCTGGCC
>Ga0163108_10002311_pt1 | contig 13860 bp, 9 predicted proteins | sample Fk1155metaG_FD_109644 | JGI IMG/M metagenome (GOLD analysis project Ga0163108, IMG submission 109644) | Marine microbial communities from the Central Pacific Ocean - Fk160115 155m metaG | ecosystem: Environmental > Aquatic > Marine > Oceanic > Photic zone | place: The Central Pacific Ocean...
ATGAAGTTGGCTCGGAAGCTAATTCCAGATCCAAACAGTGGTGATGCCTACTGGGGGTTGGCATACTATAAATATGCCGGAGGAAATATCAGGCTATGGCGTTGTCCCGCTGCCAAGACATCTGACGAATGGAGAGAGGACGGGTTGAAGTATGGCGCCGATTTTTGGTTGGATGCCTCGTATGGGATCAATGGGCAGTTCTTCAATTTTGATTCAAACAATCGATCCAGGACTGGGCGACCAAGAAAGAGATCTGACCTCATTGATCCCAACCAAACGATTATCATTCAAGATGCTGGCGAACAGAAAATGGATGGAGGGCCGAGTGACAATTTGGCAGCCAATGGGGCAGCTGAAAACTTAACGCAATGGAAATATAGTCTAGCCCCGCTTTATCCGGATGTAGATTGGGTTTCTGAGTGGTTCAGGCACGGTAGTGGCAAGCCATTTGGTGCAGCCTGTCAGACATTGTGGGCTGATGGTCATGTGAGTCCGATTCGGTACACCAAAGATTGCGGCAAAAATACAAATCAGGGCGGTGGGCCGGATTATATGACGAGTATTCATTGGTACACGGGGAAACCACTTTAGAGCCAGTGCAATTAGCTTCGATCAGACACGATTGACTTATGCGATGCACTTGAAGCTGGAAGCCCAATCCAAATCTCATTGGTTAGAACATTGTCAGCGGCAAAAACATCGTTCGTCTTGGTTAAGTCTGCCACCTCATTAATCAAATCCTTAACAGCTTGGCCGGGTATCAGTTCCTTTGGCCCACGGGTGGACAGGTCAAAAGCGTAGAAGTTATCTCTCCCTGCGTAGATGTGAATGGATTACTTAACGCTGATAAGAGTGTTCTTGTAGTAGAGTGTCTTGGAATAGGGAACCTTGATGAGCCTGAACTTGAACGGTAAGAGTGAGAGGACGAAGGAGCTGCGTTCAATGACGTCGAGAGGGTTCGCCCTGGCTTTCTTCAATGCAAACAAGTGACCCTAAATACGGATAGATGGAAACAACAGAAACTAATATATTCCAATCGAGGTTGAAAACTCGACCTCAAACAGACGGCAAAGGAGCAGTTGTCGAGTTGGCCGGTGCATTCACTTTGATTGAGTTGCTGGTAGTCATTGCGATCATTGCAATCTTAGCCGCACTCTTACTGCCTGCATTGTCCCGTGCCAAGGTGCAGGGCAAATCTGCCTACTGTATCAACAGTCTTCATCAGATTGATATTGCCATGAAACTTTACGAGGAGGAAAACGAGGGTTGGCTGCACCACAGCCCTGCCGGGCAGCCTCCCAATCATGGCAAGTGGTATATGAGCCCGCGCATGAAATCGGCACGGCGTGTGATTGATGACCCGAACAGCTCAGATGCCTACTGGGGCGTCGCCTATTATGCCTATGTGGGAAAGCAGGTTCGACTATGGCGTGATCCTGCCGCAAAGGTGATCGACGAGTGGCGATGGGACTATAAGTTCCCACCCGATTTTTGGCTGGACGGTTCTTACGGTATCAACGGGCGTTTTTTTAGTGCTGTTCAAAGACAAACAGCCACTGCGATGCGTCCCCGTCGCCGCAGTGAGTTAAGCTCTCCCTCAGAGACAATTATTGCGCAGGATGCCGCTGAACACCGTCTTGAGGCCGATGGCACTGCTACGAGCAACGACGCGCTCGGTTGTAATCCGGGTGTTAAGCAGAATTTGGGCGAATGGAGGCTAAGCGGCCGATGGGGGTTGTACTATCCGGAGTACGAGATTATTCAGGAATGGTTTAGGCATGGCAAAAACAATACGGTTTGGGGGGATGGACATGTCGGGAGCATTCCGATTACCGACCGTGCTGAAAATTTCATGGGCTCTATCCACTGGTACACCGGACTGGAGATGTAGCGGTCCAGATCAAATCCCACGCATATCGTTTCGCTAGTCTCCTGGATTCGGCCTAGGGGTGGTAATCGACCATAGGTATATTATTTTGGGAAAAATAACAGTCAATCAGAGTGTATACGAAATGCCGGAGCGACCGTTGGTCGTTATCTGTGCCGACGGTTCCGCAGAGGAATATCTTGCGCTTGGCTTTGCGCATGGTGAATTGCCTCACTTGGCCAAGCTTGCAGCCAATGGCCACTTCGGCTTGGCCCGAGGTGCGCTGCCGTCATTCACCAACGTGAACAATTGCGCCATGGTGACCGGTTCACCGCCGTCACAGACTGGCATTGGTGGCAACTACATTATCGATCCCGACACGGGCGAAGAGGTGATGACCAATTCCTCCCGTTTTTTGCGAAACGAAACCATCCTCGCTGCCGCATCAGCCGCTGGTCGCAAAGTTGCCATGGTGACCGCCAAGGATAAGTTGCGCGAACTGCTATCAAAAGGCATGAACGGCATCGCTGTCTCGGCTGAGAAGGCCGACGAAGTGAGCCTTGAGGTGAACGGTATCGACGATATCGAGTCTTTGGCTGGGTCAAAGCCTTCGATCTATTCCGGGGATGCGAGTCTCTATGTGTTGCGCGTAGGCGTAGAGTTGCTCGCCGCAGGGCGTGCCGATTTCCTCTACCTGTCGCTTACCGACTACATGCAGCACAAGTATGCACCGGAGGCTGCAGAGTCACGCGAGTTTTATCGCGCAATCGATTCAGAAGTAGGCCGCTTGATCGATCTCGGTGCCATCGTTGGCATCACCGCAGACCACGGCATGAATGCCAAGTGCAATGCCGCTGGCGAGCCCAACGTGATCTTTCTTGAGACCGAGTTGGTTCGCAAATTTGGCGACGGCTGCCGTGTTATCTGCCCGATCACCGATCCGTACGTCGTGCACCATGGTGCACTTGGCTCGGCGGTGACCGTTTATTTGCCTGAAAATCTCAACCGCGAAACGATTGCCAGCTGGATTGGTAAGCTCGACGGAGTAACAGAGGTGCAGACGCATGAGGCGGCTGTGGCCAAGCTCGAGTTGCCCGGCGACCGGATCGGCGACCTGTTCGTCCTCTCCGCCCGCGACTGGGTGATTGGCCGCACACCAGAACATCATGACCTTGGCAAACTCGAGGGCACCCTCCGTTCTCATGGGGGTCGCTACGAGGAAATGGTGCCGTTCCTAATCTCTGAGCCACTCAATGCGAAGTACGCTGCCTTGGCCAAGGGCGACCCGCGAAATTTCGATATCTTCGACTTTGTTTGCAACGGAATCCAGTCATGAACCAAGCGACCGACATCACTCAGCAACTGCCACTTGCCTGGCCAAGCTACATCGCCGGCGATCCGGTGCAGACCGACGACACGCTTGAGGTGCGTTACCCGTGGGACGGCTCGCTGACAGGCACGCTGCCAAAGATTAATCCTGACCAACTTGAGCGGGCCATTAAAGCTGCGCTTGGCCAAACCCAGTCGCCGACCAAGAATGAGCGTTACGAAATACTCATGCGCGCGCGCGATCTTCTGGCCAACCGCGCGCGCGAATTCGCCGACTTGATCCGGCTTGAGTCCGGACTATGCATTCGCGAGACTCGTTACGAGGTGGGACGAGCCCAGGAGGTGTTCAAGTTTGCCGCTGCTGAGGCGTTACGTGACGACGAAAGCATTTTTTCCTGCGACGCCGCGAAGGACGGGCCGCCGCGAAAGATCTTCACCTTGCGCGAGTCGCTGAGTCTGGTCGCTGCCATAACACCGTTCAATCATCCGCTCAATCAGGTGGCGCATAAACTGGCCCCGGCGATTGCTGCTGGAGTACCGGTATTGCTCAAGCCGTCCAGCAAGACGCCGCTGACTGCGATCCGGCTTACCGAACTGCTTTATGAGGCCGGCCTGCCGCCGGCGATGCTGAGCACTTTTGTCGGTGACCGTAAAACAATCACCGAAGCAATTGTGCGTGATCCACGCGTTGATCTGGTCACTTTCACGGGAGGTACCGGCCCGGGTAAACATCTGACTACCATCGCTGGATACAAAAAACTTTGCCTGGAATTGGGAGGTAATGCGCCACTCATCATTCTTCGGGATGCCGATCTCGACCTTGCTGCCACGTTGGCCACTGAGGGAGCGTTTCGCAATTCCGGTCAGCGCTGCACTGCTGTCAAGCGCATCCTGGTCGAGGAGACAGTGCTTGAGGAATTTACTTCCAGGTTTGTGGCTAAGGCCAAGGAATTCATTGTGGGCGATCCTGCGGAGGAGGCAACTCGTATCGGAACCGTCATCGACGAACCGGCTGCCGTTGAACTTGAGGAGCGGGTGACCAAGGCGGTCGCTGGCGGCGCGGAGGTTCTGCTCGGCGGAAGGCGTAATGGCGCACAACTCGATGCTACCATCATTGCCAACGTGCCGCGCGATGCTGAAATGGTCTGCGAGGAGTCATTCGGACCACTCGCCCCGATCATGCCGGTGCGAGATCTCGATGATGCGATCGAGTTGGCCAATGCCTCCGACTTTGGCCTATCTTCCGGCGTGGTGACCAACGATATGGCGGCTGCCATCCGCGTCGTCAAGGAACTCAAAACCGGCGCGGTGAATGTCAATCAGGTGCCCGGTTTCCGGATGGAATGCTCACCGTTTGGCGGCGTAAAGGATTCCGGGCTCGGTATCAAGGAAGGAGTCATTGAGGCGATGAAGTTCATGACCACGACCAAGACATTTTCCCTGCCATGGTGAATGAGCGTGACACACAGTACCTACTGTTGACTCCCGGCCCTTTGTCGACTACGCGGTCGGTACGCGAAGCCATGATGCAGGAGTACTCTACATGGGATGTTGATTACAACAGCCTCGTGCAGTCCGTCCGTTCGCGATTGGTTCGCCTGGCGATACGTGATGACAGCAACCTCGACGTCTACACCGCCGCGCTCACACCGGGGAGCGGCACGTTCGCCGTCGAGTCGGTGGTCGGTTCGGTCATCCCGCCCGATGGCAAATTGCTGGTCCTCAACAACGGTGCGTACGGCGCCCGCATTACCACGATCTCGAGGATGCTTGGGATCGAAACGGTTGAGCTTGGCCAGGCTGAGATAGAGTCCACCGACCTTGGCCAGGTGGAACAGATGCTGGCCGGCGACACGGCGATTACACACGTCGCCATGGTGCACTGCGAGACGACCACCGGTATGCTCAATCCGGTGGAGGCCGTCGGAGCGATCGTTCGGCGTCACGGTCGGGTGTTCATTCTTGACGCCATGTCATCGTTCGGCGGCATCCCGATGAGCATGGAGTCCACCGGTGCGCATTACCTGATTTCATCCGCGAATAAGTGCATCCAGGGCGTGCCTGGATTTGGCTTTGTCGTGGCTGACCGCGCCACACTTGAGGTATCCGAGGGTTGGGCACGTTCGCACAGTCTCGACCTGTTTGATCAATGGCGCGAGATGGAATCCAAGGGTGGTAAGTGGCGCTTCACTTCACCGACCCATGTTGTGAGCGCCTTTGATCGCGCTCTCGAGGAACTCAGGGCTGAGGGTGGCGTCGAGGCCCGGCATGCACGGTATGTCTCCAACCAAAAAACGATGGTGGACGGAATGCGAGCACTTGGCTTTCGTACATTGATCGGTGACGAGGTGCAGTCACCAATCATCACATCGTTTTACTTTCCTGAGGGCGAGAAGTTCGCGTTTCAGAAATTTTACGATGGACTCAAGCAGCGTGGCTTCGTTATTTATCCCGGAAAAGTATCGCACGCGCAATGCTTCCGAATCGGGAGTATCGGTGATGTTCACCCGGCGGACATGACGGAATTGATCGGTCACGTCTCAGAGGTGCTTGGTGAAATGGGCGTCAGTTTTTGAAGGGGTAAATGACGAATACAACGACGCCCAGATTTTTGATCATCGACGGCTACACCAAGGCCGCCCGGGTGCAGTTGCAGTCCGGTGGAGCAAGCCTCGCCGCCAATCTCTATAAGGATATGCTGCAGCGGTGCGGCCCCGACGGAACGGAGTGTGATGTGATCTTTCCGGCTGATCCCGGCACGAGTTTGCCAGTTGGAACGGCCGTCCGTGATTATGACGGAGTGGCGTGGACCGGTTGCAGTTCCTGCGTTTTTTCGGGTGAACCAGACGTTGCGGTGCAGATCGAGTTTGCCCGGGAATGCTATCGTCAGGGGACCCCGGCATTTGGGAGTTGCTGGGCGGCACAGATCGCCGTCGTTGCGGCAGGTGGCGAGGTAGCGCTCAACCCGAATGGGCGCGAGATGGGCTTCGCTCGCGCAATCACTCTTACAGACGAGGGCCGTGCGCATCCACTTTACGAGGGCAAACCGGCGGTGTTTGACGCCTTCACAAGCCACGACGACGAAGTCACCGCACTGTCTGACGGAGCGGTACGGCTCGCCGGCAACGATTTCACCAGCGTCCAGTCAGTTGTAGTGAAGCAGGGCGCGACCGAGTTTTGGGGTCTTCAGTATCATCCCGAGTACGACCTGCACGAAATGGCCCGGTTGATGTTTTGCCGGATTGAGAAACTGGTTCGCCTTGAATTCTTTTCCGATGAAGAAGCAGGTCTGGAGTACATTGACCAGTTGGAGGCGGTTCATTCAGATCCGTCTCGGGACGACATTGCCACGATGCTTGATATCAAGCCCGACGTGATGGACGAGTCGCTACGCACCGTGGAGGTGCGAAACTGGATCAATCACCTCGTCCTTCCTAACATGGGTCGCTAGGTGTTGAGTCGGTCAATTGCGGCTTCCAGTTCTTCAAACGACTCGCAGATCGCGTCAGCTGTGGTGTTTGCCTTGTCCACGTCGCGCGAGGCGGTGAAGAGGATCGCTTTCATGCCAAGTTGCTGCGGGCCCTTGACATCGTTGTGATCTCGATCTCCGACGTGCAGCATCTCGCCGATCTCGACGCCGAGTTGTCCCGCTGCTGACTCGAACATCGAGCGGTGCGGTTTGCTGTGGCCGACTTCGTCTGAGAAGGCAAAACCGCTGAACGGCGAAGCCAAGTCATGATTTTCTAGCAATCGTCGCAGGCAATTTCCCGGTGACACAATGGCGTCGGAGACGATGCAAAGTTTGTACCGTTTGGCCAAGCGCTCGAGTACTGGCGCCGCGCCAGGCATGGCGTCTGGCGGTATGTCGACTTCCATTTCGGCGTGCGCCCGGACGACTGCGTTGAATGCTGCCTCTGGTAGTTCTCGGCCAAGCCCCTTTAGAATGACCCGCAGTCGCTCGGCGATGGGCCATGTAATGTGGTGATCCTTCCAAACCTTGTTGAACGCTGCGTCGCCGACATTGTACGCGAGGCGAACCGTCTCCAGGCCGATTGGTTCGGTATCATTCAGAGCCTCCCAAAGCAGGTGCCGACGCTCATCGAATTTTGAGCGTAAGCCTTGCTCTGCCCGCTTGGCTTCATCCGAGTCGTCAACGACAAGGGTGTCCCAGAGGTCAAATGTGATCGCTTTGATAGTTTCCATCTTAATACAAAATCCATGCGCTGGGCCGGTCGGAAGCTTGGCCGAAGCTGACGATGGCGCCGGTGTCGGTGCTGACCAGCAGCGCGCCGTTGGCTACGGCAAGGCCCAGTGCCCGGCCTGGCACTTTGCTGCTCCAGAGAGCCTTGCCATCGGCGGCGTTGAAGGCACTGACACTGTCTCGGCTGCCGGCAAAGAGCGTCATGCCAGCCAGAGCCAGCACGTTGCCCTCTTCGACTGTTTGACTCCAGAGTACTCGTCGACTGTTGCGCGTCATCGCGGCCACCTTGTTTGAGGTGAGAAGAAACATCGACCGGGCATCGACAATCATGTCGATCGCGTCCGTATGTGAGGCCATTTGATCACCGGACAGACTGGCCTCTGTGAGTACGCCGCCGCTGCGGTCAGCCGGGCCGTGAAAGATCCGATTTTCGGCTAGCAGCGCGTACGAGCCCATCCCTCCGCCCTTGGCAAATTGTCCGAGCAGCTTGCCGGTATGGCGCTCGAAGTAAAACGGGGTGCTGCGGCCGCCAGGCATATAAATGCGCGAGTCGGAGAGCAGAATGTAGCCCTGAAACGAACCTTTGTTGAGGTGGCTGATTTTCCAGTGTCGACTTTGGGTGGTCTTGCCGGTTAGGGCATCGACGGCACTCATGTAAACTCCTTCATGCGGAAAAAAGCCAGAGGTGAAGTAGGCGGTGCCGTTGTCCACTGCAACCGAGCTGCGAACACCCCACGGCGAGACCAGTCGGCCGTCGTTGGGCACGAGCTTATTTTTCTCACTGGCGGCGGTGTGGCTCCAAATCAGCTTGCCTGTATCGCCGTCAATGCAGTACGCCGTACCATCGTCCGACCCGGCGTACACACGGCCGTTGTGGATCGACGGTGCGAACCGCACCGGACCGTCGGTGAAAAACACCCACCGTTCCTTCCCACTGTAGGCGTCGAGGCAATGCACCGTGTGCTCGGCGGACGAACCGTAAAACACTTGATCGTCAACGGCGGTGGCATGGTATGCGTGGTCGTAGGCCAGGCGATGTGTGAGCGGCTTACGGGACTGGGGCGACACAAAAAAGTCGAACTTCGCTGGTTTGGCCCAGGCAGTGGAGGGCGGCTGGGCTGGGATCATTTGCCAGAGTCTGTTCAACGGCAGCTTGAGTGTCTCGGCGGTGATGGCACTACGCTGGTTGTCGTGCCGGTACGCCGGCCAGTCAGCGGCGATTGGGCAGGGGGCTGCCCAGGCGAGTGCAATCGCCAAGCCGAGCAGTCGTCGAATGTGGCGCGTTGTCATTGTCTCATGAAGCCGATTGAGGTCTGGATGGGGTAGCGGCAGCGGCAGCCGGAACTGGCCGTTGGTGAGAGGATCATGCCATTGCCGGAGACGAGCGAGAGCCAGCAGCTCGATCGCGAGCCGACCATCAGTCGGCGTCGGTTGGTTTTCACATCCCAAAAATACATTGAGCCCTTGTCGTAATCCCAGTTGATGTAATGCACCGTGTCGTGTGAGGCGGACATTGTGCTGCAACCGCCGCGTGATGGCAGGCCGCGATGGACGGTGGCTCCATCGGAGAGGCGGTAGCCGTATGGCTCAACAAGCACTGCATCATTAACAATGACAGGATGATACATGTGACCGCCGTGGTGGTCGCGGTTCCACGAGTGGTTTTTTGACCACACCTTGCTTCCGGTGCGGGAGGAAAAGCCGTCCACGTAATAACGGCTGGTGGTATAGCTGAGGATTAGTCGATCCTTTGCCTGTGCGAGGAAGAAAACCACAGGGTAGGGTGACTTGTTGACTGTGATGGACTTGCTCCAGACCTTCGTGCCGGTCTGCTGGTTCAGTGCAACAAGTCGCAGGCTTGACCATAGGCTGCTTGAGTCGATACGGCTCGTCGGTTCGTTCCGTAGGCTCGATGAGTTGGATTCAACGAAGTAGACCCGTCCGTCGCCAATCGCGATTGTGGTGTTGATGATTTTGCCGCCGCGATACTCCCACTTTTTTAGGCCGGTCTGCTTGTCGAGTGCAAAAAGGTTTTCGCTGCAAACCTTGGCGGTGTCCTGGGTGCCGGTGGAGTCGTACCAGTACGGTGTACCCTTGTATTTCGTGTACTGGGAGCCGGGCTTGGTGCCGCCGCCGAAGAGCAGAGTACCATCGTTGGCGATGTAGCCCCAGTTGGCCGTGTCGGAGCTGATCACAGGGAAATTCCGGAGCAGTTGTCCGGTTTGTCCGTCGAACCGGTAGGCCCGGTCGCGCATCGCGACGAACAGCGACGAGTCATCCGCGCACATGTTACTGCCGTCACGAGGCGTGTTGACGCGGCGCAATTCGTTGGGGAACTCGTAGTTCCATAGGATCGTCCCGTTGAAGGCGTCCTGCCCCCAGATTCGGTTGTCGCCCTGCACGTAGAGGTAGCCATTGCTGGTCAGCGGCGGCGGATTGCGTCCCTGCCGGTCGATCATCCCGCGTGCGCCCGGTTTGCCGAACCATTGCAACGCCATTTTGGCGCCGTTGATAATTTTGTCGTCGCTGTTGGCGGTCTGTGCGGCACTGCCGTAGGTATGAGTCCATTCGCCTGCGCCCTCGAGCGGCTTGCGCTTGGCCAGAAGGAATTCGCCGTGGATCTCGGAGGTCATCGCATTGCCCAACGCCGTGCCGCTTATGAGTTGGGCCAGGTTGTTTTGTTGTAGGCCGCCCAGCGCAAGCACCCCGCCGCTTGGGCGGATCACGCGCAACAGTTCCGAGCGGTCGCCGGGCAGTGTGCCGTTGTGGAGCAGTTCGCTCGACACAGCCAGGTTAAACAGTCTGTCGGTAAGCCCCAGCTTGGCCAAGGTCCGGTGCTGGATGGTTACGCGTGTCCCGTAAATGCCGGCCCGCCGTAGCGCTGCCCGGGCTCGTGCCGCCTCTGCGGCGTCAGCGGTCACGCCGATCACGGTCAACTCCGACCGCTTGGCCAGGGCGAAAGCCAGTCGCCCCTCGCCGCAGCCGTAGTCGATTGCGTAGCCTTTGCGGAGGCCGGTCGTTGCGAGGATCGCCTCTGCTGCCGCGCGACTTTTTTTCATCCGATCATCCTCCGCGTACGGCGAGTCAATGCCGGTGATGTCCATCCGTGAGTAGTTGAAATCCGATTCGCCGGTTGCGGGCGCAAGCCACTGGGTCCGCCCGTCCTGTTCGACGCCGACTGAGTAATGATACGTCGCACCGGGCTTGATGCGAGGGATCGTGGCCTCGTGCTGGAGAATTCGTTTCGGCAGATCAATGCGGTTCTCCAGCGTCGGCGTTGTGCCGTAGGCGAGGAGCGTTGGCATCGGTTTGGCGGTTTCCCAGCGGACGACTGCCTCGTCCGGGGAGGTGAATGCGAGGTATGGCCCTGCGCTCAACTCACGGTTAGTGGCAACGATCGGCGGCTTGGGGCGTTTAGTGTGGCTTCCGCGGGTGCTGTTGTAACGGTTGCGAATCTGCTGACTCGTCAGCGCGCGGTTATAAAGGCGCACCCCGGAGATGAATCCCTCCAGCGGATAAAACTCATTGTCATCGAGGTAGCAGCCGATGACGAATGTGGCTGGCGAGTAGTCGATCGATCCCCGCCGATTGCTGCTGCTGCCACGCTCTGTGCCGTTGATATAAATGCGCATCCTTGAGCCGTCATAGGTGCCCACAACGTGATACCAACGGCCGGTCTCGTACCGGACGGTGGCATTCAGGTAGGTGAGGTCGCCGCCGGTGGACAGCGCAAGGTTGAACTTGTCGTTGTTGTAGCCGAGCACCCAGCCTTTCTCGAAACTGCCGTTGTCCTGCAGACATCCAATAATACCACCCCATTCGGCTGGTGAGTTTACGGCCACCCATGCCTCTGCGGTGAGTTTGCCGGTTGGCAGCGACTTGGCTTCGTCCTTGCCGGCCAACTCGATGTAGGTGTCCGTCCCGTCAAAGTAGAGCGCCGGCGGGTTTTGGACTGTCACCATGCGGCCGTGCAATAGGCCGTCCTCTTTTCCGGACAGGTCTTTCACCGTTGTGATATCTATGTTTTCCGGCGAGAGCACCCACTGGTTCACTGGGCTTTGTGCGAATCCTGAAGTACAACCGACCAGCAAGAGTGCGGCCTGAAAAACGGATGTACCTGGCCAGGTTGTTTGGTGTTGGGCCATGTCAGGGATTCACGGTGTTCAGGCGATTCACGATGACACCTCGGTAAAAATAGTTGCGTCCGTCCGGCGTTTCGAGGAACGACTGCACGCTGCCATCCCCCGGCACGTTCTCGAAGCCGGGGAGGGTATGCCAACGTCCCTGGCCAAGCACAGCGCGGCGCTGCAGTGTGTACTCGAGGCCAGTAAGCGTTGGGATAGTGAGCTCGGTTTTACCGCTGTTTGTGGCATCGATCTGCACGGCAAAGATCGAGCCGGAATCGGCCGGGTGCGTTCCAGCCGCGATTTCATGAGCATCGCTTGCGCCGTCACGGTCGCTGTCGGCGAGCAGCGGGTATGAGCCGTAAAACTTGGCTTCGTCGAGATCGACCAAGCCGTCGCCGTCGCTGTCAAGATCGAGTCCCCAGGTCGAGAGGCTGAAGTCGTCGAGGTAACTGTTTGCACCGGCGAGCCGCTTGACCCCGTGGAATCGTGTCACCGAGTTATCCTTAAACCCGAGCTTGGTTATGGCCGGTTTGCCGTCCACCCATATGTCGAACCGCTTGGCCTCGTAGTCGGTGCGGATGGTGAGCCGCGTGAAACGTTCACCCGTCAATTCCCCGGCGGTGACAAAGGTCCCGCTGCCGGAGCCGTCACCGTCGAGCGCTAGAAGTTTGCCGTCATGAAACAACAGCACGCTGCTGGCCTTGCCATCCGGGATCTGTTTTATCTGACTGATACCGGGATCCTGGATGAATGCATCGGCCCACAGAACTGGTTCCGGGTTCTCGAGATTCATCTCGATGATGCAATCGCCGGTGCGCACCGCCTGGCCGCCATGAGCAATGCGGCTGGTTTGGATTTCGGCGCTGCCTTTGGCTACGCGCCACGGCCCGATCTGTGCGGTGATCGTTCCCGGCAGGAACGCCATTGGTTCAGTCGGCTCGAAGCCGGTCGAGTAGATCACACCCAGCTTTTGAGGCCGCATAGTTTGCACCTCCGAGGTGATTTCGCCGTCGTCGGTTCGCTGCACGAAAACGAACTCCTGCTCGGCGAACACCGGCAGATGGTCAAGCCGGGCTACGACCATGCCGCTCGTGTCTGGTGTCAGAACTTTTGACTGCCACGCTGCCGGGCTACTGGTCTCACGCCAGCGCAACTCGACCATGCCCTTGGCCGGGTCTGCAACAGTGCCTTGGATGACCGCGTGATCTTCTCCAAGCTCAACAAGCGGTTTGGTAGCGAGTATCGGTGGTATCTGCTCGCGCAGCATGAGGGCTTTCAACTGGGCACCTATGTAAGACTGGATAATTACGCGTAGATCGCCGTCGTTGCCGCTGCGGATAAACTCGTGTCGACAGACATCACCTCGCCCCGCTTCGGAGTTGCCGACGGTTTCAATTTTTGTTGTGCGACCAAATTGACCGCTGATCGTGACTCGGTCCGGTGCGACGGCGCTTCGATTCTCAAATGATGAGACATCCCAAAGCGTAAACGAAACTGGCTTGGCATCGCCATTTCCCGGGCTGCTTGAGAACAAGACCAACTCATAGTGAGCTTGGGGGTCAAGCCCGGACAGGTCGATGAAATGCACCTTGCTGGTCGGGAGCATTGTACCCCCGGAGCAGTTGATCTTGTTGGCGAACACGTCGCCCGCGTCAGTTCCGGCGGGGGCGTCGTTGCCGGTCTCCGCTTGACCAAGCGGAGAACCGGTTACGGTCAATTTCAACTGAACACCGCTTGCTTGGCCGGTAGTGAAGTCGATGAGGTTGCCGGTTTTCACGATCGAGCCTGTGCTGGCTTTCAGTTCGGCCAGAGTCGCGCCAATGCGGGTGGTCGATTTGTCTCGTCGGCTCGGTGCGCCAAAGTCGTTGTAAGCCACCAAGCCGGCCAAGGCCGATTGACCAAGCGCCAACGCACCGAGCAACAGGCATCGCTTGGCCAAGCGGACAGCATCTTGCTGTCGGCGATTCATTTGCTATTCGCCGACATAGATGTTTTTCACCTCGGTGCAGGCCTCCATCGCGGACATGCCAAGGTCGCGGCCGAGGCCGCTGCGTTTAAATCCGCCGAATGGCGCCTCGGTGTGCACGCTCGAGTGGCTGTTGATGCTGATGACGCCGCTCTCGACCTGGCGCGCCACGCGCAACGCCCGGCTCAGGTCTTTCGACCAGACGGTACCGCTCAGGCCGAAGTTGGTGTCGTTGACCTCTTGTAGCATTTCGGTTTCGTCGGTGAATGGGCGCAGGCAAACGACCGGCCCGAAAATCTCCTCTCGCCAAGCGCGGTCGCCGGTTTCGCTGCCGGTAATCACGGCCGGGTTCAGGTAAAAACCGGTCCCG
>Ga0163108_10002313_pt1 | contig 13857 bp, 8 predicted proteins | sample Fk1155metaG_FD_109644 | JGI IMG/M metagenome (GOLD analysis project Ga0163108, IMG submission 109644) | Marine microbial communities from the Central Pacific Ocean - Fk160115 155m metaG | ecosystem: Environmental > Aquatic > Marine > Oceanic > Photic zone | place: The Central Pacific Ocean...
AAAAAAGTTGCTGATGAATTAAAGCTCTACAGGTGTCATACGATCATGAATTGTACAAATTCTTGTCCAAAGGGTTTGAATCCTGCCAAAGCTATTGGTTCGATTAAAAAAATGCTTGCAACAGGCTAAAAGCTTAATTAATCATTAAAAAATGAATTCAATAGAACATTTTATTGATGGAAAAATTTTTAAAGGAAATTCAAAAAGAACTGGCGAAGTATTTAATCCAGCTACAGGAGAACAAAGTTCAAAAGTAAAACTTGCAACCACAGCCGACGTTAACAAAGCGGTAGAAGTTGCGAAAAAAGCATTTTTTAGTTGGTCTGAAAAAACACCCCTATTTAGAGCAAGAGTACTATTCAAGTTTAAAGAATTAATTGAAAAAAATGCTGATGAGTTAACAAAAATTATAGTTTCAGAACACGGAAAAATTTATGAGGATGCAAAAGGTTCTTTGACTAGAGGGTTAGAAGTTGTTGAGTTTGCCTGCGGAATTCCTCAATTATTAAAAGGAGAATTTACAGAGAATGTCGGAACGAATGTTGATAGTTGGTCGACAAGACAGCCCCTAGGTGTTTGTGCAGGTATTACACCTTTTAATTTCCCAGCTATGGTTCCAATGTGGATGTTTCCAATCTCAATAGCTTGTGGAAATACTTTTGTATTAAAGCCATCAGAAAAGGATCCTACCTGTTCAATGAAATTAGCTGAGTTATTTTTAGAAGCAGGCTTGCCTCCAGGTGTATTTAATGTTGTGAATGGAGACAAAGAAGCAGTTGATGCTATTATAAACAATAAAGATATTTCAGCCGTAAGTTTTGTGGGCTCTACTCCCATTGCAAAATATATTTATGAAAATTGTGCAAAAAATGAAAAGAGAGTCCAGGCACTAGGTGGTGCAAAAAATCATTGTGTAGTTATGCCGGATTGTGATTTAGATCAAGCAGTTAATGGATTAATGGGAGCGGCCTATGGTTCCGCAGGAGAGAGATGCATGGCCCAGTCTGTTGCAGTAGCTGTAGGAAAAATAGCAGATCCTCTTGTTAAAAATTTATCAAAAAAAGTTGAATCATTAAAAGTTGGACAAGGTTTGGATAAAAAATCTCAAATGGGTCCCCTGGTAACAAAACAACACCTTGAGAAAGTCAAGGGCTATGTTGACGTTGGAGTCAAAGAAGGTGCAAAATTAGTAGTGGATGGAAGAAACTTAAAATTACAGGGATATGAAAAAGGATTTTATATGGGCGGATGTTTATTTGATCACGTGAAAAAAGACATGAGGATTTATAAGGAAGAAATATTTGGTCCCGTTTTATCAGTGGTTAGAGCAAAAGATTATAATGAAGCTTTAACTTTAGTTAACGAACATGAATTTGGTAATGGAACTAGTATTTTTACAAGAGACGGAGACACTGGCAGATCATTTACTAGCAATGTGAAAATTGGGATGGTAGGCATAAACATTCCAATTCCAGTTCCTATGGCATTTCATAGTTTCGGTGGATGGAAACGATCGCTTTTCGGAGATCAGCATATGCACGGAACAGAAGGAGTAAGATTTTATACCAAGTTAAAAACTATAACATCTAGATGGCCCTCAGGTATAAAATCTGATCCAGAATTTGTTATGCCAACTATGAATTAATTATGAAAAAAAAAATTTCTTTAATTGGTGCTGGTCAAATAGGAGGAACTTTGGCACATTTGATTGCTATCAAAGAGCTTGGCGATGTTGTTCTGTTTGATGTTGCAAAAGGCTTAGCCAAAGGTAAGGCGCTAGACATAGCACAGTCTTCAGGGGTAACTGGTTTTAATGTAGACATAACAGGCACAAGCAATTATGAAGATACCAAAAATTCTGATGTTATAATTATAACCGCTGGTGTTCCAAGAAAACCAGGGATGTCCCGTGATGATTTATTAGGAACTAATCTTAAAATTATAAAACAAGTAGCGGATGGCATCAAAGATACTTCCCCCCAAGCTTTTGTAATTTGTATTACAAACCCTTTAGATGTTATTGTTATGGCTCTTCAGAAATATTCTGGACTTCCAACAAATAAAGTTGTGGGTATGGCAGGCATATTAGACTCATCAAGATTTAAATATTTTTTATCTAGAGAACTTAAGGAACCGATTAAAAATATAGAATCTTTAGTTTTAGGGGGCCATGGAGATACAATGGTTCCAATGCCAAAACAAACAAAAATTCAAAATAAAAATCTTAACGAATTGGTTAAAGAAAACAAAATATCAAAAAGCAAGTTAGATGAAATTATAGATAGAACCAGAAAAGGTGGAGCTGAGATTGTCAAACTATTAGAAAAGGGCTCAGCTTTCTACGCTCCTGCAGCCTCAGGCGTTGAAATGGCTGAGTCCTATATTAAGGATTTAAAAAAAATATTGCCTTGTGCTGCATATCTAAATGGAGAATATGGTTACAAAAATATTTACGCAGGTGTGCCCGTAGTTATAAGTAGAAAAGGTGTAGAAAAAATAGTTGAAATCGAATTAGAAAAAAGTGAAAAATTAAATTTTGATATTTCAATAAAAGCTGTAAAAGAATTATTTGAATCAGCAGCAAAGATTGATCCAAGTTTAGCCAAATAACTTTTAAGAAGTTATTCTAAAATATTATGAATTTAAAAACTTTGATTAACAGAAACAATTTTTTTATTTTATCAATTTTTATTTTTGCAATAGTTATTAATTATTATTACGCAAGCTTAGGAGCTTTTCCTTTAGATACATTTTTTCATTTCGATCTAGGATATAGAATCCTTCAAGGTGAAGTTCCTTTTACAGATATTTGGATGGTCTCAGGTGTATTGGTAAATTATATACAAGCTTTTTTCTTTTATGTTCTGGGAATAAATTGGACTAGTTATGTTTTTCATGCATCTTTAATTAATGGTTTGATTTCTGTTGCTACATATTTTTTACTAAAAAACTTTAAGTTAAACATAAATTATTGTTTTATTTATTCATTATTATTTTCGATACTCGGATACACCTCTAGCGGAACCCCTTTTGTTGATCATCATTCAGCTTTCTTTTCCTTAATGGGCGTTTATTCATTGTTGCTCGCAATTAAAAGTGAAAAAAAAATATTTTGGATCTTATTACCTATATTTATGGGTTTTGGATTCTTATCTAAACAAGTACCAACGTCTTATGTTATTTTTTCCATTACAATAATCATACTGTTTTATTCATATGTTTTAAAAAAAATAGAAAATATAAAACATATTTTAATAGGCTCTTTGATATTTATTTCTTTTGTATTTCTTTTTGGAATTTTAAATGGAATAAAGTTTGAAAATTTTCTCCAACAGTACATTCTATATCCACAAACAATTGGAGATTCAAGACTTGAAAGTTTGAATTTAACATTCAGAGGAACAGTTGATCACTTTAAGTTCATATATTTATCAATTGCACCAATATTTTTTATTAATTTTAAAAAAATAATTTATGAAACTGGTTATGTTAAGAAAAAAAACTTTTTTTATTTCACAATTATTTTATTTTTTACTTTATCTTTAATATTTCATCAGCTTCTAACAAAAAATCAAACATTTATTTTTTTTCTTATACCTTTACTGGTTGCTTTCTCGCACAGGGCTCTTGAAGAAACAAAATTAAGAAAAAAAAATGTAATATTTGTATTTTTAACTATTTATTGCGTGTTAGTAACAACCAAATATCATCTAAGATTTAACGAGGGAAGAAAGTTTCATGAACTTTCTAAGGTGGATTTTTCAAAATCAATTGAAGCTGCAAAAATTCATAAAAAACTTAAAGGATTAAAATGGATTTCACCCGAGTATAAAAATGATGTTGAAAAAGAAATTAATTTAATAAACAGAATAAAAAATCAATTGAAATCTGATAGAAGAAAAAAAATGGTTATTACAAACTATTCATTTTTTTCATCAATTTTAAATGAAAAACTTTTCTCACCCAGTATGGCTTACACAGATGATGGGACCACTTATCCTCTTAAAAAGAGCAAATATTATCAAAGATATAAAAATTTAATTATTGAAGTTATTAAAAAAAACAATGTTGAGGTTATTTACATCATTGACCCCGTGAATAAAGCCAGTATTTATGATTATTTAGATCAAAGCTGTTTAAAAAAAGAGAGCTTAATTTTTGAAAAACTCAACAGCTATGAGATAAACAATTGTAAGGATTTATAGATCAAATAATAATTATGAACATTCACGAACATCAAGCCAAAGATTTATTAAAAGAATTTGGAGCACCTGTTTCAAATGGACTTGTTATTTTTGAACCCAAAGAAATAGAAAAAAAAATAAAACTTCTAAACTCAGAAAAGCTAGTAATAAAAGCACAAATCCATGCCGGCGGTAGAGGCAAGGCAGGAGGAGTAAAGCTTGTTGATAGATCAGAAATTCAAACAGAAGTAAAAAAGATGTTTGGCAAAGTTCTTATAACACATCAGACTGGACCAGAAGGGAAACAGGTCAAAAGAATTTATGTTCAAGAAGCATATGACATAGAAAAAGAGTTATATCTGTCTTGTTTGGTGGATAGAGAGAGTTCAAAAATTGCTTTTATAAGCAGCACCGAGGGAGGAGTTGACATTGAGTCGGTAGCAAAAAAAAATCCTGAAAAAATTTTAACCACTAAAATTGATTTAAAAAAATCTCTTACAGCGGATGACATAGAGAAAGTTATTAAAATATTTTCTTTAAATACCGATCAAAAACAAGATGCAAAAAAATTATTAAATGCTTTGTATAATATTTTAATTCAGAAAGATGCTTCACTAATAGAAATAAATCCCCTGATAATCACAAAACAAAAAAAACTTGTCTGCTTAGATGCAAAAATGAATTTTGATGATAATGCAATGTACAGAAGACCTGAAATTTTAAAGCTAAGAGATTTAAATGAAGAGGAGCATGCCGAGATTGAAGCAAGCAAGTTTGGTTTGGCCTATATAAAGCTAAATGGTTCAATTGGCTGCATGGTTAATGGTGCCGGGTTAGCAATGGCAACTATGGATATAATTAAGTTATATGGACAGGAGCCAGCAAATTTTCTTGATGTTGGAGGAGGAGCTTCAAAAGAACAGGTAGCAGCAGCCTTTAAATTAATTTTATCTGATAAAAAAGTTAACGGAATTTTAATAAATATTTTTGGTGGTATAATGCGTTGTGATGTGCTTGCTCAAGGAGTTGTTGAAGCAGCAAAAGAAAGCAATATAAAAGTTCCTTTGGTAGTTAGACTTGCAGGTACCAATTTTAAAAAAGGTAAAGAAATTTTAGACAAATCAGGATTAAAAATTTTGTCAGCATCCGATCTAAACGATGCGGCCAAAAAAATTGTGGATGCAATAAAATAAATGTCGGTTCTAGTAAATAAAAAAACCAAAGTCATATGTCAGGGATTTACTGGAACCCATGGAACTTTTCACTCTGAACAAGCAATCAAATATGGAACGCAGTTAGTAGGTGGAGTGACCCCGAAAAAAGGAGGTCAAAAACATCTTGGACTTCCTGTTTTTAACACCGTTATTGAAGCGAAAGAAAAAACCGGAGCAAATGCTTCAATGATTTATGTTCCGCCACAATTTGCTGCTGCGGCAATATTGGAAGCGATTGATTCAAATTTAGATTTAGTGGTTTGCATCACAGAGGGTATTCCAGTTTTTGATATGATGAAGGTTAAACAAGCTCTATTAAAAAGTAAAAGTAGATTAATCGGACCCAATTGTCCTGGAATAATAACCCCTGAGGAATGCAAGATTGGAATCATGCCGGGAAACATTCATAAAAAAGGTTCTGTGGGAATTGTATCTAGGTCGGGTACGCTTACTTATGAAGCGGTCGCTCAAACATCTCAAAATGGTCTAGGGCAATCCACATGTATTGGTATTGGTGGTGACCCAATTAATGGAACAAACTTTATTGATTGCCTCGAATTCTTTCTTAAAGATAATGATACTCATTCTATAGTTATGATAGGTGAAATTGGAGGTTCAGCCGAAGAGGAAGCAGCAGAGTTTTTAAAAAAGTCCAAAGTAAAAAAACCTACAGTAGGTTTTGTTGCCGGACTAACAGCTCCTCCAGGCAGGAGAATGGGACATGCTGGCGCAATTATATCAGGTGGTAAAGGTGGAGCAGAAGACAAGATTGAGGTTATGAAATCTGCGGGAATTACGATATCAAAATCTCCAGCCGATATTGGTAAAACACTTTATTCAAAACTTAAAAGTTGAATATTCAATTTTTGTGTTAGTATAGTACCAGAAAATAATGTCTACCAATAAAAACAATAACATTTTTGAAAAAACTTCTTTTTTAGGAAACAATAGTTCTGAATTTATCGAAGAACTTTATGCGCAGTACATTACTAACCCTCAAGGATTGACAGATGAATGGAAAGAATTTTTTGAAGGACTGAAAGATAACAAAGAATCAATTATCAATACAGTTAATGGGCCAAGCTGGTCACCTAAAAAAAAGAAAAAAAGAATTTCAATAAATGGAGAAAAACTTAAAACTCAAACCAAGAAGACAACAAATGTTCCTGAAGATTTATTAGGAGTTAAACAGAGTGCAAAAGATTCTATAAGGGCAAGCACATTGATGAGAGCCTATAGAATTAGAGGTCACTTGCTAGCTAATTTAGATCCTTTAGGATTATTACAGCGTGAGGAGCACCCCGAACTTAAACCAGAGACTTACGGATTAAATAAAAATGACGAAAATAGAAAAATATTTTTAGATGGTACCTTAGGATTAGATTCTTCAAGCTTACAAGAAATTATAAAATCTGTGAAAGAAATTTACTGTGGAAATATCGGTTATGAATTTATGCATATGGCAGATCCAGAAGAAAGATCTTGGATTAGACAGAGAATAGAAGGAAAGGAAAAGGGAATCAGATTTACGGACAATGGAAAGAAAGCAATACTAAATAAATTAGTAGAAGCAGAAGGATTTGAAAAGTTTTTACATGTTAAATTTGTAGGAACTAAAAGATTTGGTTTGGATGGAGCGGAGTCTCTTATTCCTGCGTTAGAACAAATTATTAAGCGAGGTGGACATTTAGGAGTAAAAGAAGTGAAAATTGGAATGTCTCATAGAGGAAGATTGAATGTTTTAGCAAACATGATGCAAAAACCTTTTAGAGCAATTTTTAAAGAATTTTTTGGAGAAAAAATTAATTCAAAAAAAGATTTTGAAGGAGATGTAAAATATCATTTAGGCGCATCTGCGAATAGAGAGTTTGACGGAAATTTGGTTCACATTAGTCTTACAGATAATCCATCACACTTAGAAGCAGTAAATCCAATTGTCCTAGGACAAGTGAGGGCAAAACAGTATTTTCACAAAGACAAAGAAAGAAAAAAGGTTATCCCGGTTTTGATACATGGAGATGCCGCTTTTGCAGGGCAAGGTGTCGTGGCGGAATGTTTTGCAATGTCTGGCCTGCCAGGACACAACACAGGAGGGACTATTCATATCATTATCAATAACCAGATTGGTTTTACAACAGCACCAAGATTTGCAAGATCTTCTCCATATCCTTCTGATTTAGCAAAAATGGTTCAGGCTCCAATTCTTCATGTTAACGGAGACGATCCAGAAGCAGTTGTTCATTGTGCAAAAATTGCAACTGAGTTTAGACAAAAATTTAATAGAGACGTGGTTGTCGACATGGTTTGCTATCGTCGTTTTGGTCATAACGAAGGTGATGAGCCGTCATTCACTCAACCGATAATGTATAAAAAAATTCGAAGTCATCCAACAACACTCCAAATTTATGGAAAAAAACTTTTTAGCGAAAGTTTAATCACTAGTGACGAACTTGAATTAAGAAAAAAAGAATTTAAAGATTTATTAAGCGAAGAATTTTCAAATGCTAAAAATTACAAAGAGAAGATGACATGGTTTGATGGAGTATGGTCTCGGTTTAAACCAGAAATAGGAAAAGACAAAAGAGGAATTACAGGTGTAGAGAAAAAAGAATTAATAGCTGTTGGAAAAAAAATTACAGATTTACCCAAAGGCTTTAATATACATAAAACCCTAATAAAGATATTTGAAAACAAAAGAAAAATGTTTGCTGAAGGACAACCAATTGATTGGGCCACAGCCGAGTCATTAGCTTTTGGGACACTTTTAAACGATGGCTTTTCAGTCAGACTTTCTGGCCAAGATTCTGGTAGAGGAACTTTTAGTCAAAGACATGCTGTATTAAGAAACCAGGACAGCCATGAAAGATATATTCCATTGCACCACATATCAAAAAATCAAAAAAAATTTGAGGTTATTGATAGCTTATTATCAGAGCTAGGTGTTCTGGGTTTTGAATTTGGTTATTCTTTGTCCGAACCCGAGACACTAGTTCTTTGGGAAGCACAATTTGGAGATTTTGCAAATGGTGCGCAAGTTGTCATTGACCAGTTCGTTGCATCTGGAGAATCTAAATGGTCAAGAGCAAGCGGTCTTGTAATGCTTTTGCCACACGGTTATGAGGGTCAGGGTCCAGAACATTCTTCAGCAAGACTAGAAAGGTTTTTACAGTTATGTGCGCAGGAAAATTTGCAAGTTGTAAATTGCACAACACCCGCTAATTATTTTCATGTACTTAGAAGGCAGATGCGTAGAGATTTTAGAAAACCTTTGGTAGTCATGACACCTAAATCTTTATTAAGACATAAAAAATGTGTTTCAAATTTAGAAGACTTTACAAAAAAAAATAGTTTTCATAGAATCCTAGAAGACCATGCTTATCTTGCAGGAAGTAAATTAATTAAATTAAAAAAAAATAAAAAAATAAAAAAGGTTGTTATGTGTTCAGGAAAAATTTATTTTGACTTGATTGAGGCCAGAGAAAAAACTAAAGATGACGAAACTGTTTTTATAAGAATAGAACAGTTATATCCATTTCCAGTAAAACACCTGGGAAAAGAATTAAAGAAATATGAGAATGCAGAGTTCTTTTGGTGCCAGGAAGAACCCATGAATATGGGTGCCTGGAATACTACCAAATATTATATTGATCGAACGTTAGAAATCATTCAAGTAAAAGGCGAAAAAGTTAAATTTATAGGCAGAAATGCTGCGGCATCACCAGCCACCGGAAATTTAAACAAACACCTTGCAGAACAAAAAAAAATATTAGAAAAGGTTGTAGGCAAGTTTAATTAAAATAAATGTCAGAAAAAATAGTTGTCCCATCACTAGGCGAATCAGTAACAGAAGCCACTGTTTCCAAATGGTTAAAAAATGTTGGCGAAAAAGTTGATTCAGACGAACCCGTTGTAGAGCTGGAAACTGACAAAGTAAATGTTGAAGTTCCGTCTCCATCCAATGGTGTTTTGGAAGATATATCAGTCAACGAAGGAGATACAGTCGAAGTAGGAACTCTTTTAGGAAGGATAGGGGCAAGCACTGTTAAAACAACAGAAAAAAAGGAAAAAAAATATAAACCACCACTGAAAAAAGTTGATGATGAAATAAAAATTTTTGAAGATGAAATTCCAAAAAAAGAGAAAAAACAAAAAAATATTCCAGAGAAATTGCTTTTGACAGAATTAAAGGGAGAGCCTCCACTTGTTTTAAACGAAACATATAAAAAGACGGAAAAAAAAGTTCATCAAAATAAAAAAATGGCTTCCCCATCTGCCCGAAAGATTGCTAATGAAAAAAATATTAATCTTAACGAGATAGAGGGTAGTGGAAAAAATGGTATTATTTTAAAAGAAGATTTACTAAACCTGATGGGCTCTAAACCGTCTCCAAATAAGAGAAAAGTAACTCATGGTCCAGAAGAAAGAATAAAAATGACCAGGTTGAGAATGACAATCGCCAAAAGACTTAAAGAAGCACAAAATAATGCTGCCATGCTAACAACTTTTAACGAAGTTGATATGCACGAAATAATTCAGATGAAAAATAATTACAAAGATGAATTTCAAAAAAAATATTCAACTAAATTAGGGTTTATGTCTTTTTTTGTTAAGGCATGCGTTGTTGGACTAAAAAATTTTCCAGCAATTAATGCTGAAATACAGGACGAAACAATAGTATATAAAAATTATTACAATATTAGTTTTGCCGTGGGAACTGACAGGGGGTTAGTGGTTCCTGTATTAAGAAGTCCAGACGAAATGTCATTTGCAGATATTGAAAAAAATATTGCTTCTTTAGGTCAAAAAGCTAGAGATGGAAAAATCAGTATAGAAGATCTACAAGGAGGGACTTTCACCATCACGAATGGTGGAATTTATGGATCTATGCTTTCTACTCCGATTTTAAACCCGCCGCAGTCTGGAGTGTTAGGAATGCACAACATAATAGAAAGACCTGTAGTTAAAAATGGTCAAATAACTATTCGTCCAATGATGTATTTGGCTTTGTCCTACGATCATAGAATCGTTGATGGGAAAGAAGCTGTTTCCTTTTTAAAAAACATAAAAGAGTCACTAGAAGAGCCTCAAAGGCTTTTTCTAAACGTTTAGGTATGAAAGAAAGTTTCGATCTCTTAGTTATTGGCGGAGGGCCAGGAGGCTATGTTTGTGCTATTCGTGCAGCGCAGCTTGGCTTAAAAACCGGATGTATCGAAGCTAGAGGAACTTTAGGGGGCACCTGTTTAAATGTTGGCTGTATTCCATCTAAAAGCCTTCTGAATTTATCAGAAATATATTACAAGACACAAAAAAATTATAACAATTTAGGAATTGAGGTTACAAACGTTAAGTTAAATCTCAGCAAAATAATGGCAAACAAAAATAAATCAGTTCAGGTTTTAACAAAAGGTGTAGAGTTTTTATTTAAAAAAAATAAGGTTTCTTACATTAAAGGAAAAGGTGTTTTGTTCTCAAAAAATGATGTTGTTGTATACGAAAATGGAAAAAAAACATCTTACAAATCAAAGAATATTGTTATTGCTACAGGTTCATCGCCAAGTTCATTACCGGGTATCGAAATTGACGAGAAGAATATCATTTCTTCGACTGGAGCTTTGTTATTAAACCAAGTTCCTAATAATCTACTTGTTATTGGAGGAGGTTATATAGGTTTGGAGATGGGATCTGTATGGTCTAGATTAGGATCTAACGTTACTGTAATCGAATATTTAGACCATATTATTCCTGGTATGGATAGAGAGGTTTCAAAAGAATTTCAAAAAATTTTATCAAAACAAGGAATAAAATTTTTATTAAATAACAAGGTAACAAGTGTAAAGAGCAAAGGAAATAAAGTTTCCGTTGAATTTAACGACAACACAAGCAAAAAAAAAGGCAACATAGAATGTGACAAGGTCCTAGTTTCTGTAGGCCGGAAACCATATACCGAAGGATTAAATTTATCAAAAATTGGTATTAATAAGGATAAAATTGGCAGAATAGAAGTTGATAAAGAATTTCGAACTTCCGTAAAAAATATTTTTGCAATAGGAGACGTGATCAAGGGACCAATGTTAGCTCACAAAGCAGAAGAAGAAGGAATAGCTGTCGCAGAAATCCTTGCCGGCCAATCTGGTCATGTAAATTATAATGTTATTCCTGGAGTTATATATACTTCACCAGAAGTTGCTGCAGTTGGAAAAACAGAAGAAGAGTTAAAAAAATCAAATACAAGTTACAAGGTTGGAAAATTTCCTTTTATGGCCAATTCTAGAGCAAAAGTTAATAATGAAACAGAGGGTTTTGTAAAAATTTTAGCGGATTCAAAAACTGATAAAGTTTTAGGAGTGCATATAATAGGTCCACATAGTGGGGACATGATTGCCGAAATGGCTATAGCAATGGAATTTGGTGCTAGCGCAGAAGATATTGCAAGAACATGCCACGCTCATCCTACTCATACTGAAGCTATCAAGGAAGCAGCTTTGGCAGTAGAAAAAAGACCTATTCACCTTTAAAAGAAATTTATTTTTAGTAATTCATGAAAGTACCAGTTCTTATTCCAAGAATTTTTGATCATCCCCATACGTATTTGTCTGGAAAATTTGAAAAATTAAAACCAGGTTCAATTGTTTTAGTTCCCTTTGGGAGAGAGAAGGAAATAGGGGTAGTTTGGGACAGAGTGGAAGAAACGAATAAAAAATTTCAGCTTAAAACAATACTAGAAAAAAAATCAGTTTCTTTTAATAAAAATTTAGTGAAATTTATTAATTGGTTTTCACTTTACAATTTAGTTCCAAAAGGAATGGCTTTAAAAATGTGCATGGGAGATAAGTCCCTCTTCTCTAAAAGTTCAGATTCATTTAAAGAAACCGTAGTTGGTAGTAGAATTAAGTTTAATTTAAACTCAGAACAAAATAAATGCCTTAATGATATAAAAAAATTCGGAAACAAATTTAATGTAACTCTACTTCAAGGAGTTACCGGATCGGGTAAAACAATTGTTTATTTTGAAAAAATTAAAGAAAATATTTTAAAAAACAAACAATCTTTGGTTTTGTTACCTGAAATATTTTTAACAGACCAATTCAACCAAAGATTTGAAGATTATTTTGGATTCAAACCTGCGACTTGGCATTCAAAGATAACAAAAAAAAATAGAAGAATAATCTGGAACAATATTATTAATGGAAAAATAAAATTAGTAGTAGGAGCAAGATCTTCACTATTTTTACCATTCAAAGATCTTGGTTTAATAGTTGTTGATGAAGAACATGATTCCTCATACAAGCAAGATGAGGGCATAAGATACAATGCAAGAGATATGGCGATTTCTCGAGCATCTATGGAGAACATTCCGATTTTATTATCTACATCTATTCCATCACTAGAGACTTACAACAATGTTAAAAATAAAAAATATAATCTTACCAAACTAGAAAAAAGATATAAAAATTTTTCACTTCCTGCTACAGAAGTGGTTAATTTAAATTTGGATAGAAAGAAAAAAAATATTTGGCTGGATTCTAAAACTTTAAATTTAGCCAGAAAATACTTAGAAAAAAAAGATCAAGTCCTTTTCTTTTTAAACAGGAGAGGCTACGCACCATTTATGATTTGTAAAAGATGTGGTTCCAAGCTTAACTGTCCTAATTGTTCAATTTTTTTAACTTTTCATAAACACATAAATAAGGCCATGTGCCATCACTGTGGATATAAGTGCAGTACAAACCAAAAATGTAAAAAATCAGACTCAAACTGTGAGTTTCAGATGTACGGACCAGGAGTAGAAAAAATTTTCGCTGAATTAAAACAAATTTTTCCTGAAAAAAAAATAAAGATATTGTCTAGTGATTTTCTTAATAAAAAGAAAGAAACTAAAAATTTACTAGCAGATATAGAAAATAACGAAGTAAATATTCTTGTAGGAACTCAATTAATTTCCAAAGGTTTTAACTTCCCAAATTTAAATTGCATAGTGGTAGTAGATGCTGATTTTTCTGGAATGGGATTTGATTTAAGATCAACCGAAAAAAATATTCAGCTATATAACCAACTTAGTGGACGAGCAGGTCGATTTAGCAAAGATTCTCTTGTAATATATCAAACATTTAATCCATCTGACGAAACCCTAAAAAATGTTATTGAAAATGATCCAGATAAATTTCTTGAAGAAGAAATTCATTTACGTAAAGAAAAAAATCTTCCACCCTTTACGAGATTAATTGCTCTTATAGTTGCGTCAAAAAATGAAAGAGATGGATTTTTAGAAGCTCAAAAAATTAAAAAAAATTTATCATCATTACAAAATACCGAGGTTATGGGCCCGGTGACTTCACCAATTTTTAAAATAAAAAACAAATACAGAACAAGATTATTGCTAAGATCAAAGAGCAATCTTTTTATTCAAAAAGAAGTTGCCAAAATACTTAAAAAAATAAATCTTTCAAAAAAAATAAAAC
>Ga0163108_10002316_pt1 | contig 13845 bp, 13 predicted proteins | sample Fk1155metaG_FD_109644 | JGI IMG/M metagenome (GOLD analysis project Ga0163108, IMG submission 109644) | Marine microbial communities from the Central Pacific Ocean - Fk160115 155m metaG | ecosystem: Environmental > Aquatic > Marine > Oceanic > Photic zone | place: The Central Pacific Ocean...
AAACTCTGCTGGAAAACAATCCCTCGAAAACTAACTCAGCATGGCAGACTCTAAGATATCCCGTATCAACAAATGAAGGCGCCAGACCCGGGCCAAATTCACTTCCTTCCTTTCTTCATGCCCATTAAGGTTACAAAAAATTTTTCATCTGGGATGTCTTCAAGAGAAGATTTGTGTTTGAGGATGCACCGGCGGTACATCTTGTGAGTGAAATCAAACCAGATAAGAAAGACGAGCATGAAAATAAAACTTCTAAAAACTTCAAGTCGACATTCGTAATGTGACTTCGCCGGAGTCAAAGGTCTCTTCATGACCATCATCCCGGCGCAGGACGAGTCGGCCCGACTCATCAAGGCGCATGGCGGTACCTGTGGTGATGTCAGGTCCACGGGTGATAGCGACTTTTTTTCCAAACAAATCTGTGTTGAGGCCCCATTTCTCAATCATTGGGCGCGGACCTTCTTTTAAATAGATTTGGTATTCGTGGTCCAGATTCATGAGAAATGACCTGATAACAGCTAACCGGTCAGTCAGACAGCTATTGATTACCCTGAGGGAGGTGGCTGTGTTTTTCAAATCCTCTGGAAACTGGTCTGGCAGGTGATTGACATTGAATCCGATGCCGATTATCAAACCGCTGGGTTCGCCCTGATTCTGTGTTAGTTCACATAATAGCCCGCATACCTTTTTACCGTGGATCAGGACATCGTTAGGCCATTTCAAGCTGGCAGGAGGGTGACTGAACTCGTTGACTGTCAAGACGGCGGCAACACCGGCCAGCAGAGTAAAGTGGGGGAGGTGGTCTGGTTCAATAGGAGGTTTCAACAGGACTGATAAATAAACCCCCACTTCAGGAGGTGAATGCCAGGCTCTTCCCATCCGTCCTCTACCTCCTGTTTGAGATTCTGCGACAACCACCAGGCCCTCATCGGCACCATTCGCCAAATAGGTCTTGACCAGATTGTTGGTAGAGTCGATTTCAGGCAAAAATACCACTACAGAACCAATGTGGGCACAGTTCAGGTTTTCCAGAATATTTGCGGCATCAGACTCGCAGTCATAAGGCATGTGTTACTCCCCAATTGTATTTAAAGAAGCTTTGCGTTTGAATTGTAAATACAAAAGCCTTGAATTCCAACCGTAATTAGCGTCTGGGCCTGGTGGAGGGCGAGCGGGCTGTTTTATGCAGAAAACTCAAGAAATTGATTGAATTGTGGTCAAAATACTGCTAAAAAGCATTGTTCAAAAAAGGACATGAGCCCGAAAACCAATTGGACCAAGCTTATATTCCTCAAAAGGAGAGAGTCAGAATGAAAAGAATTGCCGGCGTGATTGTATTAATGATGTTAGCTGTATTTATGTCAGGTTGCCACACGCAACATTGTCCTCATGGTAACTGTACTGAGGAAGCGAGTCCTAAGCCTCCAGAAAAATAGTCTGACAGGAAAAAAAGGTTTCTGCCCTGAATTGGTTGGGGTGGGGTGTTTTTCCTTGAGTCTTCTTTTTCCAGAGTTTTTCGGGTTTTCTGGGGGGGTGGTTTGACTTTTCAAGCTGTCCCCTCCAGAATCAATTCGCTCACGACCTTACACGCGTTTCCTCCCTTCCGTGTCTTCAGTTTGTCCCCGTTCGAAGTAGTGTACAATCCTGTTCCAACCAACAGATTCACATCCTGAAAATTTATTGATTTCTCATGGGCAGGTATCTTGACAATTGCCTTTGAAGAGGCGATAAATGTAACTTCCCAGTACATGTATTGTCATCAGGTTGAAAGTTCCGACAAATACTTGGATCGGGATTGTTTTTTTTGCGGGTTATCATGGAAAGCGTTTTCGTTATATTCCCGAAAAGGGTTTAATGTTAATCATTTTTTGATGGGACTAGAAACAATATGGCCAAGGAACCAGTAACGGTAGAAGAATTCAGAGAAGCGCAGGAGGAATTGAAAGATGCCATCGACCTACATGAAAAAAAAGATTATTACGGTGCGATCGAATCTTTTAAGAAGGCTGTAATGGTAAGTCCCTACGATGATGATCTCCTAGATAAATTCCAGAAGAAATTGAAAGAGGGTAATTACAAGTTACAGCAGGAAAGCATAGCCTATATGGGATGTGCCGCAGTGCATTTAAGTCAGTTGCTTAAAGAGTTGTCAGACGAACAAAAGGAAGATGTTCCTGTGGATGAGAATCTGGTTAAAATTTTCAGCGATTGGGACAACGGGTAGTCCTGCTAAAAGACAGATACTGCTTATCGTTTGTTAAGGAGAATTTGGTTGGATAAAGAACTACTGCACGAAGTATTCAGACGCGAAATGAAAGACAGGAAAATTCCTCTCAGTCTGGGGAAAACCTGCCCGGTGAAGTGTTCCTTCTGCTACGAAAAGGACCACAGCTACAGGACCACCTTCGATGTCCCCTTAACCACTCAGGAAGATTGGGAGTTCATTCTTAAAGAAATACAGTCGCATCCTACAGGGGCGGAATCCTGGGTGGTCGGCGGTAATGAGTATATGGAGTGGACAGACCTGTTCCTTCATCCCCGTGCGATGGACTGGTTGAAAGAATTTCTGGAAACTACCGATAAAAATATCATTTTATTTACGGTTGGATACACTCCTGCGGATGAGATCAATCAGCTTGCAGATAAATATCCGGGCAGGATTAATTTTGAACTTTCGGTGATAACTCTGGGGGCGTATAGAAAGAGACTGATGCCTCATGCTCCTACCGTGGATCAGGTTATGAGAATTCTGGATGGGCCAGCAGTTACCTCTGCCAATTTTTATTCGCTTGGACCCGATACTATGTCTGTCGATGCCAAAAAGATTTCACAGATCAATAAAAAATGTTTGCTTTGGATGGGATGCCTTACTCCTCTGAAATATATTGACAGTGAGACCACCGCGCTAATGAGGCAGGGTAAAAAATTTCTCGCAAGGGAATCGCGGAAAATTTATGAAGCTGATCTACCCAACACTACAATGATTCAAACAGAATCGGACATCACCGCTTTCCTGAACAGGAACAAAATCATCAAGACATTCGATTCCTGCGAGTTGGAGAAAAAAGATACTGTGGTAATGGCTGGAAACGTATACAAAGTCATGAACCTGCTTCGCAGGAACCGCGCTCGTTATCTGTATGTCCCCAATCATATGCTTGGTGGTGATTCTAATTGCAGTACATTACTTACGTTTGGTGATGTCGGGCGCAGATTGACCAACCAAAGGAGAGTGTATCTTCCTAAAGTTATTTTAGAGGGGGCTTCCGGGGAAGAAAAAGATATTTCAGGGGCCTCATTTGAAGAATTTCAGTCCCAGTTTCCCCGTTGCACCTTCAAAGTTCTGCATAAGGTCAACTCCGACCTTTCTAACAAAAAGTTGTACGAAAAAGGATATCTTAAAAATTACGTTGAAGATTATCTGGGAAATCCCCTGCACAAGAAATTTGAAGCGATCACGTTACCTAATTAAGAACGGAACTTGTGGAATCACACCAGCGAATGAGGAGAGAGTATGTTGTATAGGTTAAAAGTGGTGTTTGTTGATAATGAGGAAGTGGTGCTCGAAAAAACGGAAAAACACGGTTTCAGCGATGACCTTGAGTTGTTTGAGGTGACCACCGTGGATGAAATTTTTGTGATTCCGATCAAGCAGATCAAATATATTTCCTGCGACTCGAAAATTTTCAAAAATCAATAAACCGTATGTTGGACTGAAAAATTATAAATGAGGGTGGGGCAGAAACCTTCCTGCCGCATTTATTTATTGCCATCCTGCGTGGGTTTTCTATATCCTGATTTTGGCTTGTTTCAGCCACTGTTTTTCATTGAATTTTCCTTGGTAAAACTTTTCAAAAAGAATTTCATTACGGCTTAATATTTCCCCGTCAACAAGATGATGGCTGGGGGAGGTGGAGGCCGCTTTCCCTTTGGGGCTTTCCGCCAACAGGTTTCTCTCTGGTTCTTTTTTTACAGATTGCTTTTCTTTCGAAGGTTCCAGTGAAAACGTTTTTTCATCTTGTGAATCTGAAAACATCAGGCCGGATAATTCTTCCAGGCTGAGGATGAGGTTCACAACAGCCATTTCATTGATGAGGTCCTTGGCTTTGAAATCCTGCAGGACTTTATCCACATCCTTTGACGAAATAATAGCCTTTAATATTGCTTCATTAAGTTGGTCAAATTCTTTGTCCTGAAACGAGTCGAACGAATCCATTTACTGATTCTCCTAAAAAAGTGGGTGCAGATAGAACCGTCTTACAGCTTATCGGAATTTTTAAAGTATAGCTTAAACAAGTAAAAGCAAAACCTATGCCATGTTTAGGATTGCTCGTTGAAAGTGCATTGACTTATAGGGGCGAACGCGTAACCACAGTAAAATAAGTGATTTCATTTGTTTTGGGGCAGACTGACCGTTAACGTTGCATGCCAAAATACTTTTGATAAGACAGTAGTATCGTCAAATTTTTAACGCTGTGCCAGAAGTGGGAATTGAGTATGGGGCGGCCTGAATAGACCTGTTGTTGCTCATGTGGGCTTATGGTACTCTTAATGGAAGTTTGGGTATTCGTTAGTATCTGTCTTTTATTTTACGAACGTTTTCAAATAGATATCTCTTCAAAATGACATTTCCCGTTCATAGATACAGGCGTCTGCGCCAAAACGCTGGCCTTTTAAGGATGGTTCGTGAAACCTCTTTATCCACGGCGGATCTGATTGAGCCGTTTTTTGTATGCGAAGGCTCAGGAGTCAGGCAGGAAATCTCTTCCATGCCAGGAGTGAGCCGTCTTTCTATTGACAATCTGGTTTCCGAAGCGAAGGAAGCTTATTCATTGGGAATTCCAGCGGTGATCCTTTTTGGGATTCCTGATATAAAAGACGATCTCGGCTCCGAAGCATACAATCCGGATGGAATTATTCAACGGGCGATACGTGAAATAAAAAATGCTGTACCAGAATTGGTTGTCATAACCGATGTTTGTATAGACGAGTACACCGACCATGGGCACTGTGGGGTGGTTGAAGATGGCCAGATATTAAATGATGCCACCTTGGAACTTTTATCCAAAATGGCGTTGACCCATGCGGAAGCTGGTGCAGACATCGTTGCTCCTTCAGATATGATGGATGGTCGAGTACAGGCAATCCGAAAAACACTGGATGAAACGAGTCATCAGGATAAAATTATTATGTCGTATGCGGCTAAATATGCATCGGCATTTTATGGACCGTTTCGTGAAGCGGCAGACTCTTCGCCGAAGTTTGGAGATCGCTGTTCTTATCAAATGGACCCGGCAAATACAGATGAGGGGATCAAGGAAGTGCTGCAGGATATAGAAGAGGGGGCGGATATTGTCATGGTCAAGCCTGCTCTTTCGTATTTGGATATTATTTATCGAGTTCGACACGAAGTACATGTTCCGATAGCTGCGTATAATGTGAGTGGCGAATACTCCATGGTCAAAGCGGCGTCTCAAAAGGGCTGGGTGGATGGTGAAAGAGTGATGATGGAAATTCTTTTGAGTATCAAAAGAGCGGGAGCACAGATGATCCTCAGCTATTTTTCAAGGGAAGTGGCTAAATTTATTAATAGGTGAAAAAGCAATTATACCGTTGCTAATGTTTCGCTCACAAACTTATAATTAGAGGATACTCGTAATAGAGCATTCAGGAGAATTACGGATGTCCGTATTGGCAAAAAATATTAGATTGATCAGGAAAGAATTGCGCTGTACACAATCGGTGATGGCGGATATTCTTAAAGTCGGGTTTCGCACTTATGTCCGATATGAAGCAGGAGAAAGGGATGCTCCGGTTTCAGTTTTGGTGAAACTGTCGCGATTGGGAAATATATCGCTGGAGCAATTGCTGACTCAGGAAGTGGGCAGTCACGACATTTCCCCGGTTCCGGTAATTTCCAAAGTAGAAGCCACTCCTGAAACCAAGTTGGTTAATTTTCGCAAGGGAGAGATAGCGTTTAGGAAACCCGCGCGTCAGGAATTGATGACAATTGATTCCTCTGAGAAGAGACTATTGACTCTTTTCAGGAAAATGGATGTCGACTTACAAAAGGTTTGTGTTGAAAGTATTCAGGAGACGGTCAAGGGAGGCAGTTCAGCGCCGCCTCTGAGGTCATTAAGAATAGGGGTTGTTAATAAAAGGCCGGGGCGTCCTGCTTCCTCCAGGGTTGCCAAGACCAAGGTCTCCATTAAAAAGAAAGGCCGTCCGGGTCGTAAAAAAATAAATAAGAAATTGCTTAAGGAAAAAATCGACCGTTTAAAAATGATCACAGAGTCTATAAGTAAAATAACTGTTAAATAGTTTGTGTTTTAGCCGCTTCTGGCACACCTTCTTTGCATCAATTTCTCACCGTGAGATAATCTAAGTGAAGTTCCCCGGTATTCAAGGCCAGCGGCAGGGTGGTATGATACTTTTCTTCGCCCTTCTGGCACTCATTTCTCTTGAGTTTTATGGAAAAATTTTTGAGCGTGGGGTAGGAAACTACCTCAAGTGGCAGAATGCAACTCGCCCTCAGTTAGGTCGTGTCTGGGAAAGGGACAGACAGGGTGTGCTCGCTCAAAGTAAAATCCAGACCATTCGATCCATTCTCGACTCCAGGGAGGAGTCTGCTGAAGCGATTGATTCACTCAAGACACTGTTCGAAAAAATTGAACCTTCATTTCCACTGGTTTTGTCTCGCGAAAAGTTTCTTGAGTTGTATTATGATTTTCCCGGGCAATGGTCTGCGGGTATAATTTCCCCCTTTGAACTCATTTCGATTGATTCGCAAAATAACTGGACACGTGTTCTTTTAAAACGTTCCGGTCGGTGGATCACCGTCGGTTTCATTGACTCCCAAAATATTCCAGTTCATGAAATATTTATGTCAACGGATGCCCTGGTGGAAGTGCAGGCCACTCGCGCTGTTAAACGAGGCCGGTTGGAGGAGGCAGGATTTGAAAATGACCGCGTTTACCCTGCGACAGTATTTCTTCCTGTTTTGCAGACGCTTGATCCGAAAACGCAACAGGCTGTGTTTCCCGATCCTCGATGGTTTCTCGCGAAAGATTACAGTATCACACGATTGGGAATCCGCGAACCTGTAGTCCCACTTGGATCAATTCCCAGTCTCGAATTCGGCATTGAGTATGATACCGATTACTATACGGGAGTACTGTTAATTCCTGTTCCTCTGGAGATAGCCAATAATATGTTATCTCAAATTGAAAGAACAGGGTTAGATATTTCTGGCGAAGAATTCCACGCCTTGACCGCTCCTTCCGGAGACATTCCTTGATCCGACGATTGTTTGAACGTTTAATTTTTGGGTTTTATGTTCTGGCTCTTCTTGCGACATTTGCCGGAGTGGGGGCTTATTTTGTCCTCAGTCGCGACTTGCCCCAGCTTCCTGATGATCTCGAAAAAATCAACCTAAGCCTTCCCACTGAAATTTATTCTGCGGATGGAGAGAGAATCAAGGTTCTGGGTCAGCGTTATCCTGTCTCATTGGATGATATTTCACCCAATTTTATTAAAGCAATAGTAGCGGCAGAGGACGCAGGTTTTTATAAGCATAAAGGGCTCGATCATCTCAGTTTAATGAGAGCCCTTTATATGAATATTCGTGAGCGAAAAATTTTGCAGGGTGGAAGTACCATTACCCAGCAACTTTCAAAGAATCTTTTTTTTTCATTTAAAAGAAACTGGATACGCAAGATCAAGGAACTTTTAGTTTCCCTCCAGTTGGAAGTGACCTTTTCAAAAGACCAGATCTTGGAAGCTTACTGCAATCAGATATATTTTGGCAGTGGGGCCTATGGTGTGGAAGAAGCCGCGCAGGTTTATTTTAGAAAGAGGGCGAGGGAGTTGACAGTGTTACAGGGAGCGCTTCTGGCAGGACTACCAAACTCGCCTAACAATGCTAATCCATTTACAGACTACCCACGTTCCATGCGTCGAACCGAATATATTTTGACGCGGATGGTTAAAGAGAATCTGATTTCTCCTGACGAAAAAAATAAAGCGTTGGCTTCCCCGCTGGAGCTGACTCGGCCAAGAGAAGACAATAATCCCAATCGATATTTCGTCAACTATGTGATTGAAAAGCTGGAACGTGATTATGGAAAGGAATTTGTTCATTTCGGCGGACTCAAAGTTTTCACCACTCTGGACGCACGCCTTCAAGGCTTTGCCCACAAATCGGCCGTGTCCCACCTGGAAGCATTGGAAAGTGAAATGAAAGAGCTGGATACAAAAAATCCTTTGCAGGTGGGAATGGTATCGATAGAAAACCAGAGCGGTGCCGTTCGGGCAATGTTGGGTGGACGCAATTATTCCCATAGCCAGTTCAATCGCGCCGTGTCCAATAATCGACTTCCCGGTTCATCGTTTAAACCGTTTGTTTATCTGACAGCGATGGAACAACACGGATATAACCCCGCTTCTATTATCAAGGATGAACCTATCACTATAGACATCCCGGGTACTGATCTATGGGAGCCAAAAAACTTTAATGATGAACATGTCGGAGATGTCATTCTAAAAAAAGCCATGATGCAGTCACTCAACGTAGTGTCAGTCAAGTTGATTCAGGAAGTGACGCCAGAAAAGGTGATTAAAACAGCTAGGCATTTTGGTGTTACCAGTCCGCTTGGAAACAATCTTTCACTGGCGCTGGGCACATCGGGTGTTTCTTCTCTTGAGATGGCTTCGGCGTATAGCATGATCGCCAACCTGGGTGTATACAACGAGCCTTATTTTATTCAACGTATCGAAGACTTCAAAGGCAACACTCTGTATGAGAATTTTTATCATGGGATACAACGTTACGCTCCGAAATCAATTTATCCGCTGTTAAATATGATGCAGGGAGTGGTGGACGGTGGAACGGGCAGAGTTGTCAGGCGAATGGGATTCAAGCATCCTGCGGCTGGAAAAACAGGGACCACGAATAGTTCTAAAGATGCCTGGTTTAATGGATTTACCAAAGATTTTTCCACTTCGGTCTGGGTCGGTTTTGATAATAACGATCCCATGGTCCATCGATCTGGACGTGGCTTGACCGGAGGGAGGGCCGCAGCACCTATATGGGTGTTCTACATGCAACAGGCTCTGCAAGGAAAAAATCCGATTAAGTTTCCAATACCCGAAGGAATTAAATTTGAAAAAGTAGACGTCCAGTCGGGAACACTTGTGGATGATCAGTCGGCGGAGTCAATGAATGTTGCACTTAAAGAAGAGACTATCATTCCACCCCGAGCTATTGAACCCGCGGATACCCTGATGGATCAGGTTCCTGCGGAAGATTCCACAACCTCTGAATTGAATAATGTACCAAACCATTAAATATATTTTTATCCGAATGGGGCTTTGCTTTTTGCTCATGATCACGTTCGGATTTTTTACGCTCTACTTCATTCATGAAGTGGCTTTGCCCAGTACTGCTTTTGATGATTCGTTTCTTCAATGGTTTCTTTTTGTCATCAGCGTGTTTGTGGGATTCTTTGCCTTTGGCTTGGTCGGGGAACAGCGTTTTCATAACGCCATGCATAACTTCAAGGATATTTCCAGCACTGCCGACCCGGTAGATGTTATTGATGGATTTCAGACGGTCCTTGATTTTACCTATTCCTCATATTTTTTACCCGGTCAGGGCAGGCGATTGCGCAATCATGTCATCATGCATTTTGCCGACTACCTCTTGTTTGCAGGGCGTGATGACTCTCGGGCGCAGAAAATTTTTTTGAAAGCTTTTCTTTTACAGCCGGAGGATTCTCCTTACCGCGCTCCTTTGCTCTCGATTCTTGGCAGGGGGGGGGATTTGACAACGGGGGAAATTGATTTACTGCTTGTCATTCTAAAGGCAGAAGAGTTTTGCGATGATGTTATTGTCAGCCACCTTGCTTCGCTATTTCTCCGTAAATGTTTGTTCACCAGGAAAACAGAACCTGTTTTCCTCTCTGCTCTGGAAAGTGGGAGTGAAGAGTCAGAAGGAATTGTTGGTTTTGTTCTCCCTCGACTTTTGGAGAATCAAAGATCAGATTCGTTTGCGTTGCGCTTTTATCTTGGTGCATTGCCGTGGAAGTCGCCGGGGACATCACAGGCCCGGGAGATAACCGCTCGTGCTTATTGCGAAGGCAACTTGAAAGGAATAGACCCATCCCTTCATCAAAAATGTGAAGAAGCTTTTCAAGAGTTGGATCTGGAGCGCCGTACCGAATTGATGAGGGAAGTGGAAGAATCCAGATTCGCAAGTAAAGTTGGGAAGATAAAACTGTTTAGCAGGGGCGACCTGCGCCAATTAGAAAAGCTAAAAGTTCGCATAGGACTTTCCAAATCTTTTGCTGAATATTTTGGAGGTTGGTTCGGTGCGCTGTTCAAATTTGTCAGGAGTTTAGCGCAATTGCTTGTTCTTGGATTTTTGGACGGCTTGGTCGCATTCAGTCGCTTGAACCTTAGAACGCGGGTCACCGTTGTTTCTGCATTGGTAATTTTATTAATGGCGGGGTTAGGTTACCGGGATTGGCAGGTTCAGCAGGAAAATGCCACTCGCATGGAACTGGAAGCAAAAAGGACGGGGGAAGGTAAGAACCTCGGCCGTGAAGGAGGGGTGAAAATCCATACTCTTCAAGTGGCTGCATTCCCCTCTTCCAAGCAGGCTAGTCGTCTGGTCGATTCACTTACCAAAAAGGGAATACGAGGTGTTTACCAGGTGAAGTCGAAAAAGAAATCGGGGGGGAATTGGTATAAAATTCGAATAGGCCGTTTCGAATCAAAAGAAGACGCGCGAAGACTTGCCAGTCAGTTGATTGACCAAAAGTCTATTAAAAATTATTTTATAATTCCTTTGGCTGTTAACTGATCCATTTTTTGTTGGGTAAAAATAGTCAGGCTTCAGGGCCCATCAGACGAATAAAACTGTCTAGAAGTTTAGGGTCGAACTCACTCGCCATTTCCCTTTTCATTAGCGTGAGTGCGGCGATTACTTTCATCTTGGGATAAGCCGTGAAATCCGAATCCTTTTTAACTCAAACAATTATCCATCAACTCCACCACCTGAACCGAAACACGAAGAACCTCCGGGTTGGCGTTGACTTCAAAGAATTGTTGCGTGACGTCTTTAGATAGATCGTAGACCTTTGTCAGTTTTTCTTCACCGGGATCGGGTTACTGACAATGTTTTGGAGTGATTGCGTGGCTTGGGCAAAGTACTGCACCATATCATCTTCATGAGTGTACAGTTCTTCCATCAATTCATCCGAAAATACTTATCCAAGTATTACAATGATTTTATGCCCTTCTGGTCCGGGAATGGGAACAGATTGTCATCAGAGAGTTAAATTGATTAATTAGGGTTTGCGGTGATTGCTTTTACTATATCGAGATAAGCATTTTGCTCCTTCTCGACAGCGAAACCCGCCTTGCGAATATTACTTACGGTATTACGATCTAGGTGGGTACCTTCGAGAGCCACGGTGAAAAGAGACATCATTTTAAGTATCAAGCCGTATAGTGGGTTGCGACTCATTACATGCTCGAACATTAACAGCTTTCCATCTGGCTTGAGCACTCGTTTAATCTCTTCCAGTCCGTGAACCGGGTCGGTCACTGTACAGAAGACACAGACCGTGACCACGGTGTCGAACGAATTGTCCGGGAATGCCAGTCGATGCGCGTCCATAATTTCGAGATTTATTTTTCCATTGTAAGCCTCTGCTCTTGGTCTGGCCTTCTCGAGCATTTTTAAGCTAAGGTCAATAGCTGTGATATTGAGCCCGGGTGGAAAGTTGACGATCTCCTGTCCGGTTCCCGCTCCCACATACAAAACCTTTCCATTCATGTTTTCAAACAGTCGGGTTTGAGGGGCGCACCAGCGCTTCATATCGCCACCTCTGAGAAAATCGAATACATTCGCTACCCGGTCATATCCTTTTGTGCTTGAAGTGGTCATTTTGGACTGGATTTCAAAGAGGGTTCGTTGGTGAATTTCTCATGGGACTGAGGTGTTTTTTGTTTGAGAAATAGATTATAATCGCCACGGTTATGCCTGTCAGTCCACCCAGAGTGGTGAGACAAAAAGTCGGCGTTGATCCCAAGGTTAAGGCCATACCAACCATCATTCCCGTAATCATACCGATGATATGGAGGGGGATCATTACTTCAAAGGCCCCAAAAAACGGCATAAGGAGTAGCGTTAAAAAGAACGCAATCCCCATGCCAGACAAGCCGCCTGCAATCATGCAGGGAATCATGTTCCAATCGCCGGGCAAAATGAAATAAACCAATGTGGCGATAGCGGCCCCGGAACCCGCTCCGATTAGCGGATCGATGATTTTAAAGTTCATGGCTTTTCACTGGGTGATTAGCAGTCTGAAAAATAGAATGGACAATGAATAATGTTTTGTCAAAAGATTTTCTGCGGCTTATGCTCATTTAACTATTTTGCGTTGCTTTTATGACCGATATCAATTTCAACGACGACAATGCCAAGTCTTTTGTTTCCGATCAGGAGATAGATTCCCTGCAGGCTGATATTGATCGTTTGCATATCGACTTGGAAAGTGGAACGGGGCAGGGGAGCGATTATTTGGGGTGGCTCCATTTGCCATCGCGAACTTCTACTACATTGCTGGATTCAATTGTTTCCACACAAATGGAAATCAAAGAGCAATGCGATGCGTTTGTTTGCATTGGCATCGGCGGTTCTTATCTAGGTGCTCGTGCCGCGATTTCGTTTTTGAATCCGGCTTTTGGAAATCAGGACGGACCTGAAATTTATTTTGCAGGACAGAACATAAGTTCCGATTACCACGCGGATCTACTCAATAGACTGGCGGATAGAGAGATCTGCATCAATGTGATATCCAAGTCGGGGACGACGACTGAGCCGGCCATAGCTTTTCGACTGCTCAGAAATTTCATGGATAAAAAGTATGGCAGGGAAGAGTCCCGTAAGCGGATCGTGGTGACTACCGACTCACAAAAAGGAGCATTAAAGAGTCTGGCCGATGAAGAGGGATATAAATCGTTTGTCATCCCTGATGATGTAGGGGGTCGTTTTTCGGTATTGACTCCTGTTGGGTTGTTGCCCCTTGCCATGGCCGGAATCGATGTGCGCGCTTTGATAGAAGGTGCTTTGCAGGCAGAAAACGAGTTGACCGAAACTTCTGACTTATCGAAAAACATAGCTTATCGTTATGCGGCAAATCGCCATCTGCTTTATCAAAAGGGGAAAGTGATAGAACTCATGGCAACATTTCATCCTTCTTTTGAATATATTCTGGAATGGTGGAAGCAACTTGCCGGTGAAAGCGAAGGCAAAAACGGACGGGGTATTTTTCCTGCTTCGGCACAATACACAACAGACTTGCATTCTCTGGGCCAATGGGTTCAGGATGGAAACCGCAACCTGTTTGAGACATTTTTGTTGATGGGAAAGTCGATCCACTCTGTTGAAATTCCAAGTGTTACAGATGATAAAGATGGCCTTGGCTATCTTGAGGGAAAATCGCTGGATTTTGTTAACGAGAAAGCGTACAAAGGGTCGGCGGCGGCCCATCTCGAAGGCGGAGTTCCCAGCCTGGTCCTGACGCTCAAGGAACGCTCGGCACACAATCTGGGCCAGTTGATTTACTTCTTTGAGCGGGCGGTCGCAATGACGGGGTACCTGTCCGGGGTCAACCCATTTGATCAGCCGGGAGTTGAGTTTTATAAAAAAAATACGTTTACCTTGCTAAATAAACCTGGTTACGAGAAAGGCAAGTAATATGACAACGGTTTCCCGAAAACTCGAAGATGTGATTCATGAAATTGCGTGTATGGAGTTGGGCGATGAACAACCTGCGT
>Ga0163108_10002317_pt1 | contig 13841 bp, 8 predicted proteins | sample Fk1155metaG_FD_109644 | JGI IMG/M metagenome (GOLD analysis project Ga0163108, IMG submission 109644) | Marine microbial communities from the Central Pacific Ocean - Fk160115 155m metaG | ecosystem: Environmental > Aquatic > Marine > Oceanic > Photic zone | place: The Central Pacific Ocean...
CCAGGAACCGATGCTCGGCCGGATGAAATTGTCACTGCCGGTGTGCAGTTTCATCATCGCACCGCCGTGTGCGGGATTGGTGCCGTACACCGAATGCACCATGCAGAGGTCGTCGACCCGCTCGGCAAGTCGCGGGAACAGTTCGCTGACCCACAACCCGCTCTCCCCGTGTTGACGAAACTTCCAGGGCGACCTGAGCAGGTTCTTGGTCGCGTTGAACTGGACCCGCGGCTTGGCGAACGGCAGCGGTTTGCCGTCGTCGCGCTCGAGCAAAGGCTTGGGGTCGAACGTGTCCACCTGTGACGGGCCACCCGACATCAGCAGGAAGATGATCCGCTTGGCACGAGCCGGAACCAGCGGCAACCGGGCCGCCAGCGGATTGTTCGCCGCGTCGATGGATGACTCGTCGGCCAGCATCGACGCCAGCGCCAGCGAACCAAACCCAACGGCGGTTCGCTCCAGAAGCGTTCGACGTGAAATCAGCGGCAGCGGCATATCCCGGCCTGACCTTATCTCAGGTAGATGAACTCGTTGGCGGCCAGCACGACGTGGCACAGGGTGCTCCACGCCTCGCGACGGCCTGCTTCGGCAGCCGGCCCGCCGGCGCGGGCCTGATCCAGTTCGGCCAGGAAGGCCCGATCGGCCCGTTGTTCCTGGTCAGTTGGTTGGCGACCAAACGCGATGACGTACAGCCGCGAGAGACGTCGAGCATCGTCGCCCGGCCCGGCAAGCAGGCGGTCGGCAAACCCGGCTGCCGCCTGCATCACGAACTCGCTGTTGAGCATCAGCAACGCCTGCGAGGCCACGACACTGGTCGCTCGATCTCCGGTCGAGACGGCCGGGTCGGGAAAATCCAGCAACCCGAACAGGTCAAAGACGTTGTTGCGGACCACCGGCAGGTACAACGATCGTCGTCGGCTGTCGTAGCTGGTCAGGTCCTTCGACGTGTGATCGAAGAAGTAGGCACGGTTTTTCAGTTTCAGCAGCGAGCCGGTCATTGTCGCATCCAGCCTCCCGCTGGCTGCCAACAGGGCGTCGCGTACCGTTTCCGCTTCCAGCCGCCTGACCCCGGCGCGGCCGAAAAGACGGTTGTCCGGGTCGCGATGCCGTGTCGCAACAGCGGCGATGGTCGCCTGCTGGTAGGTGTTCGAGAGCACGATCAGCCGATGCAGCGACTTGATCGACCAGCCATCCTCGATGAACCGTCGAGCCAACCAGTCGAGCAGGCCGGGATGAGACGCGGCCTCACCAAGCAATCCGAAATTGTCGGTCGTCCCGACCAGGCCACGACCGAAGTGCCATCGCCAGACACGGTTGACGAAGACGCGAGCGGTCAACGGATGCAGCGGATCGATCATCCATTCGGCCAGTTGTCGTCGCCCGCTTTCCTTGCCGGAAAACCGGGGCAGCCCCGGACCGCGCAGAACCGGCAGAACCCGTCGCGGTACAACCTCGCCCAACTTCAGCGGATCGCCGCGGAGGTGAACCGCGAGATCGACCACCTTGTCTTCGGTGACACCCATCGTCGAGGGCAGGTCCGGACCGGCCTTCTCCAATGCGGCCAGTTCGTCTCGCAGTTTCTTGAGCTGGGCCTTCGTCGCTGCCGGATACAACGTCTCGAGTTTCTTCGGCGGCTTGGCACCGCTCTTCCCGGCAAGCTTCTTGCGGACCTGCTTGTCAGCGGCCGCAATGAACTTGCCCAGAGCGGCCTTCTTTGCAGCGACACTTGCATCGAAACCGGCCTTGATCGCCGTCGCCGCGGCCGACGGCAGCAGGTGTTCGTGCCAGCGGGCCACCTTGGTGTACCTGGTCATCGTCAGCGTGCTCTTGAAGATGCCCGCCAGGCCGTAGTAGTCCTCCGTGGCAATCGGATCGAACTTGTGGTCATGACAACGTGCACATCCCAACGTCAATGCCAGGAACGCCCGGCCGGTCGTTTCGAGCTGCTCGTCGATGATGTCCATTCTCATCTTGGCCTGGTCGGTTTCGGCCAGCACCTTGGGGCCGATGCTGAGAAAGCCCGTCGCGATCAACTGCTCGTGCTGCTGCTCCTCGCTGCCAAACGGCAGCAAGTCACCGGCCAGTTGTTCCACGAGAAATCGATCGAACGGCTTGTCGCGATTGAAGGCCGACACGACATAGTCCCGGTACCGCCAGGCGTTGCCGTGCGCGACGTTCTCATCGAAACCGTTCGAATCCGCATAACGGGCCACGTCGAGCCAGTGCCGGCCCCAGCGTTCGCCGTACCGGGGCGAGGCCAGCAGCCGGTCGACGACCCGCGAGAACGCGCCAGGCGTTTCGTCGGCGAGAAAGGCCTCGATCTCGCCAGGCGTCGGCGGCAGGCCGATCAGGTCAAAGCTGACACGGCGAAGCAACGCCGGCCTGTCGGCGCGAACCGTCGGAGACAATCCCGCGGCTTCGAGCTTCGCGAGGATGAAATGGTCGAGCGTTGTCCGCGGCCACCGCAAGTCCCTTACCGGCGGCACGGGCCGTTCGTTCGGGGGCTGAAATGCCCAGTGCTCCGGATCCCGAGCGGGACTGGCGGGTTTCGAAGCAGCAGGAAACGGAACTCCCATCCTGATCCAGCCGACCAGTGCCTCGACCTCCCGCCTGGTGAGCTTGCCGTTTTTCGGCATCTTGAGATCGTTGTCGGCCTGACGGACGGCCCGAATCAGCAGGCTCCGGGCCGGCTTGCCCGGAACAACGGCTGCACCGGTTTTACCTCCTCGCAACAGTGCCCGACGCGAATCCAGCCGCAAGCCGCCCCGCTGCTTCCTGGGGCCATGGCATCCCAGGCACCGCTTGACCAGCAATGGCCGGATGCTGGTCTCAAAAAACCGGGTCTGCTCGGCCATCGGAGGTTGGCCTTGCACCGGTCTGACGGCAACCAGCAGGCCGCACATCAGCACCACGAGCATCATCGAACTCTGCCGAAGGCCCTCAAGCCGACCACGCGATTGTCTTTGGGCGTTGTGGATCTCGTTCACCTTCATATCAATCGACCATCGAGCAGATTAGATTGTACCGGTCGAGTTCGTCGGGGGTACTTTTCTCGGGCGCTACGGTCGACATCCAAGGTACCGCGGTCGACCCGACCAACAACAGGCTTGAACTGGAGATGGGTGCGTGTCCGGCAACAGATGGCGAATCGTCGCGTTGGTAATGGGTTTCGCCGCGATCGGACATTTTAACCGCATCGGCATTTCGGTCGCCGGCGACGAGATGTTCATCCCGAAGCTGGGGATCGGCGAAACGCAGATGGGGTGGGTCTACACGACCTTTCTGATCGTCTACACGATCGGCATGCTGCCCGGAGGCTGGCTGATCGACCGCATCGGCTCGGCCCGGGCATTGACCTTGTTTGGCCTGACGATGGGCACCTTCGTTATCCTCACCGGCGTGTTGGGCTGGATCGGCACTTCGCCGAAGATCTTCCTGATCTGCCTGCTGGTGATTCGCGGTTTGGCCGGATTGTGCAACGCCCCCCTGCATCCGGGTGCCGCACACGTTGTATCCGACGAGATGAGCGTTGACCGTCGCGCCACGGCAAACGGAATGATCACTGCCGGAGCGTTGATCGGTATCGCCTGCTGTTATCCGGCTTTCGGCTGGCTGATGGACACACTGACCTGGCAGTGGGCGTTTGTCGTCAGCGGTTCGATACTGATTGCCTACGCCCTGCTGTGGCGGCTGTTTGCCTCGCCGTTGCTGCCGCATCCGCGGTCAACACCATCGGCAACGCAGGAGAACGTCGATTCACCATCGGTATGGTCACTGCTGAAACACCGCAACCTTTTATTGCTCACGCTGAGCTACGCAGCCTACGGTTACTTCCAGTACCTCTTCTTTTACTGGATGGGCTACTACTTCAAGGACGTATTGAATGTGCCGGCCGTCGAGGCCCGCTGGGCATCGTTCTGGATCATGCTGGCGATGGGAGCCGGGATGGCAATCGGGGGTCGATGGACCGATGTCATGTGCGGCTGGCTGGGCACAAACCATGGACGCCGTACGATCGTGATCACCGGCATGGGACTGGGGGCCGTCTTCGGATTGATCGGTGTCAACGTAACCGGACTGGTCAATGTCTCGGTTTGCCTGGCGATCTCGATGGCGGCAACCGGGATGTGCGAGGGAGTTTTCTGGACGACCGCCACCGACATTGGCGGCGAGTCACGCGGTCTTTCCGGAGCTTTCATGAATACCGGCGGCAATGTCGGCGGCCTGATTTCTCCGGTTCTGACCCCGATCATCGCAGACAAATTGGGATGGCCCGGAGCCATCGCCACGGCCTGTATCATCAGCGGCGTCGGTGGTTTCGTCTGGCTCCTGATCAAGCTTCCCGACACAACCCCCGACACATTTTCGGACCTTCCCGACACACGGTATCATTCAACACATTCGACCGACGGGGATGCCCCGGAACCAGGAAGGACTGAATCGTGATCAGAGCTCGAGCGGTTGGTATCTTGTTCGCTCTCTGCCTGGCGGTCTGGTTGCTTGCCGCCAGCCAGTTGCCGGAAGTGACATCGGCCCAGGACCGCAAGGCCGCGGTGAAATGGCACCTTGTCCCGATCCCGGATTCGTGGAAGCGGCAACTCGACGGAGCACTGGCAACCAAGAACGGTTACGCCTGGTACCGCTGCTTCGTCAAGATCCCGCTGGCGTGGAAGGGCCAGAAGGTCGAGTTGAATGTCGAGCCGGTTGACGACGCTCGACAGACGTTCATCAACGGGACACAGATCGGAGCCACCGGAACCTTTCCGCCACAGTTTCGCAGTGGCCTGGGCGAAAAGTCCCGCTTTCGCGTTCCCGCGGCTTCGATCAAGTACGGCCAGATCAACGTCATCGCGGTTCGGACCTACATGAAGGACGCCCGCAGCAACTTCCTGGTCGCCGCACCGATCCTGCTTGTCGGAAAGCAGGCGATTCGCACCGAGGGGCAGTGGCAGTATCGTCCGGGAGACAGCAAGGACTGGGCAACCAGCGAGACCCCGAAAACCCTGGCCGATGATGCGGCGGCCTACTACGCGACCGTCGATCAGGTCGAGAACATCGACCTCTATCTCCGTCGCCGCAAGGGCGACACCGATCCACTTTCCCCTGCCGAGGCGATCAAGAGTTTCCAGGTCGCCGATGACCTGCGGCTGGAACAGGTTCTCGCCGAACCGCTTGTCGGGCAGCCGCTGTTCATCAACTGGGACGAACGGGGCCGACTGTGGGTCTTGAACTACAAGCAGTATCCCAACCCGGCCGGGTTGAAGATGGTCAGCCGCGACAAGTACCTGCGGGCGGTCTACGACAAGGTGCCGTTGCCCCCGCCGCACGGTGTCCGCGGGCGAGACAAGATCACGATCCACGAGGACACCGACGGCGACGGCGTGCTCGACAGGCACAAGACCTTCGTCGACGGACTGAACATCGCCAGTTCGTTTGTTCGCGGACGGGGAGGCGTCTTCGTGTTGAATCCGCCGTACCTGCTCTTCTACCCCGACAGCAACGATGACGATGTTCCGGATTCGGACCCGCTGGTGCTGCTGGAAGGATTCGGTCTCGAGGACTCTCATTCGGTGGCCAACAGCCTGCGGTGGGGACCGGATGGCTGGCTGTACGCCTGCCAGGGAAGCACGACGACCGGACACATCAAGCGGCCGGGAATCGATACCGAACCGACTCACTCGATGGGACAGTTGATCTGGCGATACCATCCCGAGACCCGGCAGTACGAGATCTTCGCCGAGGGTGGCGGAAACACGTTTGGTGCCGAAATCGATTCCCGGGGGCGGATCTTCTCGGGAACCAACGGCGGCAATGCCCGCGGTTACCATTACGTGCAAGGGGCCTACGAGCGAAAGGGATTCTCCAAGCACGGCGCGCTCTCAAACCCCTATGCCTTCGGCTACTTCCCGGCGATGAAACACAACAACGTGCCGCGGTTCACGCACAACTTCATCATCTACGCCGGCCACGCGCTGCCCGAGAAATACCACGGGCGACTGTTCGGCATCGAACCGCTGCAGGGCCAGATCGTGCAGAGCGACATTCGCCCGAACACGACGACTTTTCAGACCAAGGACATCGACCGACCGATCAAGTGCAGCGACCAGTGGTTCCGGCCGGTCGACATCAAGGTCGGCCCGGACGGTGCGATCTACTTTTGCGACATGTACGAGCAGCGGATCGATCACGCCAGTCACTACGCCGGTCGCGTCACGCCCGACACGGGCCGGATCTACCGGGTGACCTCCAGGGCCAAGACGAAAAACAAGCCCGCTTTCGATTACGGAGAACTCCCGACGCCGTCCCTGGTGACATTGCTCGAGCACCCCAACAAGTGGCATCGCCAGACGGCCTTGAGGGTGCTCGCCGATCGCCGGGACCGGAGCATTCTTCCCGTTCTCCGCAAGATTCTCCGCGAACAGGACGGGCAACTGGCGCTCGAAGCGCTCTGGGCACTGAACCTCTCCGGGGGCATGACCGACAATGTGGCAAGGGAATTGCTGGCTCACGAAGACCCCCACGTTCGCCTGTGGACGATTCGCCTGCTCGGCGACCGGAAATCGGTTTCGCCGGCAATCGGTACCGGACTCGTCGCACTCGCCACCCGCGAGCCTTATGCCGAGGTCCGCAGCCAGCTGGCCTGCTCAGCTCGTCGACTGCCGGTGAACATCAGCCTTCCCATCGTTCGCAACCTGCTGGCTCACAACGAGGACATCAACGACCTGCACATTCCCCTGTTGCTGTGGTGGGCGATCGAATCCAAGGCCGGCGACAATCACCGGCAGATCGTCGAGCTGTTTCGAGACAAGCCGTTCTGGAACCTGCCGCTCGTCAAGACACACCTGCTCGACAGAATCATTCGCCGATTTGCGTTGTCCGGTTCACGCCAGGATTTGCTCGCCTGCGCCAGCCTGTTGCAGCTGGCTCCCAACCCGGGGCACCAGCAGACGCTGATCAAGGGATTCGAAAAAGCATTTTCCGGTCGCTCGCTTGCCAATCTCCCCGATCAACTGGTCGCCGCGATCAAGAAAGCCGGTGGTGGCTCGATCACGCTGCAACTCCGCCAGGGCCTGCCCGAGGCAACGCGGAAGGCGTTGTTGACGGTTTCGGATCCGCAGGCAAACAAGGCGCAGCGGCTCGCGTTCATTCGCATCCTTGGTGAGGTCACAAATCCCGAGGCGTTGCCGGTGCTGCAGCGCGTCGTTTCCAACGGACGGAGCGACGAGCTGAGGGCCGCTGCGCTGCTGAGCCTGCAGTCCTACCCGGTCGCTCCGGTCGGGCAGCAGGTCGTCAAGCTGCACAACGGTTTTCCCGACTCGTTGCGCAACGCCGCCCAGTCGCTGCTTGTCAGCCGACGCGAGTGGGCCCGACAGTTCCTGGCCGCGATCGATGCGGGATCGATCGACAAGCGTGCAGTCCCGATCGAAACACAAAGAAAGCTGCTGCTGCACAACAACGACCAGATCACCAAGCTGGTTCGCAAGCACTTCGGTGAAGTTTCCGGGGCAACAACCCAGCAGATGCAGAAACGAATCGAGGAGCTCAACAGCATGCTGGTGACGGCCCGGGGAGCGGGAAACCCCTACACCGGCAAGCGGCTCTACAAGCAGACCTGCGGCAAGTGCCACACGCTGTTTACCGAGGGTGGCAAGATCGGACCGGATCTGACGGGCTTCAAGCGAGACGACATCCGCGGGATCCTGATGAACGTGATCAACCCCAGCGCCGAGATTCGCAAGGGTTTTGAAAACTACACCGTGCTGACACAGAATGGCCGGATCGTGACCGGCTTCATCGCCGACCAGGACAACCAGGTCGTCGTCGTCCGCGGTGTCGACGGCCACAACGTGGTCGTCCCCCGCAAGGACATCGACGAGATGCTGGCCAACCCCAAGTCGGTCATGCCCGACGGGCTTCTCGACAAGCTCAGTGACGAGCAGATCAAGCACCTGTTCGCCTTCCTGCGCGTCACCCAGCCCCTGCCCTGAACGGCCGGCCGGGTTGACTCTCTACTCGAAAACCGAATCGTCCAGCACGAGACGATAAATGGTTCCCTCGTAGCCGATCACCAGGAGTTCTCCGTTGCGGTCGATGCCGAACGAGCAGGGTTTCTCGGGGCAGGTACCGATCTGGCGAACCTTGACGAGCTTGCGGTCCTTCTGCGTCATCGCCCAGATCCGTTTCGACTCGAAGTCGGCGAAGATGAACGCCCCGTAGTAGGACGAGTTCCTCTTCCCGCGATAGACGTAACCGGCGGTCACCGAGACGCCGTCCCTGCGACGGTACGAGAGAACCGGCGGGATGTACTTCTCGCCCTTGCGGCGGTAACGGTCAGAGAATTCCGCAAATCCCTCGTAGACGTTCCAGCCGTGGTTCTCGCCGTTGCGCACGATCCGCACGTTTTCGAAAAGGTTCTGGCCGATGTCGCCAACCCAGAGGTCACCGGTCTTACTGTCCCAGCTGAACCGCCAGGGCATTCGCAGCCCGTAGGCCCAGATTTCCTCGCGAGCCCTTGCCTGCCCCGCCGGCCGCTTCGTACCGGCCTTGCGGCGAAACGGATTGTCCGGCGGGATCGCGTAAGCCAGCTTGCCCTGTGTCCGGTCGACGTCGATCCTCAGGATCGAACCGGTCAGCAGGCCGAGGTTTTGACCGTTGCCTTGCGGGTCTTCCTGTGGCCCGGCATCGCCGGCCCCGATGTAAAGGAAACCGTCCGGGCCGAATGCCAGCATGCCTCCCCAGTGCAGGTCGGTGTCCTGGGGAATCTGCAACAGCCGCCGCGATCTGCCGCCGGCATCCTTGCGAAAATCGGCTGTGACCTTCCGCTCGGCAATGATCGGTGAAAAGTGGCTGCCCTGGTTTCGAACGTGGTAATTGACGTAGTACTTGCGGTTCTCCCTGTAGCGGGGATGAAACGCCAGGCACAACACACCTTCAAACTGGCCGGTCGAAGCCTCGTCGCTGAGGTCAACAAACAGTTCCTTGCTGTCGGTGCTGAAATCCCCCTTGCCCTTGCTGAGCCGGAAGATTCGCCGCGTTTTCTGTTCGACGACAAAGTACTCCCGATCCGCGGTCGGACTGGCAATGATGCAGACCGGGTGGTCGAACTTCATCGCCACCGAATGCAACCGCTGCAGCCGGGCCGGTTTCTTGACCATCGGCATCCGATCGGGCATGCCCGGCCACCGCAACGTGCCGACCTTCTGCCGCAAGGTCTCCATGTAGGCGATCAGGTCGGCGAACTGGTCGGCCTTGACCGTCTTGTTGAGTCCGGTGGGCATCAGTGACGTCTTGCTCGGCTTCTCGAGCTCGATCATCCCGGCCGGGATACGGACGAGCTTTCCTTCGCCGTCGAGCAGCTGGATTTCCTTTCCGGTTCGTGACTGCAAGACGCCGTTGATGGTCTTGCCGGCCGTTGTCACAACCGTCGTCGTGGCATGGTCGGGATGAATCCGGGCGCTGGGTTCCAGCACCGAGCGGATCAACTGGTCGCGAGTGAACTTGTCGCCAATCGTCCCCAGTTTCGGACCGGCTTTCTTTTCCTTCCCCGAGAGAACGTGACACTTTGCACAGGCGGCCTGTTTCGATTCGAACACGACCTTTCCTCGCCCGGCATCGCCCCCCTTTAGCGCAGCCGCACGGTAGCGGCCGAGGATCTCCTTTTCGTTGTCCTGGGCAATCAATGCCGCTGTTGCCCAGGCAAGCAGCACAACGGAAAGAACGGTCGTTGCGGGTTTCATGAGTTGTCGCCTCGTGTCGACGATGAGTGGTCCAGCGGACCGTGATAATCGTGGCGGAGAAATGTGACCGCATTGATGGCCAGCACGATGACGATCACACCAGCCATCATCGACAGGCCGGAGATCGCCTGGCCAAGGCTCAGGAAGTTCTTGTCAACCAGGTAGCCGATCACCGTCGTGGTCGGTGCCGCCGCGATGCCAATCACGTTCAGGTAGCCAACGGCGGTCGAACGGGCCGCCGGATCGATAATCTCGAAGGTCGTCGTCCACAGATTGGCCACGTAGAAACCGAAACCCAGCCCGTAGGCAACCATCACCGCCGCCAGCAGCTCCCGGGATGCGGTGCTGCCGAGCATGTAGAGTGCCGGTACCCAGATCGCGATCCCCAGCACCTGGACCAGGGCCCGCCCCGATCGCCAGCGGCGGGCCAGCCTGTCGGCCAGGACCCCTCCGAACAGCAGGCCCACGATCGTTGCCGGGCGGTTCCAGACCGTGGCAAACTGGCCGGCCGCCTCGTTGGTCATCCCGAATTCCTCGACGAAATATCGGGCCAGCCAGAAGTCGTGAGCGTTGGCCACCACGCAGAAAAACACGAAGCCAATCGCCAGCATCCAGAACGAACGGATCTTCAGTACCGAGCCGACCGTCACGTGCAAGGCCGCTCCTCCCGTTCCCAGTCCCTTCTGCGTCTGGCGTTCGGTCCGCTTGGGCTCGGGCATGACGACAAAAATGCCCATCGCCGCGGTCGCACCCAGTACCCCGAAACACAGCATCGCCAACCGCCAGCCGGACAACTCGTCGGGCCCCAGGCCCCAGTCTGCAAACGGCAACGCCATACTCGGCAAATCGGCGAACAGGCCGCCGTACTTTCCCACGGTGATGAAAGCCAGGTTCAATGACAGATTGTAGATTCCGATTGCCGTCGAACGGTTCTTGGATGTGAAACAGTCGGCCATCACGCCGGCAATCGCGGGAACACTGGCTGACTGCGAGAACCCCAGTACGATTCTCCATCCCATCAGCGTGTAGAATCCGTCGGAAAATCCCATCGCGGCCAACGCCACCGAACTTGCCAGCAGGCTGCACGCCAGCACCCTGCGGCGTTGCAGCCGATCGCTGAGGTAGGCCACAAACAGCTGGGCAATCGAGTAAGGTATGAGAAAAGACATGTCCAGCTTGCCCAGCTGCGTCTTCGTCAGTGACAATTCCTCGCTGAGCGGAACCTGCACGTAGAACAGCAACGAGCGATGCTGGATCAGGACGAAGTAGGCCAGGGCCACCAGCGACAGAACCCACCACCGGTTCGACGGCCCATGGTCATGCTGCGGCGAGTCGTGTGAAATGGTCATACGGCTTTCAGCAGTACCAGAGACCGGCGCGACATTCAATCACGCCTCCACAGAACCACGGCAGCAGACAACGACAAGACAACAGGAGCCCGATCGATGCTGGAATCTGTCGACAAGCTGAGTTACGCGATCGTCCTCTGTGACGACATGGAACGCATGAAGAGCTTTTACCGCGAGCTGCTTCCGTTTCCCGTCATCACCGAAACAGCAACCAGCATGTCGTTGGATGCCGGGGGCGTGTTGCTGGGCCTGAGATTGCGCGAGCGGAACTACGACGGTCACGGGGGTGGTTCCGAATCGCCCGGCGTGCAGTTGGCCTTTCTGGTTGCCGCCGACGACGTCGAAGTCTGCCACCGGCAACTGGTCGAACAGGGCATCGAGATCCTCGAACCGCCCACCGACCAGCCCCGCGGCCATCGCACCGTCTACTTCTCGGACCCCGAGGGCAACGTCCTGGAAGTCTATGCCGAGATCTGACAATGCAGACACTTCAACCCGTCCGCGCCGCCGTCGTCGGCGGCGGAGCCTTCGGAGAATGCCACCTGAAGACGCTGGCCAGCATGGCCGACGTCGAACTGGTCGGGCTCTACACCCTCGAACAGGACCGGGGCCAGCAACTCTGCGACCGCTACGGGGGCAGCCGCTTCGCGAGTCTCGATGAACTGGCATCGGACCCGTCGATCGACATGGTCACGATCGCAACACCCGAAGACGCCCACTTCGACTCCTTCAAGGTCCTGGCCGAACACGGCAAGGCGATCTACGTGGAGAAGCCGCTGGCCACGTCACTGGCCGAGGCACGCGAGATGCTGGAATTGTCTCGTTCGATCACCGCCATGAGCGGTCATTGCCTGAGGTTCGAATCGCGGTTGGCCCAGGTCTTTGCTCAACGCGAGCAACTGGGACGCCTGCGGCACCTGAGTTTCCGCAACAAGCGACGCCACGCCGAAAAGACAATCTACGGCCGCGTGCATCCGGCCTACGCCCTGTTCTGCCACGACATCGAGCTGAGCAACGCCCTGGCCGGTGAACCGTTCAAGCGGGTCTGCGCCCTGGAAACCCGATTCTCCGAGGGCCAGGTCGACGGCATGAACATCCTGATCGAGTACCCCGGCGGAGCAACCACCTCGATCGAGGGCGGCTGGTTGCTGCCCACGCAAGAGGCGGTGGCCGAGAACGACCGCTTCTCGCTGGATTTCGAGGCGGGCACCTTCGAAATCGCGCTGCCCAACATGAGCTTCTCGTTTCTCGATTCGACCGGCTATCGGTTCTTCAACCAGCAGTACGAACACAGCGTCTACGGCATGGAATTTGGTGCCTTGAGGTCGGCGTTGGAGTACCTGGTCGGCTGCCTGCGAAACCAGGTGGTTCCGGAAATCAGCACGATTGAAGATGGTTTCCAGGCCGTGCGGTTGATCGAGGCGGCGTTGGAGTCCGCCCGGACCGGTCACTGGGTTGAGGGCAAATGCCAGACAAGCGAGCCGACATGACGACGCGAGCCGATGCACACATCCACCTGTTCGCCGATGGCTACCAGAACCCGTCGTTTGCCTCCCGGCCCGGCGTCTCGATCGACGAGGCCGCCTGCTACGAATCGCTTTCCCGCGATCACGACGTGGCGGCGGCGCTGGTCATCGGTTTTGCCGGTGAAGACTGGTGCGCTGACAATAACTCGCACCTGGCCGACCAGGTCAAAGTTCACGACTGGATCCATCCGCTGGCCCACGTCGCCGTCGACGCGGTACCCGGCGTCGAGCAACTCGAGAACCTTCAACGGGACGGATTCGTCGGCATCAGCCTGTACCTGTATGACGGGGACGCGGCCCGGATCGCCGACTGGTCCGACGAATCATGGGGATGGCTCGACGAGCGAAACTGGCTCGTCAGTGTCAACGCCGATAGCGACGGGTGGAGTTCCTGGACCGGAGTGCTCGCCCGCTTTCCGGGGCTCCGGCTGCTGGTCTCGCACCTCGGCGAACCACCGGCATCGACCGTGCCCCCCGAACCAGCGACAGCCGCCCAGGCTCTGAAAACCGTCACCGATCTCGCCGCGTACCCGAAAGTGTCGGTAAAACTGAGCGGTTTCTACGCGATCTCCACGCCGGGTCACGACTATCCGCACGTGGCCGCCTGGCCATACGTCGAGCAGTTGCTGACGGCTTTCGGCAGCAACCGGCTGGTCTGGGGTTCGGACTTTTCACCGTCGCTGGACTGGGTGACCTTCCCGCAGACAATCGACCTCTTCGAAAAGATGCCTTTTCTCGACCACCACGATGTCGACGCAATCACCGGCAAGAACCTGCTGGCCCTGCTCTCTGAAGTGCATCGTCCCGGCTCGGCCTGAAACCAACCAATTCCTGGCCACCGCTGAGAATCAGCCGGGCCCGCTCGTCCTCGGAGATCATCTGCCGCTGGCGACGGCCGACGGTCCAGAAGACGATCCCGCACAGGCACAGGGCTGCCAGGATCGCCCATTCGATGGGCCGCAGCCAGGCCGGGCTGGCCGGGACCACCATCGCCAACACGACCAGCGACGAACCCACCGCCGCGCAGACGGCCACCAACCGGCCGGCCGGCAGGCGGTAAGGGCGTTCCAGCTCCGGCGCGATCACCCGCAGCCGAAGCAGCGACACCGCCACGCCGACAAAAGCCACCGAGATACAAAACGATCCGACGTTGACGAATGCCAGCAGCGCCCCCCGCCCCAGGCAGGCAGCCAACGCCGTGACCAGCCCACTGAAGAGAATGGCCTGAA
>Ga0163108_10002318_pt1 | contig 13839 bp, 15 predicted proteins | sample Fk1155metaG_FD_109644 | JGI IMG/M metagenome (GOLD analysis project Ga0163108, IMG submission 109644) | Marine microbial communities from the Central Pacific Ocean - Fk160115 155m metaG | ecosystem: Environmental > Aquatic > Marine > Oceanic > Photic zone | place: The Central Pacific Ocean...
CTTTGCCTGCCACTGCTTCATATCCTGCGGGGCAGTTTAGGCATTCTGCAAGGCATTGTGCCGTAAGATTGGTGCTGAGTGTTTGTGGTTCTGCCCCACGTATGTATGCAGTTACTTTTTTTCCTGAATAGCAGGTACCGTGTGCGGTACCCTGTCCTCTGAATTCAAATGAATTAAGACCACATTTTGCTTGCGCCCCAGGACCACGTACTGATGGGGCGGCAATAAACGCAAGACCACTTGCAATAAGCAATGCTGCTGTAGCAAGTGCCAGTTTTGTGTTGGTGGAGGTTGCTGATTGCACCTTCACCTGGGCTTTTCTTGGCATATGAGTATATTAAATAGTAAAGAATATATTATTTATGTGGACCACTCACTAATTACTGATTCTATGTCGCTAACATCTACCGACAACAGTCCTTTTTGCGCCAGCACATCTTCTTGTTGTTCTCGTTGTTCTATTAATAATTGTTTTTCTGGCGGGTTGGTGGCGTGAGAGATTTGCTGATCTATTATCTGTATCTTTTCCCAAATTTGTTGAATGTCTGGGTGCTTTTTAATAACCGCATCACATAAAACGAGTTGCACAGCTTGGTTTATGTGCGAAACACGAACAAGAGAGGCGGCTTCGTCAATAGCATCAATTGCTTTATCTGGAAGAGTTCGTTTTTTAATTTTTTGATGTGTCAGGGTAATTGCTTTTTTGAGCGCTTCGTCGGTAAATTGCACCCTGTGGTGACACTCGTATTTTTCTTTAATACCCTTAAGTATTTCATAGGTTTCTTTTTGTGTTGGCGCTTTTATTTCTACTGGCTGAAATCGTCGTTCTAGGGCTGGGTCTGTGGTAATGTATTTAGCGTATTCATCTGTGGTTGTGGCGCCAATCATTTGCAGTTCTCCTCTGGCGAGGGCTGGTTTTAGGATATCACCAAAATTTACTGCCCCTTCTGTTCCTTGGGATTGAATCACAGAGTGAAGTTCGTCAATAAACAAGATAACGGTTCGGTTTGTTGATTTAATTTCTTCTACGAGTTTTTTTGCTCGTTCTTCAAATTCTCCTCTGTATTTTGTACCAGATAAAAGATTAGCAACATTCAAAGAAAGGACTCGTTTTCCTTGAATAGTTTCTGGTACATTTCCTTTTGCAATTTGTACGGCAATACCTTCGGCAATGGCTGTTTTTCCTACACCTGGTGACCCAACGAGGACGGCATTATTTTTTCTTTTTCTGGATAAGATTTGTGCGAGTCGTATTATTTCTTTTTCTCTTCCAATAACCGGGTCGATTTTTCCGAGTTTGGCGAGTTCTGTAAAGTCTACGGTAAAAGAATTAAGAATGGGTGTACCACCGCCACCTGTTTTGAGCTTACTAAATAAAGAAGACGCAAGCATGGACGGTTTTTTGACGGTAATAAATTGATACAAGGCAAAAAGAAGGAGCGCGCCAATAATGTAATACACATTTGGCGGTTGAAGGAGCGATTGGATGGAGTCCATATGATGTAAATTATAAATAGATAGTAATAGTATACCACAATAGTAATATATTAAAAAATCACAGAGATTTTTCTGTGTTTTTTTTGTGGACAGATCGCCTTTTTTTACAATACAATATGTTATGCTACACCGAAACCACTTCTTTTTTTTCTAGGTATTCAAGAATTTTTCCCAAAAATAATGCACCATATTGTTCAAACTTTTTTTGCCCAATACCACCAACTTTCATCATTTGGTCAATAGACGTTGGCTGTGTTTCTGCAAGCTCTTTGAGCGTGGCGTCATGAAAGACAATATAGGCAGGTTTGTTCTCTTCTTGTGCTATGTCTTTTCGAAGTTTTCGCAATTCATCAAAGAGCTGTGATGCGTGTGGAGATATAATAGTATTTTTTTTACCACGCATTTTTTGAGCTTTTGTTCTTTCGGCTACATGTGCCGCGTCTACAAGAGATACTTGTGTTTTTCCTAGCAACACTTCACGACCAAGAGAGGTGAGCGAGAGTGTTCTACCTCTGTCGTATGCAATATGAATAAGACCAGTGTTGAGCATTTGGAGTATGTATTGCTCCCAGTATGGTGGCGTTATGTCTTTTCCGGCACCATATGTTTTTATTGTGTGATATCCACGAGAAATAATTTCGTGTCTACTTGATCCACGAAGCACGTCAATAAGGATTTGAGAGCCAACTGACTCTTTGAGCCGTGCAATGGCAGAGAGTGCTTTTTGTGTAATAATGGTGCCATCAAAGACATGTGGTGGGTTTTTGCATACATCACAGTTATTACAATTTGTAGCAAGAGATTCGTTGAAATACGTCAGAAGGATTTTTCGTCTACACGTAACCGCATCGGCATAGTGCTGCATGCGCTCTAGTTTTGTCATTTGCACATCCTTTTGTCCGCTAGATTCTATAATATCACGCAACAACATAACGTCTGCAAAACTATAAAACAACACAGCTTTACTTGGAAGTCCGTCTCTACCGGCCCTGCCAATTTCTTGGTAATACGCTTCTATGTTTTTTGGTAGATTGTGGTGAATAACCCAGCGAACATCTGGCTTGTCTATGCCCATACCAAACGCAACAGTGGCACAAATAATATCTATCCCGCCAAAAATAAACCGTTGCTGTGTGGTCTCTCTTTGTTCTGCACTCATTCCTGCGTGATATGATTCGGCATTGTAGCCACTATTTCGCAAAGAGAGTGCAACTTTTTCTGTAGATTTTCGACTAAGACAATATATTATGCCAGATTGCTCTGGGTGGGAGGCAACAAACTCTTTTATGGTGGCAAGTTTTCCTCTTCCCGGAAGAACAGAAAGTGAAATATTTGGTCTATCAAAAGAGGAGATACATATTTTTGGCTGCACCAAACCAAGTTGTGTGATAATATCTTGGCGGGTCACTTTGTCTGCTGTGGCAGTTAGAGCAATGCACGGAATGTCTGGAAATTGTTCACGAATTCTTCCAAGCTGTGTATATTCTGGACGAAAATCATGACCCCAGGAAGAAATACAGTGGGCCTCGTCAATGGCAAACATATTTATTTGCACACGGTCAAGAAAGTGTAAAAACCCCTGAGAAACAAGTTTTTCAGGAGAGACATATAACAGGTCAAGAGTTCCTTTTATTGCTTTAGCTTCAATAACATCTTGCTCGTCTGGAGTTTGGGTGCTATTGAGGTAGTTTGCCTCCACACCATTTGCTTGCAGGCTATCTACCTGGTCTTTCATGAGTGAGATAAGTGGAGACACGACAATACACACCCCAGACTTAAGGATGGCCGGTATCTGGAAGCAGAGCGACTTTCCTCCGCCAGTTGGCATGAGCACGAGTGTGTCTTTTTTTTCAAGAATTGATGTGATAATGTCCTCTTGCATTGGGCGAAAGGTGCTATATCCAAAATATTGTTGTAAAACAGAGTGTGGAGTGTGTGACATGAGAGTGGTAGAAGTAGAGGTAATAACAGTAACGCCTCAAGTATATCATTTTTGTTACAGTATATTTTTATGTGTTTGTGTATATTCTGTGAACAACTGCATTTTTTTGCTAAAAATAAGGGGTTGACAATAGAACGTTCGTTCTAATATACTATAGTCATATGAGCACAACATATTTCACACAAATTATAGACTTTTACAAAGCACAAAAACGCATGCCAACATACACCGAAATCATGAAGATTACAGGACTTAAGTCAAAAGGCGCGGTTGCATACGTGGTCAATCGTTGTGTAGAAGAAGGGGTATTATCCAAAGATAGTACAGGGAAACTGATTCCAGAAAAAATCACTTCTGGTGTGCCAATGCTGGGGAGTGTTGTTGCGGGATTTCCAACCACAGAAGAGCAAGAGGTTTCAGAAGCTATGACATTAGACGAGATGCTAATTACAAAAAAAGATGACACCTTTTTGTTGCGAGTAAAAGGAGATTCTATGAAAGGAGAGGGGATTAAGGGTGGTGATTTGGTTCTTGTAGAAAAAACAAACAATATTGCCCCGGGCGACATTGTGGTGGCTTCGGTTGATGGAGAATGGACGGTAAAGTTTTTGCGCAAGAACAAAGGTGTTGTGTATCTTGAAGCAGCAAATCCGGCATATCCCCCAATATACCCAGACCAAGAGCTTCATATTACACTGGTGGTAAAAGCGGTAATTCGCCAGTATTAATAGAGATTTTTGTTTTTATGGGAAGCGTTACTATGTTTCTGTATATTGTCTGTACAACGATATACAGTCTTGACAAATGTCTTATTTTGTGATAAGGTAAAAAAGCCTATATTAACACACACAAAAGGAGAAGTGATATGGCTGTTCATTTTCATCATGAAAAAATTCCTTCAACTCACGGTTCTGTTACAGAAGCAGCAAAACATTTGGTCAAATTCATGTTGTGCTTGCCATTGGTGAAGCGACTAAGTCTTGGTACAATGGGGAGAACAAAAAAATCCTCCAACGCAGGAAGGAGGGCAAAATTTGTCTCTATGAAATATAATACATGTGGCTTTAGAATTGTGTTTCTCAGTAGTCAATCAAAACAAGAGTTCTTTGTCCACTGTACCGACCCCAAAGATATTCCAAAAGTACAGAAGCAGCTTATGGATAATTTTGTTCCACACAAAAAGCGGGGTATTCAGTTTTCTGGGGATGAGTTTTGTTGTGAAGAGGTATTTGCATGAAAAGACCTAATGAAAGGTCTTTTTTATATATATGTTTTTGGCTTTGGAGATGTCTGTGTTTTGGTATACTGGGCTTCTGTTTTTGTGGTGTCACCATCAAGAATGTCTGTGCTATTGTGGTATAAACCAGAAGGGTCTTGGTCTATACAAGAGTCTATGATATCGTCGTATCTTTGTTTGTTTGTGCGATGTACCATATCTCCTTATTATATGATACTTCTATTATATTAAACTTTCTTTGTTTACACAAATAGCGTGGCTCCAATCCACTTCTTCAAACGTGTGTAACAGTGTGTTGATGTAGTTTTTGAGTGTGGCATATTGCTCTTCAGTTTTTCCTTCAAATTTTATTGTAATGTATGGGCCATTTTGAGAATAGCGAATAACAAACATGGAATCTGGAAGCTCTAGTCGAATACCATCTCCCGCGCGTTCATCGTCTATAATCTCTGCATTTGGATAGTCTGACTCAAGTACTGGTTTGATTTTTCCAATAAGTGCCACTTTTTTATCTTCTGCACAATAGAGTTTTATTTCTGGGCTAGAAATATATTGTGGCAATGCAGCAATTTCTTCACTAAGTGTTTTTCCTGTTTTTGATAAGTAGTTCAAAAGACGGAGCGTGGCGTAACACCCATCATCATGATTGTAGAAATCTTTTGAGAAGAAAAAGTGGCCAGAAAGTTCTCCAATAAAAGGTGCGCCAACGTCTTGGTTTTTTTTCTTTAAAAATCCATGTCCAGTTCGCCACATAAAAGGTTTTCCACCTTCGGTAATAATAGTGTCTGACACAAGCTTAGAACACAGTGTGTTGTACATGATAGGGGAGTTTGGGTATGTGGCTAAAATATCCTTAGCAAATAGTGCAACCAACACATCATTCCAAATAATTTGACCAGTTTCATCTACTATACCAATTCTATCTCCGTCTGCATCATAAGAAAACCCAATGTCTGCCTTGTGTGCCACAACACCTTCGGCCAATCGTTTTGCCACAACCTCTTCGGTTGGGTCGGCCACACCAAGTGGAAATTTTCCACTTACTTCACAATTTTGTTCTATAACAGTGCACCCAGCTTGGCGTAAAAGGTTTGGAATAATGGCTCCTGCAGTGGTACAGCTTGGGTCAACCACCACCGTAAAAGGTTTTGAGACAGCACACCTTCCAATAAGGTTGGTAAAATATGTTTCTGTAATATCCTCTTCTTTTCCTGTGCCATGAGTTTCTACCAGACTGTAGTCTTCTTTTTCTACTATGTCTGCCATATTTTGTAGCTCTTCTGCAATCATGGATTCAGAAAAATCGCTTGCAAGTTTTATACCATTGAATTCCCTTGGGTTGTGTGAGGCTGTGATCATCGCGGCTCCTTTAGTTTTAAAGTGGTATTGAGCCCAATACACTCGCCCAACCAAGACCATACCAATGTCTATGGTGTTGAGCCCGGTTTCGTGAATACCACGAATGAAGGCAGTTTTGTACACATCACTTGTCTCTCTGCAGTCGGCACCAACAATTACTGTGGTCACATCATTTTTCTTCATAATTGTGCCATATGCTCTACCAAAGTGAGTATACAGCTCTTCGGATAAGTCTTCTCCAACTATCCCACGAATATCATAACCTCGTATAATGTGTCTATTAATGTTCATATAGTGCTAAATTAAATAAATATGCGTATATATATTGTATAGCGAATTCCACAAAAATGAAAGAGTATAAGAGTTTCCCAGAAGACATGCGCCAAAACCTGTACAAAACAATCGCTTTTTGATAGAATATACGCTACCAATCCATTGCAATATTTGTGTTGTGTGGTAAAGGTATTTTTTTCGCTCTTTAAAAGGAGGTCGCTATAATGCACCAAATGCTTTCTGTTGTAATGAATATTTTTGTAATATTATTTTTCATATTACTATTGACCTCGTGTTTTTTTGTTAGAAGAGGGTACAAAAACAAAAGGATAGAATTTATTAATTCTTGTTTATTTGCTATCTTGAATTTTAGTTTATTTATGATTATACAGTTTTCTGCTGTTGAAATTGGTGGTTTTGGTGGTGGATTTTTACATATTTTTGGATTTGTTGCTTTTGGTGTTCTGGTTTTAGGTGAGTTGGTGAACTCAAAACTGTCTAATGAGGGGATTTCTTTTAAAGGTTGACTTTTTTCTTATTTCTGATAGGCTAGAGATGTTCGATTTTTCTTTTTTACATGTTACACCAAAGGAGGTGTTTAATGACAGATGAACAAATTCCCTCGGCCCTGCAATCGGAGCCACAAAAATGCGCCCTTGCTTCTCTTGATGAGATGACTACACGCATGAAAGGGTATCATTTCTTGGATGATGAGATTTCTGTGTTTACGTCGTTTTTGGAGGAGTACGCTGAGGGTGTGCTTGAACAAGTCTGTTCTTTTTTTATTCTCATTGAGCATTGTGTACAGTTTTGTAAAACACAGATAATAGATTCCAAAATCTGTTTTCAACATGTATTGACCTGCATATTTGCCACAGAAGAGGATAAAGTACTGTTCCAAGAGTGTTTGGAAGGGTAGCAGATTTGCACCGAACCATGTAGGTTCGGTTTTTTATTACATGATTTTTTGGTTTTACCTTGACTTTGGTGTAACATATTGAATAAGATAAAAGTGTGGCATATTGACTTAAATCTTTTTTGCATGGAAACTGGGTACTATCTATTTTTTATTATAGTGCTTATTTATATATTATTTGGATACTATAACATGTACCAGTCTTTTTTATTTTTAAAAAAAAGCAGGATCTTTGATAGTTCAAAGCAGAATGTCCCTGTTGCAACAGCTACGGACCCGAAAATATATATCCTCATACCTGTATTACGAGAGCAGGAAATCATCATAAAAAATTTAGAGATATTTACAAAGCTTAATGGACAGTACGAGGTAGTTTATATTACAACAGAAAAAGAAAAGTATGAAAAAGGCATTGGTTTGGAAAATTTAATATCCTTTAAAAAACGCCTTTTGGGAACAGATACCCAGGAAGCTTTTATTGAATTGCTTGTAGGGTTATTTCCACAAAGCATGTGTAGAATATTATTTAACAACAGAAAGAAAGAAGGGTTCTGGTCTGATCTTCTATTTCAGTACAAACAGCTATTGAGTACTGGTGAGATGATAGATTTTTTTATCAAAAATAGTACGAAAAACTTAGATTTTGTAAAACACATTCATTATCCAAAAACGGATGGATTAATGTCACATCAGTTAAATTATGCTTGTGAGAGAATTGCAGCTGAAAATAAGCCAGATGAATGTTTTATACTTATTTATAATGCAGACTCAGAAGTTCAGCCAAATATTTTAGATGAATTTAGATTGAAAATCGAGCAAGGTGAGAAGGTAATTATGCAGTCTGCGTTATTTTTGTCGAATTACAATTCTTTTGAAAAAGGATTTCGTCAAAGTATTTTAAGGTCTGTTGGGCTTGTCCAGAGTCGTTGGACTTTGGCACATGAGATTCCTAGGATCAGAAGACAATACAATCAAGGGGTTTTATCTAACTTAGAATCAGCTCATGTTGTTGGACATGGAGCGTGTATACGACTTGACACTTTGCAAAAGGCTGGGGGATACCCAACAGAGTTCCTAAATGAAGATTTGCCTTTAGGTTATTTTTTAGCACTCGCGGGGGAGAAGGTCTGTCCTTTGTCAATACTAGAAAATGCTGAATCACCAACCTCTATCTCAAGTGTTATTACACAATATACGACATGGTTTTTTGGAGTCGCTGGTTATTATTCTTATTATAAGCATGCTGTTCGGTATTTATCTCTTCCAAAGCACAAAGCCTGTCTTTGGGCAGGAATCAACGCATTGAAGGCTTTGCTTTGGTTGTTAACACTTGTCGTCTGGATTATTTTAATTCTGGCCCCCCTATTTCTTGGAATAGAGTCTTTTACACTTATTGCAGCTGGAATATTTGTATTTTTTACAGCAGGCTCAAATTTAATTGTGGCCTCGTTTGTAGAATCTAATCCACAGATTTTAGGAGTTGATTCTTTTCAAAGTAAGTATACCTTTGATATGATACTAACTGCGCCAATCGCATATCTCATGAGAAGTTTTGGGCCAGTGAGAGGGTTTTATCAAATCTGCCGATCTTACATTACTCAAAGTGCAATTGTAAAGAAGAAGACCGAAAGGTGATATAAATTATAACTCTATGTACTTAAACATCATTTTTCACAGAATAGTAAATAAATACTCTGACCTCAAAGATATGTATGAGCTGACACTTGGACAGTTTATTAATATTTTAAATCTTATTCGAAGATTGAGTGAGCAGAATTCATTTTCTTTTACTAATTATAGGTTATACTTTGACGATGGTGATGATAGTTTTCGTTCCATTGTTTTGCCATTATTAAAAAAGGACGAGCTGAAAAACGTTGTTTTGGCAATTACAACAGACAATATTGGGCGACCAGATTTTCTTTCATATCACGATTTAAAAGAGTTTCAAGCAAAAGGTATTACGATTAGTTCTCATAGCGTATCGCATCCAGCATTGGCATATTATATAAATGGGGTCGCGCAAGAAAGTGTAATTGGATCGGAATATCAAACAGCGCCTTTTGGTCATACTCGTAGATTAACCACTCAAGAGATTTTATTTCAATTGAATGAGTCTAAGAAAACTCTTGAGGATAATGGTATTTTTACAGATGAATTTGTTTTACCACACGGGTGTTACAACGATATGGTTCTTAGTATCAATAAGAACAATAATTTATATGATATTATAAGTACGTGTGATGAGTTTGTTGATTCAGGCACTTGCTTGAGACCAAGGATCCTTACGCGTCATGATGTTGCATTAGAATCTTTTGAGAGAAAAATAAATTCACTTATTCCATATATAGAATAAAAATACAGAATGTCTATAAATACCAAAAATACAAAACAAGAGGACTTGCCGAATGCTAGTTTTTTGTTTGTAACAAGAAATAGAGCGCCATATTCAGATTTCAATAAGAATCCATTAACATGGGCATTCAAGACGCTTCTTGCAAATACTTATTGTGAGAAAATTACACAATGGCTTGTAATTATTGATGGTTCGACTGATTATACAATTGAAAATTTAAAATGGTTATCTCAGAAGCATGGAATTAAGATTGACTCACACTATTGCTTTGAGCATAAAGGATGCTCTTTTCGGAGAAGTCAAGGGATTGAACTTCTTGATAATGATCTCTTTTTTATGGGAGATGATGATTGCCTATATCGTAAAGATTTTATCAATCGTGCGCTTACTGTATGGATTCATATTTCGAAAAAGGATGACAAGCTTTCAGTTCTTGCATTGCCAATTCTTGAGATGAGAACTACATATAATGGGAGCATTAAGCAAGAACTTATAGGAGCTGTTGATCATGGTCGTGGGTGGTTTTCACATAATTTTGATAAGAAGCCTTATTCTAATAGTGAGATTGTAGATTCTGTATTTCAAATAAAAACATTTTCCGGAGTAACGCTTGGGAGTAAGAAGGCCTTTTTGAAGGCAGGTAATTTCCCGGATTTATCTGTATGGGGAAATGATTATTCTGAGCATCTTGAGATCTCGTATTCATTGGATCAGGCCGGTTATTCAATGTATTACCTTCCTGATGAGTCTGCAAGTGTGACGCATATTAAATGGGGGGATCGACGAAAAATTCTACCAACCTCTGACTACAAAATAAGGTTTTCTGGGATCGATTATACTCTTCTTGAGATTGAGAAGGAATCTAGAAATGCTGATATTAGTGGGTGTAGAGTGGGTTCAGAGGATTTCATCATTAATCGAATCGGAAGCTTTTTAGCCTTTTATCTACGTATAGGGAAAGATGAAGCAATTGCGTATGCATTAATTGAGTATAAATGTGCAGTTACGAATAAACATTTAATTGGAACTCCAAAATCGATTCTTAATCTTAAAAAAACAGCTAGAATTAAATTATGGAAAAGTGGTATTAAAGCTGGACTTAATAATTTTTATAAAAATTTTACAAAGCAAAAGGATTTTTGGTATACTCAGATAATACAAGCAACAAATCAATAAACTCATATATCATGAAAAATCCTAAATTAAAACTCGTATTACTTGATTTTGATGGTGTACTATCGCAAGGGCGCTTTTATTCGACAATAAAGAAAGATAATCCAGAGATTTACGAAAAAATTGCAAATATTTTGTTTAGTAAAGAAGCCTGGCCTTTTTCATCCAGGTGGATGAAGGGTGAGTTTTCATATAAAGATCTTCATATGGAAATTGCACCTAGAGTTGGTGTTGGGGTGGAGTATTTAAATAATAAACTTGAGGAGAGTGTTAGGCGTATACAATTAAATACCCCGCTTGTCGAATTCTCTAATAAGCTAAGATCTTCTGGAATAAAAGTTGTAATATTTACGGACAATATGGATATCTTTGATGAAATATTTGTTCAACACGCAAATCTGGAGACACTGTTTGATAAGATTTTTTCGTCGTCAGCGTATAAAAAGCTAAAACTGGATAATAATGCTGAATTTTTAAGCGATGTTTTTACGGACATGAATGTCAGCCCATCTGAATCTTTGTTTTTAGATGATTCAATAAAAATAGGCCCATACATGGAAAAACTTGGTGGGAAATTTTATCATTATGATAAGTATATTGACGGGCATCAAGACTTTTTAAGTTGGTTTAATCAGACTTATTCTCTATAAAAAAGCGCGCAACATCTATGTCGATCATCCGCATCAGATAAGAAAAAGATTCTATAAATCACAGGAGTGGTATGTTAAATCTGTGAAGGACAAAATGATCCAGGAGAGGGAGTATAAGGTTCAAGAGGGTTTATATGCATCAGGTCATGTCCCAAGAGTAATTAAGTATTCTGATGAGGGTTTTTATGAGGAGGTTCTTTTTGGGAGAACCTTTTTGGCGTGTGATTCTATCACAAGTGAAATGATTTTTACTCTTGCAGAAACCATACAGACCCTTCATTGTAGTATTGATCTAGCGGATCAAGATTTATTTTGCGATAAGTTCAAATTTAAAAATTGGTCTTACGATCCAGTGGTTATTTTGGAGCTTATTACACAGAAAAATAAAGAGTCATTTAAGGATATCGTAGACTATAGCATGGTTAAGAAAATTGCTATAACACTTAAAGATGTGCTTAGAAATTTTTCATACCAGCCCACAATCATACATGGCGATGTGAGCCTTGGGAATGTTATGGTTACTCCAGAAAATAAAATTTATCTTATTGATTGGACAGACTGTAGAGTTGATACAGGAATGTCTGATATTGCTCAGGCGATTCATTTAATGAGGTTTGGTGATGAACATAAAGAGGTGTTTTTAAAAACTTATATTCATTCATTAAATTTCCCTTTTTTTGTTGACTACCTCTTATTATTACATAAACTATATGATTATATTAATGGTAAAAGAAAACTCGAAAATGAGATATTGGCATTAGGGCACGGAATTGAGAATATGAAAAAATATTTATGATTATTACACAATATTTGCACGGATTTTATAATGATAAAGAATTGTCACGCGGTATACATTTAGAAGGTGGAGCGGCTTTATCATTTTATTATGGATTTGAAAGGGTATTCTCAAATGATTTAGATTTTACGTATGAAACGGTAAAAGATCGAATTCGATTTCTTTTAGATCTTTCCCTTCCGCTTGGGCAGAATTTTTATGCAAAAGAACTTTCTAAAAATCGATCAAGCATAATTGACAGAAAGACCGGCAATATACTTTTCTCAATTGATTATTATCACGCACCTTCAAAATTTTGTGATTATGAGAATCTACCCTTTGAAGGAAAAACAAATTCACAGATACATTCTTTACTAGATATTCTGACTGAAAAGTTTTTTTGTATAATTGAACGTGATACAAAAAGGGATGTGATTGATACTGTGATGATTCTTCGATCAGGAAGGGTTAATTTTTGTGAACTTTCTAATTTATTTAGATTGAAGCAAGGTACTAAGTTGACTGACTTTAATAATTTAGAGGAACTTGGGCAAGGGATATTTAGGTTGAGCAAGGAGAAGATGGCGTGGGATGAGGTTTACCAAGAGTTAAAATACATTGCAAATTATCTAAAAAAAAATAGCCTTATCCAAGGCTAGTATACTCAGTGATTATATTGCAAATATCTTTGATTGATTTTTCATCAGTATCTATATAAAAATATTGAATCTCATGTCTGATACAAAAACCGATCATATAGTTTGTTGACCTTAGATTAAAAGTTTCATCAAGTAAGATTGGTAAATACTTCTCCTGGATACGATGGGTACGTTTTAATTGTTGACTATGCGATACTCCTAAGATGATAACTATGTTAGGTAAGATTTTCATCGAATTATTAATCCAATATGATTCGAGTTCCTCCTGAATATCGATATCGATTAATGGAATTATTCCATGTCTAAACGCCAATATTGTTAAAAATGAACGGTCTAAGAGGGTGTAGGCAGGATTGGGTCCTTCAACTAATTTAGTTAGATCTTCTAATCGCTGTTCTTCCAGTTTCTCAAAAATTTTCATACCTTCCCAAATCATTTTAATTGAGGTTGGTGGAAATACTGGTGGAGAATATGAATAATCATTATACTCTTGTATTGAATGAACACCTAAGTTGCTCGTTAATTGTTGAATGCAGCTACTTTTTCCAGCTGCACATGGTCCTTCAATTGCTATAATCTTCATCTTGTCACCTCTTGTAATAATGAGCAGTTGATTATAAGGATATGTTACATTTTTTAGACTAAATGAGTCAAGTGAAAATATGTAATTGTTTTTCTACAACCTACTAATCAGTGACCCTTTTCACAGAAGAGGATAAAGTACTGTTCCAAGAGTGTTTGGAAGGGTAGTAGATTTGCACCGAACCATGTAGGTTCGGTTTTTTATTACATGATTTTTTGGTTTTGCAGAGTAATTGCGCGGTCGCAATGTATGTGTTCTACAAAATATCTGTCATGGGAAATAAGTAGTATGGCACCAGTAAATTCTTTTATGGCCTGCTCTATAACTTCTTTTGTTTTAATATCTAAATGGTTTGTTGGTTCATCCAAAATAAGAAAATCATATTTTTTTTGTGCAAAAACCACAAAACTGAGCCTTGC
>Ga0163108_10002319_pt1 | contig 13828 bp, 12 predicted proteins | sample Fk1155metaG_FD_109644 | JGI IMG/M metagenome (GOLD analysis project Ga0163108, IMG submission 109644) | Marine microbial communities from the Central Pacific Ocean - Fk160115 155m metaG | ecosystem: Environmental > Aquatic > Marine > Oceanic > Photic zone | place: The Central Pacific Ocean...
CCGGGGACTGATGGCTGCCAGTTCTTCCTGACCTTTGTCCCCACGCCCTGGCTCGACGACAAACACACCATCTTCGGGAAGCTGGTCGAAGGCTTCCAGGCCCTTACCTTCATCCAGAACGCGGGCTCAAAAGACGGAACGCCGACTGAAGAAATCCTGATCAACAAATCTTTCATCGAAACCAGATAGCAGAACCAGGAAAGCGCCATGAGCGAAGAAAACGAAACTCTCTCGAACTGCCGCGAATTTATCGAGTCCAGCGGCATCGACACCTCCACCGACGGCTGGAAAACAAAGCTTCCGGCTCCGCCGCGGCTTCCCTTTGACGCGGACAAGAACTATTACTGGGAGGTCGAGACCAACAAGGGCTCCCTGAAGATCAAGCTCTGGCCTGACATCGCCCCGCAACACGTCTCCAGCACGATCTATCTCACCACCCTCGGCTTCTATGATGACCTGTCCTTCCACCGGGTCATCAAGGGCTTCATGGCCCAGGGCGGCTGCCCCGAGGGGCGCGGGACTGGAGGCCCCGGATTCCAATACGATGGAGAGCTCTCGCCCGAGGCGCGCCATGACAGGCCGGGACTGCTCAGCATGGCCAACGCCGGCCCGGGAACCGATGGCAGCCAGTTCTTCCTGACCTTTGTCGCCACTCCCTGGCTCGATGGAAACCACACCGTTTTCGGCGAAGTAGTCGAAGGTAAGGAGACTCTCACCGCGCTCGAAGTTGCCGGCAGCGACTCGGGAGATGTCAGCGAACCTCTCGGTATGACCACTTGCTCTATCTCAATTGAATGAGACCCCCGCCGGGCGAGGGAAACGAATCAGAGGGAGAAAAAATGACCACCGTTTCAACAAACCCGACAACCCTGGACCTAACGGCCCGAAAGACCTCTGCCGAGGTCTACATGCCCTATATCGGCGGTGAGTGGATCGACGGCGATTGGCAACAGACCTACGACAATTGCGACCCGGCAAATCGCTCCGTTACCTGGGGGAAGATCCCGGAATGTTCTCCGCAGGATGTGGCCGAAGCGACAGCCCACGCCAACTCGGCCTTCAACACCTGGCGTTTTTCAACCGGCGACTTCCGTACAAAGGCCGCCTACCGCCTGACCGGGATGCTCAAGGAAAACGAAGATTTTTTTGTCGCTCTGATGACAAAAGAAATGGGCAAGAGCTTCTTCGACAGCAGGCTCGACTTTATCGAAGCTGTCGGAGTCTGTGAGGCTGTCGCCCCCCAGGGAACCAGTATCAAAGGCGTCACCTACCAGAAGCTCACGCCGGGCCTCAGCATGGAAAGCCGGCTGGCGCCCAGGGGTGTAGCCGCCATCATCACTCCATTCAACTTCCCGCTTGCGATCCCGCTGGCACAGGTCCTGTCAGCAATTATCTCAGGCTGTACGGTTGTGTGGAAACCTTCCCACCTGGTCCCGGAATGCTCCCAGGCTATCTGCGCGCTGATAGAATGCGCCCTGGCACAGGAAGCCGAGGAAACCGGGCTGGAGCTTCCTGCAGGCATCCTGAACCTGGTTCACGGGGATGCCCAGACAGGTGACGCGCTCATTCGAGAGCCGGCCGTACAGACCATCTCCTTCACCGGCTCGAAGACGGTTGGAGACCGGGTCGACTCTACCGCGTCCGGGTTAGGCAAGCGCGTGATGAAAGAGGTCGCCGGCATCAACTTCTTCTACGTACACGAAGACGCCGATATCGAACGCGCCGCGCGCAATTTCGTCTACGGAAAAACGATCACCTCGGGCCAGCGCTGCAGCTCTATCCAGGAAGCCCTGGTCGACAGCAAGGTGGCGCCTGAGTTCACCGCCAGGGTTCTCGAGCTTGCTCCCGGAGTTGTTCATGGACCGGGAGGAAGCGAGGAGATCACGGCGGCCGACACCGATGCCGACAGTTGGAGCTGTCCTCCGCTGGTAAGCGAAGAGCAGCGGGACCGGCTTGCCGCGCTGGTGGAATCTTCCATCGAACATGGAGCCGAGCTTCTCTACCAGGCGCAGCTACCTGATGGACTCCCACAGAATGGGAATTATTTCCCGTTTACGTTGCTCACAGGAGTCGACGAAAACAACCCGCTCTACAGCCAGGAAGCCTTCGGTCCAGCCGGCGTCATCCGTGCTGTGGAGGACATGCGGGAAGCCATCGAGCTGATCAACAGCAGGATCGGAATCGTCGCCTGCATCGATTCACGGGACAAATCAGCAACCGAGAACTTTATCGAGCAGGTACTCCGAACGAGAATTGACGATGGCCGACACGGAACCGGCTGCTTCTTCGGCACCAAGTTCGGCGGCGACCGGGGGGCGGGAAGCGGCAATCCGGCCCTCGACGAAGACATGGTTAACGGCTATCTCATCTGGAAAACCATCTACCGCTCTTATGACGAGTTGCCTCCGGCCAATTAAGTTCGCGGATGGTCTCGCGAATCCAGCAGGCCGCTTGCGCCTGCTTCGCAGGTGCTGTATTTTCAAGCGCTTACGAAGTGTTTACCGCTGACCAGACAGGTCCCAGAAAATGCCCTTTGATCCAGATCTACTGAAAAAACGAGAAGAGCTCCTTGCGGAGGAGCTCGAGCTCTACCCCTATTCCTACGACCGAACCCACAGCCTCCTCGAAATCAGGGAGAACGAGGAGCAGCTGATGGACAAGGATGTCCGTGTGGCGGGAAGGCTCCTTGCCTACAGGGGCAAGGGAAAGATGATCTTCATCGACCTGGGCGATCTCGATGGCCGGATCCAGGTAATGCTCCGCAAAAACGAATTCGATGAAAAAACCTGGGCTCTCATCCGCCATGGCCTGGACCTCGGCGACTGGCTTGGAATCAACGGAACCGTCTTTGTGACCAGGATGGGAGAGCTCTCAATCCATGCGAGCAGCCTCGAGATGCTGGCCAAGACCGTGGTGCGGGTGCCGATCCCCAAGAGCAAAGATGACCAGGACTGGAACAAGCTGGCTGACCCGGAGACACTCTACCGCGAGCGCTACCTGCACTGGACCACCGATCCGTCTGCGCGCCAGAAGATGGTGCAGCGGGCGCAGATCATCAGCGCGATGCGGTCCTTTCTAGATGAGAGCGGTTTCCTCGAAGTCACCACGCCTACCATCGAGATGAACTACGGAGGAGCCGAGGCGCGCCCCTTCGAGACCGCGATCCACGCGCTCTCCGACCATCCGGCCTTTCTCAGGATCTCGCCCGAGCTGCCGCTCAAGAGGTTCATCGTTGGAGGCTTCCCGAAGGTCTACACCATCTGCCAGAATTTTCGCAACGAGGGTATCGACCGCAGCCACAACCCCGAGTTCACCATGCTCGAGTGGTACGAAGCCTTCACCGACTACAACTTTCAGATGGAACGGTTTGAGCAGCTGGTCTCGAGCGTCTGCGAGAAGGCCTGCGGCAGCATGCGGGTGGTCTATGGCGGCAAGGAGATCGATTTCACTCCTCCCTGGAAGCGAATCACCATCCTCGACAGTCTGAAAGAGGCGGGTATCGATGCCGCGGAGATGGATGAGGACGCCCTCCTTGCGGAATACAAGAATCGCGAGATCGAGCCGCCGCGGCCCTTCACCTGGGGGCACGCGGTCGCGGGGCTTTTCGAGGCTCTCATCGAACACACCATCGAACAGCCGACCTTCGTCTGTGACCACCCGGTAGCCATCTCCCCTCTCACCAAGAAGAAGCGGGGTGACGACCGCCTGGTCGAGCGGTTCGAACCCATCGTCATGGGCATGGAAATCGGCAATGCCTACTCCGAGTTGACCGACCCGGTTGAACAGCAGGAGCGCTTCATCTCCCAGAAATCGATGGGAGCGGACAAGGATGGCGTCGAGAACCATCCAATGGACACCGACTTCCTGAAGGCGATGGGCTGCGGCATGCCGCCAACCGGAGGGGTCGGGCTTGGCGTCGACCGGGTTGTCATGCTGCTGACCGATTCGCATTCGATCCGCGAGGTCATAGCCTTTCCGTTGATGCGAACGCGCGACGCGGAAAGCGCGGATGAGGAAGGTGAGCCGGGAGAGGATGCCGGCGAGCAGCCCTCCTGAGACATATCCATGCTCGCAGCGCACATCCAGTCCAGGGGCCGACTCGAGCTGGTCGAGTCGGCTGAACCATCGATCGAAAAAGACGGAGAGGTCATCTTCCAGCCCTCCACCGCCTGTCTTTGCGGTTCTGACCTGCCTTACTTTGACGCGGCCGAGAGCTACCCGCTGCCGGTGGGAATGTCACTCCATGAGATGGTCGGCTCGATCGTAGAGAGCTCGGTCGAGCGCTATTCTCCAGGCGATAAGGTGCTGGCTGTTCCGCTTAACCAGCAGGGTTTTTTCGAACGCTACGCCGTCGATGCCTGCAGGGTCATCCCAATGGCCGCCGGCCTGGCCGAAGACCTGGCGGTCCTTGCCCAGCCGCTGGGAACGGCAATCCACGCGCTGAAGAAGATCCCCCATCTCATCGACCTGGATGTGGCTATCGTTGGCCAGGGCCCCATGGGGCAGATTTTCGCCGCCTGCCTGAAGAATATGGGGGCCAGGGAGATCATCGCGATCGACCTGCTGGAATCGAGACTTGAAACCAGCCCTGAAAATGGAGCGACCAGGACCATCTGCTCGAGTCGCGAGGACCCGTTAGAGGCTGTCCTCGCGCTGACAGGAGGGCGGGGAGCCGATATGGTCATCGAATGCGTGGGACACAGCGACCAGGCCCTGGATCTCTGCGCGGAGCTCTGCCGACCGGATGGCCAGATCCTCTGTTTCGGCGTCCCCCCGGAGAGCATCGAGATCAAGCCGTGGAAGAAGCTCTTCTACAAGAACGTCAGGATCTATACCTCGGTGAATCCCGACTTTGAGCGTGACTTCCCCCTGGCTATGCGCTGGATCGCTGAGGGACGAATTGACCTCTCCGCCCTGCTCACTCATCACTACCCTCTCAGCGAGGCGCAGAAGGCCTTCGAGACCTTCCGCGACAGAACAGATGGAGCCCTGAAGGTCATTATCGAGTTCCCGGCCTGAGCCACGGCGGCACGGATGGAACGGCTCGCTCTCAGTCGTCCTTGCCAAGGAGGTGCTCAAAATTCTGCTTCTGCGTGGCATAGAGGTGAGCCGTTTCCGCGGAGATCTCAGAGGCTTTGTAACGCTCGAGGATGGCATCATCCATCTTCTTCATACCCCTCGCCCCGCCTGATTCGATCAGGGAAACGATCTTGGCGACGCTACCCTCGCGAATGATATTACCCAGGCCGAAGGAACCCATGAGGATCTCGTTAACCGGGACCCGGCTCTTACCATCCTTGCCGGGCAGCAGGAGCTGGGCGCAAACACCCTTGAGCGTAACCGACAACATGGTGCGAACCTGGTTCTGCTGGTCCTCGGGAAATACGTCGATGATCCTGTCGACCGTTTTCGCCGCGCTGTTGGTATGCAATGTAGCAAAAACAAGAAAGCCCATCTCAGCGGCTGTGATGGCCAGCGCGATCGTCTCGGGGTCACGCAATTCGCCGACCAGGATAATGTCAGGGTCCTGCCGGGTTGCGGCCCTGAGCGCCTGCGAAAAGGAGGGCGCGTCAACACCGATCTCGCGCTGGGTAAAGAAGCTCTCCTTGTTCTTGTGTACGAACTCGATCGGCTCCTCGATCGTCACGATGTGCTTTTTCTGGTTGGTGTTAATGTAATCAAAGAGAGAAGCGAGAGTGGTTGATTTACCGCTGCCCGTCGGACCCGTCACCAGGATCAGGCCGCTGTTGAGCTCGGTATACTCCAATATCACATCGGGAACGCGAAGCTCATCGAGGGAGAGTATCTCCTGGGGTATATAGCGGAAAACGACTCCCGGACCGGTCCGGGTGAGGAAGGCACTGACTCGAAACCTCGCCAGGTCGACAATCTCATAGGCGAAATCGACATCATTTCTCTCGGAATAGATCTCCCGGCACCGATCAGTAAGGATCTCATCGATCAGCTCACCCATCTCCTCTTTCTCGATCGGCTCCTTGCCGATGGCTCGAAGATCTCCATGAACCCGCACCTTGGCTGGAACCCCGGTATTGAGATGGAGGTCCGAACCTCCGAGGTCATGAAGCTTTTTGAGATATGCGTCTACTCGTGCCATGGTGGGCTCTTATTTAAACCTGTCCTTGTTCTCAGCGAAGAACCATGCGGTCTCACGAGAGATAATCTTCTTCTTCAGCAAATCGAGAATCGAATCATCCATGGTACACATTCCCATTTTTGCTCCCGTCTGCAGAACCGATTGGAGTTGGAAGGTCTTCCGCTCACGGATCATATTGGCAACCGCGGGAGTGGCGAACATGATCTCGAGGACCGGTTCACGCCCCAGGCCATCCTCTCGCGGCAAGAGCTGCTGAGAGATCACTCCCCGAATGGACTCAGACACCATCGCGCGGATCTGCTCCTGCTCCTTGGGAGGGAAGACATCGATAATCCGGTCCACGCTCCTGGTGGCATTGGTCGTGTGCAGCGTCCCGAAGACAAGGTGGCCGGTCTCCGCGGCGGTGATCGCCATGGCGACGGTGTCCAGGTCACGCATCTCGCTGACGCAAATATAGTCGGGATCGGAACGCATAGCCGATTTCAGAGCGCTGGCATAGGACTCGGTGTGGACCTCGACATGCCGTTGGTTCACGTTGCAGTTCTTACTGGGAAGGAGGTATTCGATCGGGTCCTCAACCGTGACGATATGGTCATTCTGCTCCTGGTTGACGATGTCGAGAAGCGCCGTCATCGTCGCAGTCTTTCCGGATCCGGCCGGACCGGTGATCAATACGATTCCCTGCCTGTACTTGGTGAACTTGGTGAGAATACCGGGCAAGTGAAGCTCTTCGAGAGTCGGCAGGCTGTCGGGGATAATCCTGAAAACCGCGTCCAGTCCCTTGCGCTGCTTCAGAACGTTAGCCCTGTAGCGGCCGTGATCCTTGACATAACAGAAATCCAGATCGTTGTTCGCCGCAAAGGTCTTCCGTTCGAAATCACTGAGGATCTCCTCGATACGCGGCTTTGTATCGTCAGCCGAAAGAGCCGGATGTTTGAGGTAGACAATCGAACCGTGAAGCCGCATGAATGGCGGTGAGTCCACCTGGTAATGGAAATCCGAAGCGCCGACCTTCCTAGCCTCGACAAGATAAGCATCGATGGGGCCGCCGGCCAGGTGGGAAAAATCCATCCGGCCAAGCTCCTCGACCGTAACTCCGGCGCCGCTGGCTGCTGGAACCTTTGCCGATGCCGCGGCAGGCTTGGACTTCCCCTTGGCCCCTGACTCATCGGCGGAAGCCGGCTCACTCTGTTCAGCCATCTCCTTTACGCGGGCGCTGATGCGCTTGAACTCCCAGGGACCGATGAGCCCCTTATCAAGCAGCATCTTACCAAGCCCCTGGTCACCGGATTTATCCAGCGCAGCGAGACACTTGCGCACCTGCTTTTCATCAGCAAGCTTGTTCTTGACGGCTATTTTTCCAAATAGCAGATCTTCTTGGGCTGCCATAGATCAACCGAAACGGGGGGAATTGAACTATCGAGCGATCCTGCCGATGATCGGAAAAATCGAAAACGGCTCGGACGAGATAGTTTTAAAGGTCTTGATTCATTTCTTACGGGGCCAAAAAGACCCGGAAAAAACAATCATACGGTTCAGCCAACATTTGTAAACCCTGAAAGCATTTGTACTTGAAGGGCATTTCAGACCGATTCACCGCCATCGTTGACCATTTCGGCATCAGGCTCCGCCAGGAGTTCAGTGGTTGAGAGGCCTGGAAGACGATCGACAAAGACCATTCTGCCGCCATTGCTTTCGACACAATCTCTCCCGACGACAACATCTTCCTTATAATCGCCTCCCTTGACGAGTACATCGGGAAGCAACTCTTCGATCAGGCTCTGGGGCGTGTCCTCCTCGAAGAGAAGAACGTAATCCACCGCCTCGAGACCCGCCAGCATCTTGATCCTGTCGTTTTCTTCTATCCGAGGCCTCCCCTCCCCCTTCAGCCGCCTGATGGAAGAATCGCTGTTAACTGCAACAACCAGGATATCTCCCTCTCTGCGCGACTCGTTGAGAAGGTGGTGATGACCCGGATGGAGCAGATCGAAACAGCCGTTGGTCAGCACGACCGTTTTCCCTTTCTGTTTCTCCCCACTGAGGATCTTCGACAGATCTGTGAGATTCTTGATCTTTCCCGCCGCCGGATTTCCCTGGTTACGAATCTCGTCAAGGAGCTCTTCACGGCTGACCGCGACCACACCGAATTGCCGTACCACGAGACCTGCGGCAACATTGGCCAACTGCACGCCCGACTCTGCGGAATTCCCCGCCGCGGCTGAAATCCCGAGAACAGCCAGGACCATATCGCCGGCTCCGGTAACGTCCGCCACAACGCTCGCGCGAGTGGGGAAGTGACTCTGCCCCGCCTTTCCCTCATCGAGAAACATGCCATCACGGTCCATGGTCACAACGACGCTGCCCAGGTCAAGCTCTTCGAGAAGCTGTGCCGCGGCAGACTGGCAACCCTCAATTTCCTGGCAAGGGATATCGCTGGCCAGCTCCGCCTCGAAGCGGTTTGGGCAGATCAGGGAGGCGCCCCTGTAGGAAGAATAGTCGCTGACCCGGGCCGGATCGACGAGGACGGGAACAGCTCCGCCTCGTTCACGAATTCCTTCCATGAGCCGCTCGGTGAGCAGCCCCTTGCCGTAATCGCTGACCAGGATCGCATCCCAGGCTTCATCTCCGGAGAAAATCTTCTCGAGAAGCGCGTCGGTAAGCTCGGAACTAACCGGCGAGAGTTCTTCTTCATCCACCCGCAACATCTGCTGGACAGCCCGATGGGAGTGCTGAACATACCCCATATGCCGGGCCTTCAAGGTTGTCGGACGACCCGGGTCACGGATCACCCCGCTGATGTCGCAACCCCCGTCCTCCAGAACGGAAAGGACCCTGTCTCCCGCCCTGTCATTTCCTGTCACGGAAAAAACATGCGTATCAGCCTCCAGGCGAGCCAGGTTGACGGCGACACTGCCTGCGCCGCCGGGGCGAATCTCCCTGCGGCCTACCCGCAGAACAGGAATCGGCGCCTCGGGCGAGATGCGCTTCACATCACCCCAGACGTATTCATCCAGCATCAGATCGCCCACGAGCGCGATGCGCGGTCGACCGAGGTCTTTGACGATTCGCGACAATTGCGAGATCAACACGATTCAACTCCTTTCCTTAACCGCTGCAGTATAACCGCCACCGCGGCCATTTGGCACCGCGCAAACCCGGGGGAGGGATCAGCTCGTTCTCGGAGCCAGCTTATCGAGAAGCTCGACCAGGAATTCACCGCCGGAAGAGATGGACTGCCTGGTACCCAGATAAAACCACCGCAGCCCTCCCTCCCCATCGAGCCAGTCCTCCGGAATCTTTACCGCATCCTTCTGTGTCATCACGATGGTATCAACCCCGCGCTCCCTGGCCCAGGTACCGAGCCCCTCCACCGTTGCGGGATCAAAGGCGTGGTGATCTCTGAAGGCCTTGAAGCCGGCCAGCCTGATCCCCAACTCGCCCAGGGTCAGCTCGAACGAGTTGGGGTTTCCTATGCCGCAAAAGGCACAGACCTCTTTACCTTCGAGAAAGCCGGGCTCAAATGCCTCTCCGTAGAGCTCCTGCCAGACCCGGGATCTGGATTCGAGAAGAAGAACCGGGATGTCCGGGAATCGCTCTTTTAGAAACGCGACAATGGCCTCACGGCGCTCCTCGCTGACAAGCTCGACCCTCGTGACTGCGATCAGGTCCGCCGCCTCGAGGGCTTCGATCGGCTCACGCAGGAGACCCAATGGAAGGACCCTTCCGTTATCAAACGGCCGGAGGGCATCGAGAAGGACCAGGTCAGCGTCTCTGTGCAGGCGCAGGTGTTGAAATCCGTCATCCAGGACCAGGATATCCGCTCCGGCGGCGATCGCCTCGCGTCCGCAGGCCGCCCTGTCGCGCCCCTGGTAGTGAGGAACCGAGGGCAGGTTCTCGGAGAGCAACCTGTACTCGTCATTACCTTCGTTGAAATCAATCTGGAGAAGATTCCCGTCTTCGATGCCCGGTGATGCCCCGTATCCTCTACTCAGGATCGCCGGGTTCCAGCCCCTGTCAATAAGCTCACGGACGACCATCTCCACGGTCGGAGTCTTGCCGGTTCCCCCGCAGGTAATATTGCCGACGCTGATGACCGGCGCATCCAGCCGGGCCGAGTTCTTCTTGGGCCAATGCCGCCGACGAAAGGTAAGGACAAGACGATAGAGTATCGAGAATGGCAGCAAGACTGGCAGCACCAGGAAGACCAGCACGCGGATTGTCGGCGATAATGTCGGCGGAACCAGCAAGCTGCCGGGGACCGGCCTGTTAGAAGTCCCTCCAGCCATGATCTCAGGTTGATTTCTCTTCTTTGTGGAGTTCGTTCAAAACCTCGAGAACCTGCTTCTCGCTCATATGTCCAAGCTCACTGAGAATCTCCCCGAGGAAACGATAAGGCTCCTGGGCCGCCTCCAGGCGCGCCTGGATCGTCAGGGCCTCATAGAGATCGGCGACGCTCACATAGCCTCTCTCGAGCGCAACTTCTCCAAATAGCCTGGGCTGCTCACTCATGATACCTCCTGTCTTATCAAGTCACCCTGCCAGAGTCAATCAGTCCGCAAACTCCTGGGGGGCAAGACCGGCTGTGCTTTGCCTCGAAGACGGTTGAATATTGCATTACAATCCCGGGAACATGCTCAAAGCTCGCGACACCCTCCGTTCAAAATACCTCGGCGCCATCATGGGAGCGGCTGTAGGAGATGCCCTGGCCTTTCCCCTCAGGAATTATTCACGCAATTTCCTGGCCTCGGTTGCCCAGCCCTTGACCGAAGAGCTCCAGACCTGTCCGGACGGATTCACTCCCCTGGGGCAAACTACCGGAGATACCCAATGCTGTAACGCGGTGATCACCTCAATCCTCGAGCGTGGCGACCTGAAAGCAGATGCCGAGAGCGCGAAGCTCCTTGTTGAGCACCTCATCCCTCTCTGGAGAGACATGAGCGTTGTCGATCCCGCCAGTGACAACAGCTCAGCCATGAGCCTGATCGTCAAGGGCATCACCGAATGGGACAACGCGGCGCTGCCTTTGGGGAACGCCGGCAGCGGCTGTCTGACCCGGGCCATTCCCATAGGGCTTTGGAACGCCAGGGATCCAGAGAAAATCCCCGCCCAGGTCAAGACCCTCGTCACCATCACCCACCAGGATGAGAGGACGCTTGCGGCAACATCCGCGGTGGCCGCGTTCATTGCCTACAATGTCAGCCATGATGAGCTGATCCTCGGTGACATACTGGACAATATCGCCAGAGCTGCGGGTCAATTTAATGAGGGCGTCGCTCAATCCATATTGGATCTTCCTAAGATCCTCTCTCAAACCGACCATCGCGCACTCGAGATGATCCTCGCGATCTCTCCTGATGAAGAATATCCCCCGAGCCGGGACGAGTTGACCGATTACGTGGTGCCAGTCCTGTTTCTTGCCTTGCGTCAATTCCTCAACAAGCCCCAGAGCTTTGGAGACGCCCTGAACAGGATTCTCCGCCTGGGAGGGAATATGTCCACCATCGCCAGCATCACCGGCGCGCTTTGCGGAAGCTACCTCGGGCTCGAGAACATCCCGGGAAACCTTGTAGACAATCTGCTGGAAAAAGAGGAGATTCAACGTAACGCTGAAATGCTCTTTGAGTTGAGACGCAACCTGAAACGGGTCGAAGCCGCGAGCAAACAACCTCCCCCGGTGGACAAGACCGACGAGCCTGCCGTTGATGCTGACGACCCTGATGACCTGAACCAAGACCTGGAATCCTCCTTAGAATGAGCCACCTCGCCCCTGAAACCCCATTACTGACCTCCGGCAGCCTGGCTGTCGGGGCGAAATCCCCTCCATTGATCATCGCTGGGCCGGATTCTCTCGAGAGCGAAGAGCTAGCCCTAACCATCGCGGCTGAGCTTGTACGCCTCCAGGATAAGCTGCAGGTTCCCTTTGTCTTCAAGGGCTCCTACGACAAGGCCAACCGATCGTCTCATCTGTCCTACCGTGGACCCGGCATAGAAGCGGGGCTGGACATCCTGTCCAGGGTCAAGCAGGAGACGGGTCTGCCGGTAACAACCGATGTTCACAGCGCCGAGGAGGTCAACCAGGCCGCCGAGGTGCTCGACATCCTCCAGGTTCCTGCCTTTCTCTGCCGCCAGAACGATCTGCTCCAGGCCTGCGGCGCGACAGGCAAGCTTGTCAACATCAAGAAGGGACAGTTCCTCGACCCAGCTAATATTCCCGCCCGGGCGGCGGCGGCGACAGGACCGGAAACTCCCGGCGTCCTGATTACGGAGAGAGGGACGACCTTCGGCCATGGTGATCTCGTGAACGACTTCAGAGGCATCCCCACCATGCGCGAAGGCGGCTTCTGCGTAATTTTCGATGCAACCCACAGTGTCCAGAAACCAGGGGCCCTTGGCGACAGGAGCGACGGCAAACGGGAGATGATACCTCATCTTGCCAGGGCCGCCGCGGGAACAGGCTGCGATGGTTTCTTCTTCGAAGTCCATCCTGAACCGGATGAAGCCCTCTGCGATGGCCCCAACTCACTCCGCCTTGATCAATTTGAAGCCCTGCTCCGCCAGGTAATCGAAATTGACCGCATAGCGCGCCAACTCTGAGGCTGCGGTATGAAGGTGGGAGTCATCATCCCCGTCCTGAATGAGGAAGACTCGATAGCCCTGGTCATCAGGGATCTGCCCCGCGAGGAGATCTCCCTGCTGCTTGTTGTCGACAACGGCAGTGACGACCTGACCGCCGAGATTGCCCGGGCGGAAGGAGCTGTTGTTCTGGATGAAGCTGAGAGAGGCTATGGGGCGGCCTGTCTCCGTGGAATCGCAAACCTTGAGCCCGAGATCGATACTGTTGTCTTTCTCGACGGGGACTACAGCGACTCACCCGAAGAGCTCATCTCCCTGGTAAAACCTATCTCAGAGGGCAAGGCCGACATGGTCATCGGCAGCCGAATACTCGGACAGCGAGAACCAGGCGCCCTGCCCCCGCAGGCCTATTGGGGAAACAAGCTCGCCTGCTTCCTCATGAGGATTCTCTGGGGAATCCGCCACACCGACCTGGGTCCCTTTCGTGCCATCAGAAGGAGCTCCCTCGATCAGCTCGGAATGAGAGACCGAAACTTCGGCTGGACCATCGAGATGCAGATCAAGGCGCACACGAACGGCCTCCGGGTCCTGGAAGAGCCCGTCAGCTACCGCCGCAGAACAGGCGTCAGCAAGATCAGCGGCACGATCTCCGGCGCCTTCAAGGCAGGCTACAAGATCCTCTACACGATCTTCCGGTACCGTCTCTCAGGCAGTTGATCCTTCCGGCGACTCTCACTCCTGCCCGTCTTTATTCCCATCCTTCGTCCGCAACGCCGCCAGGCGTTTCAGAAAGGAGTTCCGATGACCCGGCGGCAGCGCCTTCCAGAAGGACGCGTTCTCCTCGGCCGCCAGGTAGGTGTTCCACCCGGCGTAGAGCGATGTCTCTTTCGGGCCGGCGGGAAGCAGGCCGGAGGACAGGAGACGCTCGATCCACCGCAACGCAATCCAGCGAGCGAAGGACTTGGCGCTGGCGGTCGCTTCGGAATCCTTGAATGCCGAGAAACCGTCGGCCAGGGTCAGGGCGGTGAAGAGATCAAGAAGCCTCTGGACATCGAGTTTCTCAGGCTCCATGACCTGGGCAAGGATCTTCGACTTCAGGCTCTGCTGGCGCAGCCTGTTTTGAAATTCCCTGAGAGCTCC
>Ga0163108_10002320_pt1 | contig 13822 bp, 14 predicted proteins | sample Fk1155metaG_FD_109644 | JGI IMG/M metagenome (GOLD analysis project Ga0163108, IMG submission 109644) | Marine microbial communities from the Central Pacific Ocean - Fk160115 155m metaG | ecosystem: Environmental > Aquatic > Marine > Oceanic > Photic zone | place: The Central Pacific Ocean...
GATGCTCGCGAGGGTCGTGGTGAGTCTGCGACAGCGAACGACCTGTTTGCAGCGATCGAGACCGATCGCATATTTAGAATGCCTGCCATCGATCTGGCAGATCGTCTGGTAGAAAGAGGCGAAAAGGCCTTCGAATATCTCTTTACGCAGGCTTCGCCTTGGGGCGATGGTGGACTCGGTTCGCCACACGCGATTGATATCGGTTTTGTATTTGGTACTTATGCGGACAGCGCCGGTAGTGCCGAATTCTTCGGACAAGGGGAGGCGGTGGAGCGCCTGGCCAAAACCGTACAGGATGCCTGGCTTGCTTTTGCCGCCGACGGTGATCCGTCGACATCGGACCTGCCGTGGGCAGCGTACGATTCGGATCAGAGACCAACGGCGATCTTCGGGCAGCCATCCGAGGTGGTCGACGACCCCTTTGGCGCGGAACGTGCCGTTTGGAATGAGGTCAATGCCCGCATCGGTAGCCTCTAGTTGTTTTGACTGGGTTCAGCGCGAAATAGGTGCCATACCTTATAGTCTCTGTAATCTAACCGTATAGATTGAGGCGATAAAAAGGTCTTAAATTATTGATATAAAAGAATATATATATAGAAAGGCGAGGATCTAAATTCCGAAAAGTGTTACCGTCACTGGCTTTCTAGAAGCGAAACAGCCCCTATACAGACCGTTTGGCTCCATAAAACAAACACTTAAGCAAAGTGTACAGGTTCAAAAAGCGCTGCTTTCAAGCGGTAAGACTACGAGGACGTCGCATCTTGTCTTTCGACTGTGCACAACCGTCTTCGCAGTACTTCGTTCGACATCTGCCTGGCAAAACGATCACCGGTTACTCACGAATCTCATGGGGATTCGATAGCAAGTGCAACCTGACCACTCAGATCGTGGATACGTTTGGTCATAGACAATGGGCCTCAGGTACCTCTCAGTGAGTGATCAGGTATCCGAAGCTCGATAATCTCCGAACTTCTCGTCGCGCTCTTGAAGCGCCGCAGTTAATCCTTTGCCATCCGGTCTGGCTTTCGCTAGAAACTCAGCCATAGATTCTGTATGGATGCCGAGGGAGCAGAGTTCGGTGCCGGCGCGTATACCATTTCGAAAGCCCATGGCTTCCATTTGTCTGTGAATAGTTCGTTTGTTCAGGCGCACCAGATCGTGCGGCAATTGTGCGATCCGTTCGGCTATTTGCAAGGTATATGCTTCCAACTCTTCTGCAGGCACTGCGGTAGTCGCCCAGCCGCGTCGCTCTGCCTCTATACCGTCAATAGAATCACCAGTCAGCATCATCTCCATGCCTTTGCGCATACCGACAAGCCAGGCATGGAAATGCATGTCAGGCACACCAAAACGCACGGCGGGATATCCCATCTGAGCATCCTCGGCCATATAAACAAGATCGCAACCCGTCGCAAGCTCGCTGCCACCCGCCAGGCAATAACCATGTACTTGCGCAATGACAGGCTTAGACAAGTCCCAGATGCTCATCCAACCTTCGGTGACGTGGCGGGGCCAATGGCCTTCACCCTCTGCTGTAAAGAACGGCATATCCTGGCCTTTATTGCCGCCACCCAGTTCATACCCGGCGGAAAAACAGGATCCGGCACCACGAATGATCTGAATACGCACTTCCGGGTCCATATCTCCAGTACGCAAAGCGTGCAGTATTTCGCCACGTAAAGCATGGTTCAGCGCGTTGCGCTTGTCTGGTCGGTTCATCGTAATCCGACGTACGTGGGGCGCAGGTTGATCGATGAGCACGACCGTGTACCCGGTATCGCCTTTAAGGTAGTCGGGCCGATTTGTTTGATCGTTCATGTGTTCCCTTTTTGTTGTGGTTTAACTGATTAGGTTGTTACTTCGTTAACAAAATGCCTGGTAGATGTTTCATTGTCACCTCATGAAATTCAGTATTTTGTCCTCCGAACGGGCCATTCTCGAAGATCTTTACCCATAAGGCACACAAGTGCCTAAGTTAACAATCACTGGCTTCTCAACACTATCTATTTAATAGAAGCTCCGCTGCCGATACATCACTCGGCCCACTAATTAGAATAAATCAGGTGGATTCACTCATGCTATGCGAGTGTCACTACAACCATGCGGCCGTTGCACTGCCTGGCTCTGGCGAACCACAAGCCCAACGCGTGGGCGTACTCGACATCTGCACCACAGGAGTAAGGTGCTTTAGTACTCCTGCATAGGTCGTAGACTCTCCCGTAAATTGCGACATCTCTTCCCGTGTTGGGATCTCATCTGGAAGCGGTGTGCTCGGCGCGACCCGTGGTTGCTGCATATACCACATACCGGTGCGAGCTAGAGACACTCGAACATGATAGCTGCCGCCTGCCTGGGCTCGACGCAGCAATGCTGCAAGCACACCAAGTGCGGCAAGATACCCCGTTGTGTAGTCGCACGCGGCCGCCGGAACAAGTCTTGGGATATCCGTACCGTTGCTGCCTTCTTCGTAGGCCATGCCTGATACGGATTGTCCGAGCTGTTCCCAACCCGGTCGATGTGCGAACGGTCCGGTGTGTCCATAACAGTTTATCGATACAGCAATGATGCCAGGGCGCAGTTCATGTAATGCCTCCGGTGAAAATCCAAACCTCGACATCACGCCGGGGCGAAAGCCCTCGCTGAACACATCTGCTTCGGCTGCAAGCTTGTTCAGCGTCGTGCGGGCATCATCTTCCTTGAGATTGAGATTCGCCCAACGTTTACCAAGACAGGTATCTAAGTCGAATGCTTCGATGGTAGGTAAACGTGCAGCGCCAATCTTGAGAACATCGGCGCCATGCTCCGCGAGCGTTCGTGCGCATGTCGGTCCGGCTAATACGCGCGTCAGATCCAGCACACGCAACCCGCTCAAAGGACGTTCGGCCGGTTCGAACGGCTCAGGGTCTGAATCACCCACCCGCAATACCTCCAGGACTGGCACCTCAGCCAGTGCTTGACCATGGGGGTGCTGCGCCCATTCGTCTGCTGATCTGACCATCGCTCCACATCGCCCAAGCATCTCCAGATGTTCCTCTAATTCCAGCCCATTCCACTGGCCAACTGCAGCCGCCATTTTCTCGGGTGTAGGGTCAACCACGCCGAGTTCCGCGCACATACCCGGGGCATCAAATGAACCATGGGTGTGGAAAAATCGGCCGTCTTTGGTCGCATAGATCGCAGTCGTGCCAGTCTGGGCAGCAGCGCTAAAGCGCTCAGCGGGATCCATTCTGTCCACGATCCGATGGTAACGAAAGCTATTTAACGCCGCTGCAACGTGGTTGACGTCCACAGAGACGACCTGGTCGTCCCCGCCTCGCAACTTCCAGATTTCGCCTGCGGCCACACCGATTGCACCGAGAACGCCAGCGGCAGTCTCAGCGAGCTTGAACCGGGTCGGTAGAATTGGGTCGCTGCCTGAAAACGAAACCGTTGCGTTCCGGGGAAGGTCCAGCAACTCACACAAATCGAGAAACGTATCCATATTCAGTCTCCTGTTCACGTCGCTGAGATCTCGGTTTATAAAAAATTATTTTAAATTAATCAGTTCGTTGGCGGAGGGGAGTCCATCTAACCTTGATCCTAAACAATGAATTTAATGGAATATCTATTCCCCTTGGTTTGGTAAACCTACTGAAGGGAAACCACTCATGTCTATACTACCAACAAACCCCCCATTCATGACCGGTGATGAGCTGCGTGCTGAATATCAACGCCTGCTTGAGTACCCAAAAGACGGACTAGCGTTGGCGTACCTGGTGGATTGGGTGCCTGCGGAATGCGTCAAAAAGATAGGGCTTACGAGGCGGCTCCTGCGAGTGAGATGATCATTGGCAGTGACCATTCCGACGGGCTCGTGGGACTGCTACCCATAGACCCTTGTCTTTTACATTCCACTTACATTTAGGCAATTTAATGTACTAATAAGTCTGTATTGTTGGCCGCTAAAGCTGTATGCAGTACGAAATGGGGCGGGAGAATTAAAAAACTGATAATCGCAGCCATCGCAATGATGGCAATGGCACAGGCGCAGGCAGGACTGAGCACATTTAAGGTTGAGTGGAGCGGTGCGGAGTACGATAACAGTGGGACAGCAACCGGCTATTTTACGATCGATCTCGACTCTTTTGATCCAACTTGTACAGAAGAAAACAAAGAGGACTGTCAAAAGGAATTCGGTGTATACAGCTCTGAATTGATAATAACGGTCGAAGGGACTGACTATTATAACGGCTCTTATACGTTTGATTCGTCGCCGGATTCCTGGAAGTTTTTCACCACAACGGAGTTAGACTGGACAAAAGAGCTGGTCGGGCAGAGTTTGGCTGGCGGCTGTACTTGGGGTTGGGCTGGGGGCGAGGTGGATGGCGGCTCGTGCAATGGCGGGGCCAGTGGCAACTTTAATGTTGAACGTGACTTTAGCACCATATACCCAATCTGGTATTTTGAACTCCTTGTCGGAGGTCAATATTTGATGACTGTGACTAGCTTTAAAGCCGTCCCCGAACCTTCAACCCTCGGCCTGCTTGGCTTAGGCCTTGTCGGCACGTTTGCGCTGCGGCGCAGGCGCTTAGCAGCGTAGACGAAAGATCAACTCACACAAAGGCGCTTCGGCGCCTTTTTTGTAGGCGATGTCCTAAAGCCACCCGCACCCAACAGCACAACAATACCCTGCTGCTGGGTAGTCAGATGTGGGCTCAGCCTCAGGTTAGGGCTGGTCTAGCACCTTTTCGTGGTCGATCCCTTGACTAAGCCAAAGCACTAATACAAGGTCTTTTAACTCACTTCAAAATACGAGAGGCACCATGCACGTAGTCGCGAAATCTATCCTTGTTTTCGGTTTGTATATGATGACCGAGCTCGCTTTCGGTTTTGAAATCGTCGGTGAACAAATTAATTTGAATGGAAAGATTACTTCGATCGAGTTGACCGATACGGGCGGCGTGATCAATGTGGTGTCGGACAACGAACGATATGGCAAGACCTGGTTGACCTACAATTTGAAGATGAGCAATCCAAATTCTTTTGATCAGGGTTCGTTCGTAGGTCGTGCTACCGCAATAAACAGCGACGGTTCTCGTGCCAGTTCGACCCGGCAAGGTGTATGGAGTCGGGAAAGGCATGTCTACAGTTTTGTATCGTTGGACGACGCGAGCGATGGTAATCAATATCTTTGTATGACCCAAATGAACCTCATGGATGATTCGGTCACAATGCGTTTTTTTCAAAAACCTTGATAGGGCGTACACCAACTGCCTTGCGAGAACCTACAGCCTAAGTGTTACAGTCCACTTTTAACCTAAACGTTAACAACGAGGGTTCCCCAGAGGAGCCCTTCTTGTCTGACTTTACGGAGCGTCAATGAGTCAGGAACCTGAATTTTATTGTGCCATTACGTTTGACTTTGATGCCATGTCGAGCTGGATCGGTTCGGCGAAGAGTAACAACCCCAGCATGATCTCTCGCGGGCAACTGGGCGCCATTGCAATATCCCGTATTCTACCGTTGCTTAACCGCTATCATATGAAGTGCAGCTTCTGCGTCCCAGGACATACCGCCTACGCCTTCCCACGTCTGATCAACGAGATTCTTGAGCATGGTCATGAACTTGTGCACCATGGTTGGGTACACGAGAACCCGGCTGACTTCGACGAGGCCGGAGAAAGACGTATCCTTGACCTGGGCCTGGAGGCGTTGGATAAGGTTGCTGGAGTGAAGCCTGACGGTTATCGCTCACCTGCCTGGGATTTCAGCATCAAGACAGTGGACTTGTTGCTTGAGTATGGTTTCAGGTATGACTCCAGTTGCATGGGGCACGACTTCTACCCCTATTATTTGCGCCAGGGGGACAGCTGGACGCCTGATACAGCCTATGTATTCGGTGAGACTGTTTCACTGATTGAACTGCCAGTAAGTTGGGGACTGGATGATTTTCCCGTTTCTGATTTCGTGCTCGGTATGAATGAAGGGCTCAAGGCGCCCTCTGCAATCCAGGAAATGTGGCAGGGTGATTTCGATTACGGCATGGACAACTGCCCGGACGGGCTCTTCACCCTGACTCTACACCCACAGACGATCGGTCGTGGCAATCGAATGCTCATGTTAGAGCGTCTGCTCGAACATATTTCGAGCAGGGGAGCGAGATTTGTCACGATGGGTGAATATGCGAGCCGTTGGGCGGCTGAAAACCCACTGGATCAATGGAAGGCAGAAAATCCAGATCTGACCGGTGAATATGCGATCATTCCCGTATGAGCAAACTATCTGTTATCACCTTAAGCGGAGGAACGGAGGATAGAGGACTGATGTATGGTTCTATCCTTCGGGAAAGAATACGTGAAACCTGGGTTTTTTATCGAGACAAGGTCTTCCTGAACAGCCCTCTCCGTACGGAAGAAATTCGAACAAGGGCATTATCTCTGGCCGATTTGGTCACTGCATTCAACCCCGCATACACATTGGAAATGGATGCCATCGCAGAAGGCGCGGGTGTAGAACCGTGGCAGATTTATGCACTCAATGCCCGCACCGAGATTCTCAATGCACCGGTCGCTGAGTGTACTTCTCTTTATTTTCAGGAAAGTATGATTCTGGGCCAGACTTGGGATTGGCTTCGAGAGCTTGAGGAGCTGATGATCATCCTCAAATATGAAGATGTTGAAGGTCGGAACATTGTGACGCTGACAGAACCCGGCATGCTGGCCAAAGTTGGTATGAACGATTGTGGTCTGGGCGTCTGTCTGAACATTCTCATCAGTGAGCACCCGCTCGATGGTGTGCCCGTGCACATAGTGCTTCGAGCTATTCTCGAGTGCGGCACGCTGGATGAAGCAAAGGATGTAATTACACGGTCGGGTTACGGCAAGTCCAGCCATATCCTGGTGGGTGATGCGTCAGGGCGGTGCCATTCGGTTGAGTTTTCCGGTGGTCAGAGCGCGGTTGTGGAATCAACTGACGGCAATCTGGTACATACCAATCATTGTTTAAACCCGGATGTTTCCAGCAAGCTTATTCCTTCGACAGTTGAGCGTTTGGCACAGGCTCGCGCAGGGCTTGCTGGTTGTGAGCATTTCGATCTCGACACCATGTTGAGAATTTTGCTCGATGATGAGCAGGGGCCACTTGCAGTACAGGCTAGTTATAGGCCTGAGGAAGTGCTGGGTGGTCTCGAGGTCGGAACCTGTGCAACTGTCGTGATGGACCTTCAAAAGCACGAGTTCCTGGTAAGCAAGGGACCAGGTTCATCGCCGGAATTTCTATCCATTGAGGTCTGATGATGCTTTCTCCCGATTGCACTGGCGGCCTGCATGCGCGCCGACTTATTTGATCGGCTGATATTGTTGTCTCAGCCGCAACGACCCTGATGCAGTAAAATAACTGCTAGTGAAAACTACCTGTTAAAACTAAAACCCTAGATTCTATTGACCTGTAAAGGTTTTATAGCACTGGGGTAGTGGGGATGGAGCTGGATTGACTTGTCCGATTCTCCCATAATGCAACAAATTCGGAGCGCCAAATGAACTATTTAATCGGGATTCTGTTAGCACCGCTCACGTTTGCCATATGTTTTCTATGGCCCTTGATTACCCAGGCGAGTGTTGCGCTCGAGATGATAGAGGCGGGCTGGCCAGCCATCGTCTTGGGTGCCGCCATCGCCCTGCCTTTCGGCCTAATGGCTCAATTGCGTGGGAGTTGGCTATGGATCAAGTAGCTGACAATTTGACTGATCTCAGTGAAACCCAACTTGATATATTCGAGCGTCAGATAGCGGGCAAGTACATGAACATCGTCCCTTGGGGTGCTGTGGCCTGGGGTATCGGCAACTGCCTGGTGTTTGTATCGATTATTCCTTTAGTGTTGATGAATATACTGCCGCTATGGATCGGCTTCATAATGTCGACTCTGTGCATCATGCTTGCTTATCTGCCGTCCCACGAAGCTCAGCACAACATCATCGCTGGGCGCGGCAAACCCCTGCGCTGGCTGAACGAATTGGTCGGGCATGTTTCGACCATTCCGCTGATTTTTCCATACCGAGTGCTACGCGCTACTCACATGGAGCATCACCAGCACACCAACGATCCTGAAAAAGACTGCGACATCGATCTGCACGCTAAGTCGTCGGTACACTACTTCTTACAAGCGCTCATCAACCAACAACCCGGTTCAGAGCGGGCTGGTGCTTATGGCCGTTGTCTCGAACGCACCAATCAGAGCCACCTGATTACGGACGCAGTGTTAATGCAGTCTGCGTTCCTGATTATCATGTTCACTATGGCGTTAAGTGGGCACGCTATCGAGGCTGCACTGCTCTGGTGGATCCCTCAGATCATTGGACAGGTCTATTTAGAGTATTATCTGGGTTGGGCACCCCATCATCCAGGACACGAGGCGGGTCGCTATCGAGATACCCGCGCGTTCAAAAGCCGCTTCGGTAATATCGTTTCCATGGGCATGCAATACCATATTATCCACCACCTATACCCACGCATACCGCTGTCGTTAACCCCGGCCGCATACCGAGCGCTGAAACCAGTACTGATTCAGCGAGGATGTGATCTGGGAGACCTCTAACTAGTTCCCGGCACATTTACCTCAATCTGTAGAAAAAATCCCCGAGGACCCTTCGTGGCTTGACAGAAAGATCTTTTACCACGCTCTGACTTTGCGTAAAGCGGACCACGTTAAGTTATGTTGAGTTAATCGATTCGGATCAACAAGCCAACTGACCTAAGCAGTCCCTAGTGGAAGGTCTTTATGAGGATGGGCTGCAAGTGTGAGTGAATGCCATCGCATCAGTGTCCCTATGGCTTATGTCGACTTCGCTAGTCCTTGACCATTCCGCCGTCGATATTCAGGGTCTGCCCGGTGATATTGGCCGCTGCATCGGATGCGAGAAACAGCACAGCTTCCGCTATATCAACGGTAGTTTGCTCACGCCGCATGGGCGTGTGGGGCAGGCCTTCACCGACATATTTACCTTCGCCAATCCCGATAAACCACTCGCGCGCGTCCTCTCCCTTGAAGCGCGGATGATTTTTGACCATGTCTTTCGAGATATCGCGCCAGCCATCGGTGTAGATTATCCCCGGGCAGATCGCGTTAACATTAATGTTGTGGCGCCCCACTTGATCCGCAAGCACCTGGGTATAGCGAATCAGTCCGGCTTTCGTGCTGTGGTAACTGGATGGTATGGGTACCAGGTCCACATGCGGCATACCCGGGCGACCGGCCATGGATGACATGTTGATAATCTTGCCCGACTTCTTTTCGATGAGATGGGGCAACACGGCCTCACACATCAGGACCGGCGCCTTCAGACTCATCGCGTAGGTCCCGTCCCACAGCGCTGCTACTCTGGCAAGAGGGTTCTCTTTATCGTCAACTTCCCGAACTGATGAGCCTCCTACATTGTTAACCAATATATCGATCTTGCCGAACGCGTCGATGGCAGCAGCGACCATCTCAAGGATCACCGCGGTATCGGTTACATCACCTGCAACAGCCACCACCTTCACCCCAAGTCCCTCTATCTCCTTCGCCAGTGCCTGGGTGTTCTCATCGCTGAACGAATTGATGACGACATTTGATCCTTCTCCAGCCAGTGTTAACGCGACCTCTTTACCAATGCCTCTACCACATGCAGAAATGAGTGACACCTTGCCGTCCAATTTCATGAGTTGGTCCTTTTAATTCGCTTCATTATGTTTGGTTCGTTCAGTTGCATTAAAGGAGTGATCGTACACCATTCATTGATTGCACTGCCGGGCTCTCCGTGTGAAGCGGATCAGTCCTCAACGAACTCGAGTCGACCGTCCGCATCCAGACGGACGGGCTTTGTGGGTCGCCGGAGTGCCCTTTCTGGTGCGCTCAGGTCTTCTCCGGCTGGCAGGGGAGGCGTGAAGTAGCCCAGTGAAGGACCGCCCACCGCGTAGCCGAGGAGCGCCTGGAGCTTCGGGTCCAGGTCCTTCGCGATTTCCGGGGGACAGGAGAGGTACTGGTTGTCCTCCTGGCGCAGCCAGCCAAGCGTATAGTCGATGTTGAGCCCGATTCGATCGTGCTCGCTCTTGTTGGCACCGGCGCCGTGAAAGACCGAGCCCGTGAACACGAGCAGTGAGCCGGATGTCATCTCGGCCGAGACGAAGGCCTCTTCGGGTGGCGTCGCGTCATCGGGGAGGTGAGTTGAACCCGGCACGATGCGCGTGGCCCCGTTCTCCTTCGTGAAGTCGGTCAGGGCGAGCATCGTGTTCAGCTGCGGTTCGATGTCGGTCAGGAGCCGGGCGAGTACCGGATTCACCCGGGGTTCGACGTCGGGCGGGAGTTGGAGTTGGCTCCACGCCCAACGATCGCGGTGCGGCATCTGGACCTTCTCGCCAGGCAGCAAGCGGATCACCTGGGTGACGTGCAGCTGGAAGGTGTTCGCGTACGGAGCTAGAAAGGTCTCGACGAGCCCGAGGATCCGGGGATCGATAGCCAGCTCACGGCAGCGCGGCGAACGCGCCATCAGGGCGCCAGTCCTCGTTGTTTTAAAACCGCCGAATTCATTGCGCGACTGCATCGTGGTCTCGATGAAGGGTTGCAGGTCGCTCGAGAGAGATTCGACCTGGGTTTTCGAAACGAAGTCCTTTAGGACGACACAGCCGTCGCGTTCGAGGATTTTGACCAGCTCTTCGCTCGTCGTGTCCGCCGAACGGACCTGAAGTTCGCTTTGGCCCATTGTGTTCTCCCTCGTCAACGGTCTCGGTAAAGGGGCATACAAAGTATCATACTTCACCCCAATACCGGTCTGCCCTGAAAGTGCGAGGTGACTACCGAAAAGATCCGATCAGCGACGTTCGTGAAGGCGGCTTCGAATCCTTAGATTTACATAGCCTTCCCCTCTATCACGTGAGTCAACTGATCTCGGGCGGTGCCGACATTAAGACACTCTCTGATAAAGCAAGCAGTTAACTATCTGCTGTGATACTGGTTCGGCTGCAGGTAAACCCCGCTTTAAAATTCTTAGCCTCTTTAGCTGTTTCTCGAGATTATTATCAGATACTTTACGCCACTGACTGATATTTACGACACGAATTAATAATGGGAGCCACCGTGGATAACGAACTTGACCAAAGTAAACTAGAGGCTTTTGCTGGCAATCTGTTCGGTCATACCGTAGGCGCGGTGACCATTGCCTGCATAGAGATGGCTCGGCGCTTAGGGTTCTACGAACACTTATCAAGCAGGCCAGCCATGAGTGCAGATACGCTGTCCGCTTTGGCTAACACCAATCCTCGGCTTACCCGAGAACTCCTGGATCAGCAGGTCTCGAGCAGCATCTTAACGTACGACCAACAAACCGACGAATACGCTCTCAGCGCCGAAGGCGCGGCTGTCATTGCGGATCAACACTCTCCAGCTTGGATGATGGGAGCAGTCATGGCAACGTGCGCGATGTACCTGGGGCACGACAAGGTCGAATCCGCATTTCGTGGTGATGGCGGTATGCCCTGGGGAGACCACGCGCCCTGTTTATTCTGCGGTACCGGGGAATTTTTCAGGCCCGTCTACGAGCATTCGCTGATTCAGCAATTCATGCCTGCCTTGTCAGGCGGAGAAGAACGTTTCAGTAAAGGGGCCGTGGTAGCAGACATCGGTTGTGGGGGCGGCGTTTCCACATTGACCTTGGCAGACGCTTATCCGCAGAGCCATTTTATTGGGATGGATTTTCATGCGCCATCGATCGTCGAAGCAAATGAAGCCGCCGCAGAGAAAGGTTTGAGTAATGCGGAGTTTGCCCTTGCAACCGCCAAGGATTACTCCGGCGAGTACGATCTGATCTGCTTTTTCGATTGTCTCCACGATATGGGTGACCCTGTTGGTATAGCAAGTTATGCCAGAGATCACCTGAAGCCGGGTGGCTCCATTATGTTGATCGAGCCGTTCGCGTTTGATTCTCGAATGCAGAATCATGAAGGGTTGGGCGCAGCTTTTTTCGGTTTTTCTAGTTTCTTTTGCGTGCCATGCTCTCTGTCCCAGGAAGTCGGGCGAGGGATGGGGTCCCAGTCAGGAGAAGCTGGCATGCGCGGCGTCTTCGAAGAGGCAGGCTTTGGCAAATTTAGTCGAATAGCAGAAACGCCGAACAATATTGTTTACGAAGCGACGCCTTGATAAAAGAGCCTTCAGGCTGCACCTGCAGTCGAGGGCCTTTCTCAAGCTTGCGTGATGGTGCATTCCCCAGAGACACAGCAGGCGCGGTGTTATTCAGCTTCGTGTCTGGTCTGTTCAAATTATTCATCTGTCATCGACGATGCCGTGCGCGCGGATGGATAGTCTGATGGGTTGAGCCAGTAGGTGATGGGTAAGTGTACCCTGGCAAAACGAAGGTGCACCTTAGGTAAGCCTCTCATTTCTCGCTCTGCTTCCCATTGACGCCAATTCCCTAATGCCTTTGTTCATTTTTGTTGCGCCTTTTGGCCTGAAGGAGACATTCGACAAAGCGTCCTGAAGATAAGAGACTTGAGTGTCCTCATTATAGAAAACACCTATGTTTAACCACGTTATGGTCGGCGCCGATGATCTACCAGCAGCGAAACGTTTCTACGACGCGATGCTGGGCGAACTAGGTATCGAGCCGGGAGCCATGGACACGCCGGAGCGCTGCAGGTTTCACGGCAGGTCCGGCACGTTCATGATCAAGAAACCCATCAACGGAAATCCTGCGACAATCGGTAATGGTTCAACCGTCGGCTTTGTGGCGGACAGCCCTGAGCAGGCCAAGGCAGCTCATGATGTCGGGTTGCGAAACGGCGGCGTCAGTTGTGAGGACCCACCCGGCATACGAGAACGTGACGGAATCCGCGTCTACCTGGCATACTTGCGTGATCCAACGGGTAACAAAATCTGCCTGATTCACAGACTCGAATCGTAGGGCGGACTTCGGCTATCAACGATTGGACACATCCTCAAAGCCCGGCCAAATCGTTCTGCTATGTACTCACAGCAATGGAGAATATCAAATGATTGAGACAGGCTATTACATAGCTAAAGAAAGAAGATTGTTAAAAACATTTAACAATCTACTGAAAAGATATAGCAAAGTAATATCGACACGCTACGGCACAGAATTTTCAAATAAAATAGAAGAAGATGCCCCAGTCTTTTATAAGAAATTAATACCCAACATTCCTTTTTACGATGCAGGGTCCTACCAAAAAATCATCATAATAAACTCGCAGATCATTGCTTTGATAAGAGCTATGGAGAAGCACGGCAAAACAGTTGAGGACGCTGTTAGGGTACAAGTTGAATTATTCAAAAAAGATTATGGAAAGATACCTAGTTTCGCTGGAAGAATATTCACCAGCAAAATAGGAGGCTTTTTCCTCAACAAACTTGCCAAGAAAGTCACGGATGAAGGTTGGTATACAGATTATATAAAAGGCAAAGCAGGCGATGATTTTGATGTGTCAATTGTGACGAAAAATTGTGGTCTCGTTAAGTACATAGAATCTGAAGGTATGATGCAATATTCAAAGTATTGCAATTTTAGTGACTTCATAATGTTTCGCGAAATGGGTATTGGGCTTACACAACCGATGGAGCCAAAAAACGGAAATTGCGTGTTTTGCATGAAAAATAGGGGCCGCACCAAAATTCCAAGCTCACTGGATGTTATCTACTCTAAGGAACTTAAGGAATATATTTCCGACTAACTATCTAAGGTTTGAAACTGCTATAGCAACTGTTCGGCATTTTTGTAACAGATGCCCATGTTTGTATGTCCTACGTGATGAACCAGATGTTGAATGACCTTTTGGGCGACTGTAGGAAATAGAGTGGGTTA
>Ga0163108_10002323_pt1 | contig 13819 bp, 16 predicted proteins | sample Fk1155metaG_FD_109644 | JGI IMG/M metagenome (GOLD analysis project Ga0163108, IMG submission 109644) | Marine microbial communities from the Central Pacific Ocean - Fk160115 155m metaG | ecosystem: Environmental > Aquatic > Marine > Oceanic > Photic zone | place: The Central Pacific Ocean...
AATCATGCTTGCTCGTGCTTTTTTATCCATTTTAAATTTTTCTTTATTCTTTTCGTAGAATGACTCTATATCCTTTTTGCTGATCTTTATATCTGGAATAATTTCTTGATCTATCACTTGTTGCATTAAAAGATCTATTTTAAGCTCCTTCTTATATTGCTTAAGGCTTAATTTTCTGTTTTTCAATTCATGCTCAAAAATAGCATCAGATTTAAAAGATGACTTAACCGCTTTTATTTTTCGGTTTAGAGTTTCTTCAGAAACCTTAGCTTTTATTTCATTACCCTTTTGTAATAATAGTGCGCGTCCTATTTCATTATCGATTAATTTTTGTGCTGTAATTTTTTCTTCTTCAACACTTAGAGGCATACCGCGATCTTTATAATTTTTTAGAGTTTTTTTTAGTTCGCGTACAATATCGTCATTATGAATGTCTTGATCATTCACCTTTGCTACAACATCTGGCAGAGAAATACGAAGCTTTTCTTCATGTGTATGCCCAGAATGGGCAAATGCAAAAGTTGCCGTTAAGTTAAATGCCACAAAACAAAACAAACTAATTCGCAGTATTTTGTTGATAGAAAGAAACATAGAGTTCATTTGCGTCAAGTGAAACTACTTTAATTAGTATGACGATACGGTAACTAGGCAAGTCATACTTGTCAACTCGTTTATTTTGTTGTATTTTTTTAATGTTTTTTAGCCTCTCAATTGAGCGTAGAACTCGTTTTGATCTGCTTTTTTAGTGTGTTGAAAAAAATTATTGTAACGAGCGTAATTAAAATAAGAGAACCAACAGCGACTCTATACTTAAGGGTTTGAGTATCTTGAAATACCCATACAATACCTCCCCAAATCAAAGGGCCTATAATCGAAGCCATTTTCCCAGCTAGACTATAAATACCAAAAAATTCTCCTATCTTTCCAGGTGGGGATAGTTCCACGACCATAGCTCGGCTGGCAACCCATACTCCTCCCATACCCACTCCAGCTATAGGACCTGCCACCCAAAATAATGACTCCCCAGGACTTATTACGATGATGGTCAGAGCTGTCAACCAAATCCATAAAACTAGATTATAAGAAAAAACGGTTCCTTTATGCTTGACCAACCAACCTATTATCAAGGAACCCAGCATGGCAAAAACGGTTGAAAGAATCAAAAAACTTGTTATTTGTTTGCTATCAAACCCAATCACTTTGTTTGCGTATACCGACATAAAAGCAATAATCGTATTAACAACATCAAGAATAAGAAAATGAACTATAAAAAACTTTAATAAAACTAAATGATTAGATGTATTTGAAACTGTTTTTTTCAGAGTTTGAAAAGATTTGCTCACATTAATATTAAAAGGTTTTGGATCGAGGTCTTTGACGAATAGAAAGCAGGGGATAGCAAACACAAAGAATAGGGCTGCTGTGGGAAGAAATGCGGCTGATCTGCCACCATCATCAACAAACGGTTCGACTAGAAGGAGACCAGCGATAGAACCAATATAACCAAGTGCTACCCCATATCCTGAAATCAAGCCAACATTTGATTGGCGTGCGACACTAGGTAGCATGCCATTGTAAAAAACAAGTGCCGACTGATAGCAGTAATTAGCAATAACAAATAGAAACAATCCCATCCATAACTGATCAGTTTGTCCTATAAAGGCAGTAGCTAAAACCGAAACGATAGTTAAGAGAGCTAGGGGAAAACAACGCCTTCCAGTTTGGTCCGAAATTGTTCCGAAAATGGGTGCGCTGATGGCGACAGCGAACATAGAACTAGAAAGAGCTATACTGTAAAGAATGTCTTGCCCACCATGATCCACTGTGACCCATAAGGCGAAGTAGAGGGAGATCACATTCATTGAAAAAATGGTGTTAGCGAAGTCGTAAAATGCCCAAGAAGCGATAGCCCGCTTATCGGGTAGCTTAATCATGGTATTGGAAGTACGGTACGGAATCCGTAGATTTCGTTTTTTATATGAGGACGATTGCGCGACCGTCGAATGACTTTTACGCCATCAATATTATTTAGGTAAGATCCGCCTCGTAGTACTTTATAAACTCCCTTCATCGATGGCCCCTGAGGGTTTAATTCTGGGCTGATGCGGTAAAAATCTTTGTCATACCAATCTAGACACCATTCCCAAACATTACCGGACATATTCAATAATCCAAATGGGCTGGCTCCTGATTCGTAATAATTAACCGGAGCGGTTTTTTTATAATTATCATCTTCACCAAAGATGTTTACGTAATAGAAGAAAAAGCCTTTATCAAACTTCCGACCCCAAGGCCATAATCTGTTGTCATTTCCACGAGCAGATTTTTCCCATTCAGCCTCTGTTGGAAGTCGGCGTCCTTTCCATTTTGCGTAAGCCATAGAATCTCGCCAGCTAACACCAACTACCGGGTGGTTTGGTAAGTTCAATGTTTCATCTTCCCAGAATGTGGGCTTTAAATGACCAGTAGCTTCAATAAACTTCATATAGTCTGCGTTGCTAACCTCATGTTTGTCGATATAAAATGCTTTTGTATAGACAAAGTGAAGAGGTTTTTCATCCTCCTTGCCAGAAGAACTTCCCATAGGGAAATACCCTTCAGGGATGTAAACCATACCTGCGGGTGGTGTTTGATTAGGTTGACTATATATTGACGTGGGGAGATTGACTATTAGAGAAATAAGAAGAAAGCAGCTTAATAATTTAGTTGATTTTATTTTTGTGCTTTCATTCATGGAAGTTTAAAAAAACTGATCTTTTTAACGAGAGACTCAGATACTCGAGTTGTGCTGTTCACAGGAAGATCAGATTCAATCCCTTCAATATTTATCCATGCGTAGTGTCCATTCCAGCAATTTAGAGTTATTACAGTATTCCCGTATTGATCGTCTGAATTGTTCAGAAAGACGGGAGCCTTACATTTTTCGCAATAGCCTTGAATTTCTCGGTTGGTTTTGTTTGTCATGATAAAAATTCTTTAAAAAATAAGCTTAAATAAAACCTGAACATAATTCTATGTTGAAAGAGTAACTACAGCAAGCTAAATATATTTAGCTGATTTTTTAGGCTTAAATAAATTCAAGGAAAAAGTCAAGTTGATTTTTTTAAAGAGACTCTTTATGGCGATTTTAAATAGGTAAATTTAATTTTTGCAAAAGATTTTTAAGAAGTTCTATCGGTAGCCCAACAATGTTTGTATAAGATCCGTCATAACCTTCAACCAAAAATGAGCCTTTCCCTTGAATTGCATAAGCCCCGGCCTTGTCCATCGGTTCTCCAGATTCAACGTAAGAATCGATTTCACTGGCAGTCAGTTTTTTAATACGGACATGAGAAACACTAGCTGCCGAAAAATTTTTTAAATGTACCAATGCTAAGCCCGTAATTACTTTGTGCTCTTGTCCGCTTAATTGACTTAATATATGGCGAGCGTTTTCGGGATTGTTGGGTTTGCCGATAATTTTATTTTTTAAAACAACCAGGGTATCTGCGCCAATAATCAAATGCTGAGGATGGAGTTTTGCAACAAAGTCTGCTTTTTTACTGGCTAGTAATATTGCATTTTCTTCTGGCAAAAGGTTTGTATTGCAAGTCTCATCTATATTACTCGGGACTACTCGAAAATTTTTTATGATTGTTTTGAGCAATTCAGCTCTTCTTGGAGATTGAGAAGCTAGAATGACGGGTGTTTTTGGTTTGTCCATTTTTAGATATATTTTGAGACTATTTAGTTCTATGCTAGTAAGCCTTGAATATTTTATTTATTATACATTTCAGATGATTTTCAAAAAACGATTCAGATTAGGTTGGATCTGTATTTTAACAAAAAGATAAACTGAAAAGGTTTAAAATTTAATTATGGCCGGTTCTTCTTTTCAAATTCAGGTTAGGCATATACAAGTTGCTAATAAAAAAATTGCAGATTTATTGGTTTCGACGATTGGAGAGGTAAAGTCTGGTGTTGCTCAAGTCCAGTTATTGATGAAACTTTCCGAGAAATATAGCAACTGTCGTTCAAAAAGTGATGGCGGTAATCTTGGTTGGGTAGAAATGGGTTGGAACCCTGAAGATCCTCGCTCGCCACGAGGTGGATTTAAGAAGCTTGAAAATGAAGAGTTGCATGACATCATATCTAATGCTTTAGAAAAAAATGATATACATCAAGGATTGATATATGGTCCCGTGCAAACGAAGCAGGGATACCACGTGATAATTATAGCCAACGAGTTTAAAACAGACCGGATTCTGTGATTTGTACGAAAAGAAATGACCTAATAAAGTTCTTCACCCGCCACACTGATGAATAGCCTTTCTGAGACCCATGAAAATCTTTGCCGAATTTGTGGCTTAAATGAGCACCACCCTATTTACCGAGTTTTGGAGAGAATGTACGGACTCAATGAAGAATTTTTATACTTTCAATGCGTCCAATGCAAATGTTTGCAGATCGAAAATTTCCCAGAAGACATATGGAGATATTACCCCAAAGGGTATCTAAGTTTTGCCACGGATCCATCACTTTTATATAGTAAGCCCATTGAAAGATGGGCTCGATGCGCGCGCGATAGCTATGCTGCTCTTGGTAAAGGGGTTCTAGGGAAATGGATAGAAAAAATTTATCCTGCACCTGAAGACTTAAAGGCTTTGTCCCACATAAGCTTAACCAAACAATCAAAAATTTTAGATGTAGGATGCGGGGCCGGCACTCTTCTTTATCTTCTATGCGAAGCAGGCTTTTCAAATGTGCTGGGGGTCGACCCTTATATTGACCGAGATATAAATTACGAAAATGGGCTGTTTATTTCTCGTCAGGAGATTCAAGAGGTAGAAGGGTCGTGGGACTTGATCATGTTCCACCATTCTTTTGAACATATGAAAGATCCACTTAAAACTCTGCAATCAGTCTCTAAACTACTTAATTCTGGGGGATCTTGTTTGATTCGTATTCCATTGGTTTCCTCTTTGGCTTGGGAGGATTACGGAGTGCATTGGGTACAGCTTGATGCTCCAAGGCATTTTTTTTTACATAGCCTGGATAGCCTGAAAACTTTGGTAAGGAAAGAAAAATTTCATATTGAAGATATAGTATTCGATTCTGATGAATTTCAGTTTTGGGGAAGCGAGCAGTACAAAAAAGATATCTCGCTTAAATCAGAAAAGTCTTATAGCGTAAACCCTGCCCATTCTATTTTTAGTCAGAAACAGATAGATCAATTTCGAAAAAAGGCAGTGCAACTTAATCTAGAGGCTCGCGGAGATCAAGCAGTATTTTATTTAAAAAAAGAGTAATGCTCTTCTCAAACGAAGTTGTAGGCGAAACAGCCACTGGAACATCGGACCATGTAATGAGGGCATGATTTACAGGGTTCCTTGACTTCGGTTTTCTCAAAAACATTGTTTAAGAATCTCGCGCCCATGCGAGCCGTAGCGATGGAGTTGACTTCTTTAAATTCACTGACGTTACCTAATTGCATTTCATGAAAAGGGAAACAGTTGAAGCAATCGCCTTTTGCATCTATATCCATTGGACTACCGTCAGCACATCCAAAATAAAGATCTTGGTTCTTCCATTCATCTAGTTCCGGAACTTGCTTAAAGCCATGAAAATAAAATCGTTGAACGAGATCCGTTTCTTCTGCCTCTATTTCGTCTAGAAAGCATGGCGGGAAAGAACAATCAAACCTAAAGGCCATTTGTGGAAACTTTTTTAAGAGTTGAAACATCTTGCGGCCTAGTTTTGGATAGTCCCTTATAGGGAGATAAATATTGGACTCACCTCCCACTATGGGGAAAGCTGGACTCACCCTGATACGGTATTGTTGATCTTTTGGTAAACCCACCTTTTGATAGATTGAGTCTATTTCTTCACATTGCGTTTCTATATCTTGGTCTTTTGAATATAGATTGATGCTAAAGGTAATACTGTATCCGTTTTTGCGCATCAATATTTCGGCAACTTCTCGGCACCGGTCATGATTTTTTTCAGAAATATTATCCAGTGTTTGCCAATTCAGTAAAACTGAGAAAGTAATTTTTCTTTTGAGAGCCCCTTCACGTCCAATAACATTAACGAGCATGTCTAGAACTTTGTCACCCATCAGTCCATTAGTAAATAACCCCAGAGACGTATACGAAGGCATAGCATTAAGCGTTTGGGTAAAAATATCATTGAACTCTGGGTGGAGGGTTGGTTCGCCTCCCATAAAATTGATAACGGGAGTATTTTTGATTTTAGGAAGTAGATCGTTTGTAAAATAGGCAAAATCCATAGATTTGCCAGGAGTACGCACAGTCTCTTCCATGTACTCATCAGCGAAACAGTAATTACATTTCAGATTACAATAACTGTTTAAAATAATGTTCATTTAAATTGGATAGGCATCTAAAGCTTATTAAGCTATTCATGGTTTATTGGACTTTCGAAAAACCCAAATTTATAAAAGCTCAAAGACGCTTGGTCTATAATAATTAAAGTTTGGGATGATATCCTACCATATGTAGGGGGGATTGTGCGGGGGGTAAAGCTAGTTTTAAACTAGCTTAGCTATATTTTTAGGAAGCAAAAAAGTACCTAAATAAATGAAAAGTAAGTACAATATAATCCTAGATATCCTGCTTGGGTTAGGAAGTCCTTTGCTTAATGGCAGAGTGTTACGGGTCAAGGCTCGAAAGTTTTTTTTCTTCGCATGATTTGAGAAGTGCCCGCGTGAACAACCATGCGAAGTTCGAAGGGATAAGTACGGCAGACATTTACGAAAACTTCGACCGCTTGGTCTTTTGCTCCGGACTCATCTTCAGCGTCACATTTCATTTCCCAAGTAGAAGTTAGAGTCTGTATTTTTTCTAAACCATGCTCTTCAAGACGCATGTTCAATTCCTTTTCAGCATCTTCACTAATACCTTTCAGCTCGGTAGCAACTAAAACATTGTAAGTTTGGCTCAAGGTCTTCCTCCATGATGGTTTCAATGGTTCGATGTCTTTTATAGTGTATAATAAGTTAGCTAAAATAAACATATGTCTGGTGCGCCTCAAATTATTTACCTAATAACTTCCGGCTTTCCTTGTACTCCTTTCAAAACGATGAAAACGAAACTATTTTTTGTGGAAGGGCCTTTGGGGCTAATAAGGCGCCTCTGATTGTTGCTGAGATAGGGTTTAACCACAATGGCGATGTCGACTTAGCTCGCGAGATGATAAAATCAGCTGCACAGAATGGTGCTGATATTGTTAAATTGCAAACTTTCATCGGTAGCGAATTAATTTCTAAAACTGTTAAGGCTCAGGATCCAGATGAGCCAGACCGTGAAATTTTTTTATATGAATTTTTTCAGCGTTATCAACTAACCCGCAAATCTTATGAAACCTTATTTAACTTTTCCCATAAGATAGGTATCCCACTATTCTCCACTCCATTTGACGATGATTCACTTGATATGTTGGTAGAGATCGGAATGCCTGCAATTAAAGTCGCATCGCCAGACCTTAATCACCTTCCGTTTTTGCAGCGGGTAGGACAGATAGGTTTACCGATAGTTCTTTCGACAGGTATGGGAACGAATGAAGAGATCGAAACAGCCTTGAAAGCGCTTTGTTCTGCGGGTAATAAAAATATTATTCTTTTACACTGTGTCTCTAATTATCCCTCTCAATATCATGAGATGAACCTCGCTTGTCTGAAAGAAATGACTTTGCGTTTCAACTTACCAATAGGATTGTCTGATCACACAATGGACAATTTATCAGGAATTGTGGCCACTTCTTTAGGTGCTATCATGATAGAAAAGCATTTTACTATTGATCGTAACCTTCCAGGAGTGGATCAGAAAATTTCTATGGAACCCTCTGAACTTGCTGCTTTGAAAGAGGCGACCTCTAATGTGCGAAATATTTTAGGAGATGGGGTAAAAAAAGTACAAGATTCCGAAGAAACTGTTAAGAGGTCAGCACGTCGTAGTTTAGTTGCTCGGGTAGATATCGAGTCGGGTACAACTCTTACTTCAGATATGATCAGTTTAAAACGACCTGGTATCGGTATCCCTCCAACCGACTTAGAATACGTTGTTGGGAAAAAAACAAAAACTAGTATCTCGGCAGAACAGGTTATTACCTTAGAGATGATACTGTAACAAACCTTTAACCGTGCAAAAAGGTCTTAACTCACTTTCCTGATAACCCTTAAAGGAAAGGTTCATCACCAGCCTGTATTTATTGCTTGTTGTAGTTTTCCTGCAATCGACATAAACCAGCAGCAATGCTTCCGAGGATGCAATGAGTCAATGCGGAGATAGCTCCTGGAACTGTTGCCAAACTAAAATCCGGGAAATTACTTCTAGCAAGTTCTGTTGCTAGGCCAGAATTTTGCATCCCGACCTCAATAGATATTGTTTTAGAAGTTTGGTCATTGAACTTGAAATACTTTGACAAAAAATATCCGAGAAAAAATCCTAGTGTATGCAGAATGACAACTGCAAGAATAAGTGTAGACCCCGTTGAGAAAATTTCTTCTTTTTTAACTGCAAGAATGAAATCCACAATAAATACGATTGACATTACGGCAATGAAGGGAGTGTAGGGGTTGATTTTTTTGACCCATTATCTAAAATAATGGTTGAGTAAAGCCCCCGCTGTTACTGGCAATATAACTATCTTAAACGTGTTAACCAGTAGCCCCATAGTATCTACTTGAATCGTTGTTCCCATCGAGTTTTTTGAAATAAATTCAATCATAAGAGTAGTTAGAAGCGGAGTTATAATAATAGCAGCAAGGGTTGAAACTGCCGTGAGGCTTACAGAAAGAGCTATATTGCTTCGTGCTATGAAACAAACAACATTAGACGCAGTTCCTCCAGGGCAGCAAGCGACTAAAACGATTCCGATGATATAGTCTATAGGTAGGTTTAGGAGTTTTGCCAGGCTGAAACCTAAAATTGGCATAATGGTGTATTGTAGTCCAACACCAAGAGCAATAGATTTAGGAATTTGAATAACTCGCAGGAAATCATCTAAGCTTAGAGTTAGTCCCATGCTCAGCATAATGATTCCGAGAAAGAGTGGAATCCAAGTAGGCTGAAACCATGTGGCTGTTGATGGATTCCATAAGGCCAAAGAAGCTCCTCCAATAACCCAGACCGGAAAAAAATTAGCTAGTCCGATGAAAATTTTTTCAACTTTATTCACAGCTTAGGTTTTTGGGCAATAATACTTGAGAAAGCTTCCTTGCCATCATCGTAAGCCTGATAGCGAATAACTTTGAAGTCTTTGAAGATTTCTAGAAGTTCGTTATGTTTGAGAAGATATTTTTTTGGGAAGCTGGAATACTTTAGATAGTCGGTATTGAAGGTTTCGATTAATACCATACCACCGGGTTTAAGTGAGTCCTTTATCTGGTCAAACAAATCTCTTTGCATATAATAGGTACAAATAATTAAATCATAAGAGTTCTTCTCGAGTTGATAGTTTTCAAGATCAACTAGCCGAGTTTGAATTGCGACGTTATTGTGTTTTGCAAGTTGCTGTGCTTTGTTGAGGCCTATAGGGGAAATGTCAAGTCCGACCACATCAAATCCTTGAGTTGCCAGATAAACTCCGTTTCGGCCTTCGCCCATTGCCAGATCGAGCGCTTTATTTTTAGGAAGTAGGTTTATATTTTCCTTTAAGAATGAAATTGGTTCAGTCCCATAGAGAAATTCTTCCATATTATAATATTTATCCCAGCGAGTTTGATCATTTGGGCCTGCCGAGGCGACCATAGGTATTAAGGTAATTAAAATCAGTAGGGAAATAAATTTAAAGTATTTTTGCAAGATATTTGAGTGGGAGAACATTAAGGTCAAGCTCCTTATATTAAGATAATTTAATTCTATTCCAAGACGATAGCCTGTCAAGGTGAATTCCCGTTTACACGTTATGATGGACATTGTAGAATTATGGAAATACATATAGTTATGACAGAACAAAAATAATACAGAGATTAAGCTTTAAGGAGGAGTAGCCATGCAACTGGGTTCGCGTTTGCAAATAATCATAACCGGCTGGCTTACGATTGTCGCGTTATCAATTGGTATATTTTCGATTGCCTATGCCGAAACAAAAAAAATAAAACCTATTAAATTATCCTCTGATCAAAGATATGAAAAACACTTGGATGGCACTATTCTTGATAAGAAGAATGGCTTGATGTGGATGAGTAGTGACTATTGGCAAATGGAACATAAATGGGTTAACTGGTATACCGCTAAGGAATATGTTCAGCGGATGAACAACAAAAAATTTGCAGGATATAATGATTGGCGCTTACCATCAGTAAAAGAAGCGAATCTTCTTTATGAAAGGCGTAAACGAAATACAGATAAGGATGGTGATAAAATTTTTATTGATAATATTTTCCCCAAAGGAGCTGGTTGGAGTACTTGGACTAGTGAAGATAAGCAAAACAAAGCTCTCATCGTTTCTTTTAAGGATGAAGGTGGAAAATCTTTTCAAGATAAAGTAGCGGCAACTGACGCATTTTTAAGGCTAGTTCGCCATGCTAAACCTTAAAGGGATTTCAGAACATAAAAAACATAGTGTTTCCTTAATTTAACGAAAGCTATTATTTAAAAATTTTAGATGAGTTTATTTTAGAGTGCTAGGGCGAATTGTTACTTAAAAGCTATAAACAAACGACAATGTTGAAATATAAGACCTTAATTTTTGCTGGAATTCTGGTATTACTCCTTTTCCCTATAACTTCAGCTAAAGCATTTCACAAAGATATTTATTATCCACGGGCACCTGAGGTAATGCTTGAAAATCTTCAAGATATGGATAACCCATTTTCTCCAACAACAAAAAATATAAAAGAGGGTAGTAAAGTTTACTTTGGGAAGGGACTGTGTGTGAAATGCCACGGCGTGAAAGGAAAAGGAGTGAAAGTTCCTGGTCACTCTCCGCGTAACTTTACTGATTCCAAATGGCAGAATATTAGAAGTGACGGTGAAATGATGTGGGTATTAAAAAATGGTAGCCCAGGAACCAGTATGCCAATTAGAGTTGGAAAAGTAATCAGTGAGGAAGAGGGTTGGAAAGTGATTCTTTTTATTAGGACCTTTGCTGGAGTCTAATAAAATATTTTTCATGAAAGGTTTCTAACTTTAGATAGAGAAACTTTTGTGTAAAAAATTCATCGTAATTATATTGTCCAAGTTATCTTTTTTGAGGAGTGAGTGATATGGCAGAAAAAATGCTTAAAATAAAATTGTGGACGGCATGTGTTTTTTGGGGTGCGGTTTTTTCTGCGTTTGTTACGTTCCCTGTGACTACTAACGCTGCTTCAAAGGCGCCCTATGAACTAAAGATTCCGTTAGGATTAGATGAAGAAGCTTTTAAAGTTCCACAAGATAATCCAATGACTAATAAAAAAATTGAACTTGGTCGTCTGCTTTTCTTTGATAAACGACTTTCAGCCAATAATACAATAGCTTGTGCAAGTTGCCATATACCAGCTCTGGCCTTCACTGATGGACAGCCTGTTTCAACTGGAATAAATAGCCAACAGGGGGGTAGAAGCGCCCCAACTGCCATAAATCGGGGTTTTAGTAAAGCCCAATTTTGGGATGGCCGTGCCGCCACTTTAGAAGATCAGTCGATAGGACCATTCGCCAATTTGATTGAGCATGGATTTACAAGCCACGACGAATTAATTAAAAAAATCAACAGTATTAACGGTTATAAAAAATTATTTAGTGATGTTTATGGGGTAAATAAATTAACCAAAGAAAATGTTGGTAGAGCGATTGCTTCTTTTCAAAGAACGTTAGTTTCGGGGAACAGTCCTTTTGATCGTTTTGACTATGATGGAGATCAAGGTGCCATTTCAGAGTCTGCAAAGAGAGGTAAAAAGCTTTTTTTTGATAAAGCGCGATGCAACCTTTGTCATATGGGTACGAACTTTTCTGACGAGCAGTTTCATAATATTGGGATTGGTTGGGACGATTCTGATACTTTGGATTTAGGCCGTTATCGAGTGAGCAAAAGCGAGAAAGATTTAGGAGCTTTTAAGACCCCAACTCTTAGAGAAATTACCAAGACAGCCCCTTATATGCATGATGGTCGGTTTGCAACACTTAAAGATGTAATTAAACATTATAACAAGGGAGGTATCAAAAACCCCTTCTTGGATAATCAGATTATACCACTCAACCTTTCAGATTCTGAGATAGACGATTTGTTAGAAATGCTTCGTGCCTTGGAGGGAGAGGGTTGGCAACATGTAAAAGCGCCTACAGAGTTTCCAAAGTAAAAAACTTTGTTAGGTGACTCTCGTAAGCTTAAGTTGTAAAGAGAGTGAAGTTTTGACCTAAAACTATAATTAAATTCTATGGCTTACTTTGAACGCTCTGTCTCTAGATTTTTGGTGTTTTTTGCAGTGTTGATTTTTTTGCTATCTTATTTTGGAGAAGCTTTTTCTGGCCCCAGTGTGAGGCATGGTTTAAGGCAATATAGGCAACACGATATGCATCACGGAACCGGGCACATGGGGAGAGGTTCTTGTCCGCAGATACGCTACACCCAGTCAGCGCCTGACGAGTTTTTGAAATTGAAAAATCCTCTAAAACCAGATTCGAAGAACTTGTTTGCGGGAGAGGCGCTTTTTCATACGGACGCTCAACCGACAGCGTGCAAGATTTGTCATGGATCAACTGGAAATGGAATGGGAATGATGGCTCCTGGCCTTAACCCCCCACCAAGAAATTTTTCTTGCTCTGAGACGATGAAAGACATACAAGATGGCCAGATGTTCTGGGTTGTGAAGAACGGATCGCCTGGTACTGGGATGAATGCTTACAAAAATTTGACTGATGAGCAAGTCTGGCAAATCATCCTATATCTTAGGACTCTAGCTAACTAGGCTTAAGGATCAGAATTAGAAAAAGTTTTAGGAAGTCTAATTTAAAAGAAGGTAATTTTCTTTGGTATTATATTAATTCAGTTGATGATCACCTCTTGTTGAAGCTCATTTTGTGATTTCGAAGCCCACTTTTCTTGATATGGTTTTAGCAAGGTAATGGAATTTGAGGGGGGGGGTAAACTTTGAAGTTTTTTCTCTTGGTATTTGCCACCTATTTTTTTGTGTTACCAGTGACACCGGTATCAGCAAGTTACCAGTTGAGTTCTCCAGACCGCTATCCACCCCAGGTATCCATAAATCCTACTAATCTGATTCTCGCCTCAGGTATTTGCCCTCAGTTGCGCAAAACCAAAAAAGCTCCATCAAGGTATTTTCTGAAACAAAACCCCTTATATGCTACTGAAAAAAATATTGGGCGAGGAAAATTGCTTTATCAGAAAGAAGCAAAGCCTACGGCTTGTAAAATGTGCCATGGTGTTCGAGGTAATGGGAATGGATTTTTGGCACGAGGGTTAGAACCTGCACCGAGAAATTTTACTTGTGCAGACACAATGAAACCTCTATCAGATGGCCAGTTGTTTTGGATTATTAAAAATGGATCTAAAGGAACTGCCATGCCAGCTCATGAGTTTACCCTGAGTGATAAGGATATTTGGCAGATCATTCATTACTTGAAACATTTTGCGGATTGAAGTTGCTTTTCAAAATTAGATTGCATCAACGAATGGTTAACTTTCTATATTTTGAGCGTCTATTTTCTTCTTTTCCACCTAATTCCTCTCTTCGTTTTTCTTGATATTCCTCAAAATTTCCTTCAAACCATCTTACTTTACTTTCCCCTTCGAATACTAGTAGGTGAGTACAGATACGATTTAAGAAAAAGCGATCGTGGCTAATTACCAGAACACAGCCACTAAAGTTCAGAATTGC
>Ga0163108_10002329_pt1 | contig 13809 bp, 10 predicted proteins | sample Fk1155metaG_FD_109644 | JGI IMG/M metagenome (GOLD analysis project Ga0163108, IMG submission 109644) | Marine microbial communities from the Central Pacific Ocean - Fk160115 155m metaG | ecosystem: Environmental > Aquatic > Marine > Oceanic > Photic zone | place: The Central Pacific Ocean...
CTCGAATTTATAATTCTGTTGCAAGTCTCGCTATAATGAGGAGATCGGTTTTAGAGGCCTTAGTTTTTGGGAAACAAAGAACTGCCTTTGGAAAAAAACTAGTAGATCAACCATTGTGGAGAAGTTCAATTTCTGATTTGATTGCAGAGCAAATCGGAGCAAAAATCCTTGTTTTTGAAACCATACGCCTGTTAGATCAAGTAGATTTAGATTCATCTAAACAAGATCAGCCCTTACTTCGTTTGATGACAGCATTTTCAAAGGCAATTAGTGCAAAGCTTTCTGTTTTTTGTGCAAGTGAATCAATGGAACTTATTGGTGGAAACGCCTATGTAGATGAAAGTATTCTCCCAAGGTTACTCAGAGATGCGCAAGTTTTACCTATTTGGGAAGGTACAACTAATATGCTCACGCTAGAAGCATTAAGAAGTTTTCATAAGGAAAAAAGCCATCAGTCATTATTTAATAGAATAAATAAAATTATTGAAAGTGTTAAAGGTATAGATAAGTTTTCAAGTTATATTGAAATTTTGAAGTCACGTGTTGATTCAGACCAAGCTCTAGTCAGAAAGTTATTGAGCTGTCATGAAGATGAACAGCAGGTTTTTGCAAAAAAATGTTTAGAAAAACTTTCAAGAACATTGACATTATCGTTGCTTTTAGAGAATGCACAAGATACCTCTGTGAGGGAAGTTTGTCTTGCCGTCTTTTCTCGTTTAGAAAACCGTAACTTTTCAATTACACCGCTGAGTTCTAATCATTCAGTTGAGATGAATCAAACAGAAGAGGTGCTGATTAACTCCTATTACTAAACGCGATAAAGAGGAAGTGCGTATGATAAAAGAGCCAGTACCTGTTGATGCAAAAAAAAACAGAAGTCTATCTTTACGGAAAAAACCCTACACCAGAAAAAGGAATAGTAACCTACAAGCATTGGTCTAAAAAAGAACGTTTTTTTAGGGGGTTTAAGTTATCGAGTAAAATTTCATTGTTATTAATTTTGGTGGTTCTTCCTTTTGCTATTATGGAACCGTTTTTATTTATGATTTGGGGTTCTATTGTCTTTTTTGTTATTATCGGTTTATTGGGTCCATTGATGCATTTATTATTTTTTTCAGAAGAGGTTACTTTTTTTTCTGTTAAAGCTAAGTGTCCATACTGTAATAACCCTTCAGAACTCGGCCCCTATCTTAATCGAAAATTTTTAAAAGAATTTACTGTTCTTTGTTCCAGCTGTGGGGAAGTTGTAAGAGCTACTCAGAAAACTGATAAATTTAATTAATTTTTAGGTTAGCGGGAACAGCAATGTCAATTTTTTGGGGCTTAGATAAATCAAGTTGATTCATTATCTCAATAAATTCTTTTTTTTCTACATTAAGGTTAAGTCTTGGGTTAAATGCTTTTTCTTCTTTAACGCTTGAAACACTCATTCCGTTATAGTCATGTCCAGGGTAGATTAAAGTGCTGTCAGGTAATATGTAAATTTTATTGTGAACACTGTTGTAAAGTGTTTCAGCGCTGCCTTCTTGAAAATCAGTTCGGCCACATCCCCGAATAAACAAGGCATCTCCAGTTAAAATTTTGTTATCGATATAGTAACTCATGCAACCATTAGTGTGCCCTGGAGTTGAAAGAGCTAAGAGTTTGTGATCTCCAATTAGAAGTTCTTGTCGATCTTCAAGGAAAAGGTCAGCACCTTTGGCGTTAGTATGTTTGCTAACAGCGATTTGAGCTTGAGTTTCTTTTCTTATTAAACTTGCACTTGAAATATGATCAGCATGAACATGAGTTTCTAAAATGAACTTTAGTCTTAATTCTAACTCTTTTATTAAAGACAAGTCTCTTTTTGTCTGCTCTAAGACTGGGTCAATTATAATAGCTTCTTTGGTGATAGGGTCAGCTATAATATAGCTGTATGTACTTGTTTCTTGATCAAATAGTTGCCTAAATATCATCTTGTATTCCCTTGTTTTTTTCATACCTTAAGGCTTTTTTCTCTTGATTGGAAGCCATTTAATAAGAATTTGAAATGATTTAGATAATTTTGTTTGTTGATAAAGAAGTTGCGCTAGCGAAGTAGTTAAGATTTTGTTAGTGTAACTGCTATGCAAAACACCCCAGATATGAAAACTATTATTGAGCCTTTTAAAATTAAAACAATTGAGCCCTTGCCTCTGTTGACGTTTGATCAAAGAAAAGCTGCTATAGCAAAGGCATCTTACAATTTATTTAACCTAAGGGCGGAGAATGTTACATTTGATTTATTAACTGACAGTGGAACTGGTGCAATGTCTGCTCGTCAATGGTCAGGAATGATGATCGGAGATGAATCATATGCTGGATCAAAAAGTTTTCATAGGTTAGAAAAGACGGTACAAGACCTTACTGGGTATGAATTTATCGTACCGACTCATCAAGGAAGGGCTGCTGAGTTTTTACTAATGAAAGCATTAGTAAAACCTGGTCAGATGGTTTTAGGAAATACACATTTTGATACTACACGTGCAAACATTGAAATGGCCAATGGTGAGGCGATTGATTTACCAGCTTTGAGTAATCAGGATTCTCAAAATGAAGATCCATTTAAGGGAAATGTTGATCTAGTCGCTCTTAAAAATGTTTTAACTGAAAAGTCGGATCAAGTTGCGATGATTGTGATGACTCTTACGAATAACTCAGTAGGTGGTCAACCAGTTTCAATGGAAAACTTAAAGCAAGCCAGGTCGCTTGCAAAAGAGTTTTCTGTACCTTTTTTCTTGGATGTTGCTCGATTTGCAGAAAATGCATTTTTTATTCAATTAAGAGAGCCCGCCTATAAAAATACATCTGTAACGCAGATTACCAAAGAGATGTTTTCTTTAGCAGATGGTGCTTGGATGAGTTCTAAAAAGGATGCTTTTGTGAATATTGGTGGGTTTTTAGCAATGAATGATTCATCTTTAGCAGAAGAAATTCGTGCTCAAATGGTTCTCACTGAAGGGTTTCCAACATATGGCGGTCTAGCGGGTAGAGATTTGGAGGCATTGGCTATTGGTTTGGAAGAGGTTTTAGATGAGAAATACCTAACCTATCGGATTAGATCTGTAGAGTACTTTGGAAAAGGTATTGAGCAATCAGGTCTTAAGGTTGTAAAGCCATTTGGCGGTCATGCGGTTTATATCGATGCTGGAGCATCTCTTTCTCATATTCCTTTTTATCAGTTTCCGGCCCAGTCTCTAAGCGTTGCTTTTTATGAAAACCTTGGAATAAGAAGTGTTGAAGTTGGAACAGTGATGCTAGGAAGAAAAAACCCTGAAACAGGTGAGCAAGAGCCTGCCCCAAAGGAGCTGGTAAGGTTAGCGATGCCAAGAAGGGTTTACACACAAAGTCATGTAGATTATATGATTGAAGGAATGACTCATTTAGTGAAAAATATTTCTTCACTAAAAGGTTATGAATTTGAATATGAAGCGCCTTTTTTAAGGCACTTCTCAGCTAAGTTTAAGAAGCTATGATTTTGTTTTAATCTGTTACTAATGATATTCTAATTAAATTCTAACTTCTATTTTAGTTTATCTCTGGTGTATTTGTGTTTAAGAATACAAATAACAAAAAGGTATAAATAACAGTGAAAAAAGTTATATTTCTTATTTTTTTGCATATTATTTCCAAACAATCTGATGCATCTATGGTTGAAATTGGAGAAAAACTGAATAACAAACCAGTAGTCGTTGAATTAAACAAGGGTAAGCTTGCCTTGAGGTATCGTTTACAAACAGATGAGTTTGGAGACCTGTCTCACAATACACTTCAAGACCAGGTGCTTTTTGATATCAGTATTGGTTTTTTTCAAAATCAGGTTAAAATTAATTTTACTTTAGCAAGTGGTGGAAAATTTACTGGAGGCTGGGGTGACTTAGGCTTAGGTTCTCATGACCCAGCGTTAGAGATTTATTTAAAGAGATTAACATTAACCCTAAATCCAACAGAGGGATTAAGCTTATCAGTTGGATCTATGGCTCCAGAGTATGGTGCCGGAAGTGAAAACAGTTATTTTGACAAAGATGGCTCGATTATGGGGTACCGGGCAAAAGTAGCCATCCATAATGGTGAGTTAGTCGTTACAGGTGGTTTTGTTGGAGATTATGAGAACCCCAATGTGTTTAATCGAATGCATTACTTAGGTGAAGTGAACTATGTTCAAATGATTTTGACTCAAGCAATTGGTGAAATTGTAAAAGCAAGTGTGGATTACACTAATCATGATCAAACTAACTATCTTCGTGCTGCAGTTCAATTTAAGGTTGATAAGTGGGTGAACTTTTTAGACTCAATTACATTAGAAGATTTGGTAGCTTTATCTCGTGATGACTTAAAGAATGTATTTGCAGTGAAATTAAGTAAAAAGTTTAAATCTTTGATTGCAGGTAAAGATCTTAAAGCAGGTCTCGTTTATGCTTTTAACCCTAACGACATTGAAATGCTTATTGGTGATAAAATTGTGGATGGTCATTCTATTCGTGTTCAACTTGCTATTCCAAATATTATTAAAACAAAATCAGCCAGTTATGGAGTGTTTTTTGATGTTCTAGAGTCTCTTACCGATTTAAGGCAAGTAAGGGCTGAGCTCGGTTTAATGATTAAATTTTAGTTTTTATAAAACAGCTAAGCTTGCTTTGCCTGTGAATCTGGAGTAGTTGGTGGTTTTCAGGTAAAGTAAGCTATGTTTTATTTTTTATCCACACATCCAGGAGAGGTAGCTGCTGTATTAACAGCTTTTTCTTGGTCAGTGGCAGTAGTTTTTTTTAGGTTAGCAGGAGAAAATTCTTCTTCGTTAGCGTTTAATCTATTTAAGTCAGCTTTTGCAACTGTTCTATTTTTTCTTATTTTACCGTTTGCTGAGTGGGGTCAGATGACATCACTTAAGAGTTTGTTGTTTCCTGTTCTTACTCAAAAAGAATGGGTTTTATTAACAGTGAGTGGGATTTTAGGTGTTACATTAGGTGATCTCTTTTTTTTAATGGCAATTAAGAGGATAGGAGCAAGTTTGAATGCTCTGATTTCTTGTATTTATTCTCCGTTAGTGATGCTCTTTGCTTTTTTATTCTTAGATGAAACAATGCCTTTAATAGGAGTCATTGGTGGTGCTTTTGTGGTGACAGCAGTGATTGTAGCTGGAAACACTCATTCTATTGAGGGAGTAGATCGAAATCGTTTAGCATCAGGAATCTTTTATGCAGTGTTATCAGAAATAGCAATGGTAGCAGCAGTGATTATGATTCGAGATATCTTTAGAGAGCAGTCAGTCTATTGGGTTTTATCTTTTCGCTTCTTTGTTGGGACCTTCTTTATGTTGCCGCTTTTGTTATCAAAAAAAGTGAGAACAAACTTAAAGTCTATGCTTAAGCCAGTAAAGCAAAGAAACTGGATTATCTTAGGTTCTTTGTTTGGTCCTTTTTTAGCAACGATTTTATGGTTACTTGGTTTTAAGTATACTCTTGCTGGAAAAGCTGCTGTTTATAATCAGCTTTCAACGATTTTTATTTTTATATTAGCTGCAATCTTTTTAAAAGAGAAGCTCACTACCAAAAGAGTAATTGCGTTAATTCTAGGTGTGTTTGGAGCTGTTTTGGTGAGTTTATAAAATAATTACTTAAGTGGTGCCGAGGGCCAGACTCGAACTGGCACGGAACGTTAATTCCCCAGGATTTTAAGTCCTGTGCGTCTACCAATTTCGCCACCCCGGCATTGAAAAAGGTTTACCTAATCTGCCAAATTTGTGAGCACAGTGCAAGCCCCAGTTTTGTCTGAAAGCACAAAAAGATGAAGACCGGGTGCTCCTAGTTTACGTAATTGGTCAACAAAAGAAAGAAACAATTCACATGCTTCTTCTTTTGATTGAGGACTTGCTGGATCGTCTGGAAGCGCCTCTAAATAGGATTGAGGGACAGAAACATTAAATCTACTTTGCATCCTTAATGCTTGTTTCTTTGACTTTAACAGTCTGGTTCCTGGGAGAATGGGAATAGAGATTCCACTTTTAGCACAGTCATTTAATAAATCTTCATAGACATTTGGATCAAAAATCATTTGAGTGATAGCGTATTCGGCTCCTGCATCTACTTTTCTTTTAAGAAAATCGATGCGTTCTTGTGGGTTGGGATGCTCAGGGTAAACGGCACATCCGATACAAAAATCGAGTTTTAATTGCTCATCAGCCTGTGGCCCACCGTCTCTAGGTAGGTAGATCCCATTATTTAATTTTTTAATTTGTTCAATGAGTTCATAGGCATAATGATAAGAACCTTCTTTAGCGTCCCACTCTGGTTGCCCTACAGGTGGATCTCCTCTTAAGGCTAGGATGTTTCTTACTCCAAAATAATGATGGTCAACGAGTTGGTTTTCAATTTCTTGAGGGGTGAGGTCTCGACATGTAAAATGTGCAATACATGGGACTTTAAAGTTATCTTTTATTGTTTGAGCAATGGGTAAGCTACCGCCTCTTAGACTGCCGCCCGCACCTTTAGTCACCGATAAAAATTGAGCACCAGATTGAATAAGCGACTGTACTAAGTCTAAGACCTTTGCCTGTTCGGTTCCGTTTCTTGGTGGAATTATTTCAGCAGAAAGTGTAAAGCTTTTTTGCTTAAGAAACTCTGTGATTTTTGTGTCTACTTGAAACCCCAATCGATTCATAAGTGTTTAATCTCAACATAATCTGAGGTTTAGTGCAAGTCTGGTGAGTTTTAAATTTTAATGTTTCTTAAGAAACCGTGGAAATAGCGCAGGGGTGTTTTGTTTGTATTTTAGATAAGGTTTTCCAAATAGTGAAATAAGCTTTTTTTCCTCAACAGGAATACCAACAAGTAAATACAGAAAAAATCCAATAAAAATAAGCATGCGGTCTAATGTCATAACAGGGGTTGTCAAAACAGCAAGTAAGGTAAAAGTGTAAATGGGGTGTCTGATGTATTTATAGATCCCATTTTGAATGAGTCTTACAGGACCACTTTCTTTGATTGAAGTTAACCCTAAAAACTCAAGTGCATTAAAGTGTTTTAGTAATAAGACAGGAATTGAAAAAATAGACCAAAACAATATGAATGAACCGACTTTATTTGTATTTGATTGATTAAATATACTCCAAAGTTCAACTCCAGTTTTTTGCCAATATAAAGTAACAGCAAATAAAGTGATTCCTGTTACAAAAACATAGAACTTTCTAAAGAACCTCTCAGGAATGACTGCATCAAAGTATTTTTGAATTTTTTTTTGAGCAAGTAATGAATGAAAAAACCCAAAGGCAAAAAGTAACCCCAAGTTAAAAAGGCAGATTATAACTAAAGACTGAGATTGTAATTTCAGTAGAGGCAGTGATTGAGATGGAAAAAGTAAACTGTAAGAAGTATTTTGTTCAGTCCAAATGAGAAAAAAGACACTAGGTATTACACCTAAAAACAACCCTAGAAAGCTCCAAAAAAACCAAAGTAGTTTGTCATAAATAGAATGGCTTTGTTTTTCCATTAATAATGTTTCTAGCAAAATGAGAGTGAAACAACAATAAGAACAAAATTGATAAGTTAAAACATAGAGTTTAGAGGGGAGTAGGGGCTTCGGAAGAGGAATTAAAACTAATTCCCCTCCCGAAGTGTGATTGCAATATTAAATTACTTGCGTTTTTTTGGTTTCACCGCAGGTTTATTGGTGGACCGACGAGTAGGAGTTACTTTCTTTCGTTTTTTACTATTATTATAATTACCCCTTGGTTTTTGAGGAACTCCAGAAGAGTAAGATGATCCACTTCTTTTTCGAGGAGTGGGGGCAACTCTTCTAGGGTTAGACCTAGGAGTCGGAGTAACTCTTCGAGGATTAGTTCTAGGAGTAGGTTTTACTCTTCTAGGATTGGTCCTTGGAGTTGGTTTAACTACTCTAGGATTAGTTCTAGGAGTAGGAGTTACTCTTCTAGGGTTAGTCCTCGGAGTTGGAGTTACTCTTCCTCTTCTAGGGTTAGTCCTCGGAGTTGGAGTTACTCTTCCTCTTCTAGGGTTAGTCCTTGGAGTAGGTGTTACTCTTGGATTAGTCCGAGGAGTCGGAGTTACTCTTCCTCTTCTAGGGTTAGTCCTTGGTGTAGGAGTGACTCTCGGATTTGATCGGCTTGGAGGAGTCACTCTTTTTCGGGGGAGTGTTCTTATCGGTTTTGGTTTTACTCTAGAAAACTCTTTTTTTCTGTAAGAGTCTGTAACCTTTCTGTAAGACTCAGGTCTTTTGTGAACAGGGACAGTCTTGTATACGGTTTTGCCACCTATTCTGTGTTGTCTTACTTTTGTAACCGGAACTCGTCCTACACGTGTTTCAACCCAAGTACGTGAGTGATGTGCTTTATGATGCCCACCTGGATGTGCAGTGTGTGCATTTCTTTTTAAGGACTTACTCCAGTAGGTTATTCTTTGTGAATGGTTAATGTTACGGTGAACATTATAGATATTCACATTTATAAATTGGTTATGGTGAACAACAGTTAAACCAAGGCGGTAGTGTCTGTTGTGATAATGCCCATGGTGTGCATGATGTCTTCCGGCATGGTAACCATCCCAATATCCATCACGAAAACCTTGTGCATATCCATGTCGGTAACCACTTGGATAACTGTGATAGTAAGAAGGGTACCAACCAATGGCTCCGTCTGTGTAAAACCATGTAACTGTGTGAGCTCGCCATTTTCGGTCAGAAAAAGGAGTCCAAATCCAACCATAGCGCTGATGGTATCTCCAATAACCATAGTGGTCTGTGTGCCAACCCCATGGATCGTGAGAAACCCAAGTCCATCCATGAGTTGTCCAGCTCCAATAACCGTGTCTATATGGAGCCCAGTCTTGAGCATAGTGTTGTGGAACCCAGTAGCGGGAACCGCTGATTACAACCCATCGCCCCATCCCAGCTAGAACGTTGTAAGAGCTATAATCTTCATAATCGTATTCATCTGGGTGAGTGATCACTCTACGAGGAGTTCGGTGGCGGCTAAATTTATTTTTTAAGATGACACGTGAAGAGCCAAGTTGATAATCATTATAATGTTCAACTGAGATAGTTATGTTTTGATCCATGTCATAAGGAACATAATAAAAGACTTCATCATCAAATGATTCAAAATTTGAATGATCTAGGCAGCTAGATTTTTCAATAGCGTCACATTCTTCTGAATAGTAATTTGGACTTCCTTTGGCATCCCAGATGAAATTTGCACCAGGTTCATTAACAGCTTGTAAATCACCTGAATAATAATCTCTTACAAAAAGATCAGCAGATAAAACGATAAGATCACCAGGGTAAACATCCATAATTTGAGTGTACTGGTTTGGATTTATTTTTTTTCCATTGATTTTTGAAATTCTAACAAACTCGTTTGAAGCTTGAGCTTGCATGATAAAAAGACCGCTAAACAATAGCGTTAAAACAAAAGATCGAATCCCACTTCGAAACATAAAAACCCCCATTAAAAAGTTGGTTTGGTTAAAGTTATTAGACACTGACAAGAGCAGAATGTGTGCCAAAGATTTGATGATTACAAAATAAAATTTATGCATTGCATTAACTTTTTTAATGTTTTGATTTTTAAAGGGTTTTGCCTTATAGACCGACTTTTTTAATAAGTTGATTTTTAAAATCAATTATTAAAAAATTCAGTGTCACAATGCCATTTTGTAGGCAAAAAGCTAAATTTTTTCCATGATTAATAGAATATCTCTATGATACAAAAATGAAATTCTCAGCTATGAAAGACAAACTATAATTATGAAAATAATCAATGAAGATACTCTTAGAGAGCAAGTAATTCAGGTGGGACGAAAGGTTAATCGTTTTGTTCCTGTTATGAAAAGTTTGCACTATGCAATGATCCCAGTTTTAAAGGGCTTAGGTTTTTATAACGAGCATCGTCGTATCGGTGAGTTAAAAGTGGGTTTGTGGCGCAAGCATTTTAATGAAAAAAAGAAATCAAAAAATATTAAACGATTTGTTTTAATGCCAGGATTTGGAGACACTCCAATGTCTTGGATTGGTGTCGTGATTTTATTGCTTCCTTACCTTAAAAAAAATTATGATGAAGTTGTTTTGGTGGATTTTCCTGGATACTTAGGTTTTTTATATAAAGAAAAAGCTTTTCACTCTATGGACCTTTTGCATGAGTCTTTACATGATGTTTTGGATTCATTGACCCCTCATACTGTATTAGGCCACTCTTTAGGAGGCTGGATAGCAGCATCTTATGCTGCATCTTGTGGAGAAGAAAAAAGACCTAAAAACATTTCTAGAAAAAACTACTCAGGTCCAAAATTTTTGTTTCTAGCAAATCCATCTGGAGTATTGGTGGATGACCAGAAAAAAGCTTATTGGTCGAAAACATTCGATGATGCAAGAAAAAAAGGGTTTGATGTTTATCAAACTAAGGTTTTTGCGAAAATCCCTCTTTGGTTTTATTTTATTTCTCCAGCATTTGAACATTTTATGTCACAAAAAGAAATTTTAGAGTTTATGCATTCTTTTGATGAGAGGCATTTAGTAAATGACAGGGTTTCAAATATTAAGTCTAAGGTTTGGCTTTTGTGGGGTGAAAATGACACCATTGTTCCTGAAGGTTGGGCAAAAGACTGGTTAGAGGCAATTAATAAAGGTAGAAGCAGAAATCGGGCAAGAGCGCTTGTTATTAAAAAAGCAGGTCACAGTATTCAATTAGAAAGAACTGCAATGACATCTTTAGCAATTTCAACGGTACTTTCTCAACCCTCATATCGCTTAAAAGGTAATAGTTTAATGTCTAGAGTGTGGAAAGTAGTTGAATCCTAATAAAAGTCTAACCAAATTGTATTATATTTCCTGTTATACCGGTTCAAAGTAGTATATTAAGAGAGAATAAATTTAGAGGAAGAAATAGATAATGAGTTTTGTACAGATTTATACATTTTTAGGTGGTTTAGGGATCTTCTTTTTTGGAATGAAGACTCTTTCTGAGTCACTTCAGACTATGGCTGGAGATTTAATTCGCAAGGTCATCAATGCGCTAACAAATAATAGAGTAATGGGTGTAGGGGTTGGAGCCTTTGTTACAACCTTAGTTCAATCAAGCTCAGTTACAACAGTGATGGTAGTTGGACTAGTGAACGCTGGATTAATGGACTTAACCCAAGCAATTGGTGTTATTTTTGGGGCAAATATAGGAACGACCATTACAGGGTGGATTATTGCCATTAAGGTTGGAAAATACGGTTTAATGTTTGTTGCAATGGGCGTTTTTCCAATGCTTTTTGCAAAAAGCGAAAAAATAAAACAATTCGGAAGGTTTCTTTTTGCTTTAGGTTTTATTTTTATGGGCCTTAAGTGGATGAGTGGTTCAATGAAACCATTAAAAGACACTGAAGCATTTATGAACTTATTACAGTTTTTTACCGCAGATCATCTTTTTTCATTATTGGCATGTATTGCAATTGGAGCCTGTTTAACTTTTATTGTTCAATCAAGCTCAGCAATGTTGGGGGTCACTATTGCTTTAGCTATGACAGGAGCCATAACTTTTCAAACGGCAGTTGCTCTTGTTTTAGGTGAAAACATTGGAACAACGATTACAGCCCTATTGGCAAGTGTGGGAGCAAACTCTAGTGCAAGACGAGCTGCCAGAGCCCATGCTTTTTTCAATGTTCTGGGTGTGACATTAATGATTCCATGTTTTTGGTATTTTATAGATTTTGTAGATTACCTAATTGGAGGAAACCCTGATTTTATAGGTGAAGATGGTGGCAAGCCTTTGATTGCAGTTCATATTGCTTCAGCTCATTCATTATTTAATGTAACAATGGTAATTGTATTTTTACCGTTTCTAAATCATATTGCAAGGCTTGTGACATGGTTGACGCCAGCTCCTAAGCGTAAAGAAGTACCACATTTAAAGTTTTTACCCTCAGAAGCAGATATTGCCCCCTCAATTGCTTTAACTGCTGCAGAGCAAGAAATTGGCCATTTTTCAGATATTGTTAAAAAAGTATTCAAACAAACCAGCGAGTACTTGTTGGCAGATAGGCCAGATAAAAAAGTGAGAGACAAGATCTTACACCTTGAAGATGTGACAGACAAAATTCAAGCTGAGGTCACATTATTTTTATGTAAAACGCAAGAAGCAAGACTTTCTTTTGAGCAATCTTCTTTGTCTTACTCACTAATTAGAGCGGCCGATGAACTAGAGAGTATTGCAGATTACTGTGTTTCTTTAACTCGACATAAAGACAGATTGTTTACTGCAGAAGAAGAACTTTCTGCTGAAGCAAAAAAAGATCTAAAGCTATATTTGCAAAACACATATAGTTATTTTGATTCCATTATGAAAACAAGTGCTCAGTCTCAGTCTTGGAATTTAGAAGCAATTAGTAAACAAAGTGATGAGCTTAATAATCAAGCAAAAAAGATCTTAGCAGGTCACCGAGAACGCTTACAGAAAAGCAAGTGTTCACCGCTTTGTGGAATCTTCTTTAATGATATGATTTCTGGTTTAAGAAAAATGCGGGCGCATAGTAAAAACTTTGCTGAAGCTATGGCAGGGAAGCATGAAGAAGGGGAAGTGGGGTAGGTTTATAAGGGATAACCTTATTAGAGAAAAGAAACTAAGTGATAGTTCTTTTTTCCTTTTCTTAAAACTAGGAATTTACTCGCAATGAGTGATGAATGATCTAGCTTTTCTAGTGCATCTTGCTTTCTGTCATTGTTAATATAAATACCACCTGCTTGGATGTCTTTTCTGGCTTGTCCTTTTGATGGGCAAAGTTTGGTTTCTACTAAAAGATCAACTAGTGTTACCCCTGATTGCATCTCAGAGATGGTTTTTTGGGTGTGAGGTGCTTCTGAAAACACCTCTAATAAAGTTTTTTCATCTAAGGATTTAATTTCTTCACCAAAAAGTGCCTGAGATGCTGCTTGTGCTTTAAGTAGTTCTTGTTCACCGTGAACCATTACCGTTAGTTCTTTTGCTAGCGCCTTTTGTGCTTCTCTTTTTTGAGGAGCAGCTTTAACTTCGTTTTCTAATCGATCCATTTCTTCATGAGGTAAAAAAGTAAAGAAACGAATTAGGTTCATGACATCATCATCTGTTGTACGAATTAAAAACTGATAAAACTGATAAGAACTGGTTTTATTTGCATCTAACCAAATGTTTCCGATTTCTGATTTGCCAAACTTACTACCATCAGATTTTGTGACTAATGGGAATGTTAAACCAAAAACTTCAGCTGCTTTTTTGCCCTGTGCTGCATTCATTCTTCGAATGAGTTCACATCCTGCGGTAATGTTTCCCCACTGATCTGAGCCACCAATTTGAAGTTGACAGTTTTCTTTTTGATTTAAAACATAAAAGTCATAGGCTTGTAAGATCATGTAAGAGAATTCAGTATAAGAGATTCCATGGTCTCTATCATCTAGTCTGGCTTTTACGCTTTCTTTAGTCATCATATGGTTGACAGTAAAGTGTTTTCCAATGTCTCGCAAAAACTCTACTGGATTCATACTTTTAAACCAGTCGTAGTTATTAATGACCTTTGCTGAATTATTCCCTGTGAAATCTAAGAACTTTTTAAAGACCTTGGTAATTCCTTCAATGTTGTGATCAAGTGTTTTTTGGTCTAAAAGCTGCCTTTCTTGAGTTTTTCCACTCGGGTCACCAATCATTCCAGTGGCTCCACCTATGATCGCAATGGGAGTATGTCCAGCTAATTGAAACCTTCTAAGTGTTAGTATAGGAAGCAGGCTGCCAATGTGCAGACTATCTGAAGTGGGGTCAAAACCACAATAAAG
>Ga0163108_10002331_pt1 | contig 13796 bp, 8 predicted proteins | sample Fk1155metaG_FD_109644 | JGI IMG/M metagenome (GOLD analysis project Ga0163108, IMG submission 109644) | Marine microbial communities from the Central Pacific Ocean - Fk160115 155m metaG | ecosystem: Environmental > Aquatic > Marine > Oceanic > Photic zone | place: The Central Pacific Ocean...
ACTCAACACTTGTAACTTTCTTTCCCTTCGATGGTTCTTTAATTTTTACTTTCTCTTTTGGGTTTAAAACTACTTTGGTGCAAAGTATAGTCATTTTATCATCATTTAATTCTAAAATAAGACCTGGAAGTCCACCATATAATGATGGGCCTGTTGATACAGGTATTTCTGGTGTGAACCAAGCTGACATAACTACTTTACGAATCTTTTTTTCTGGAGGCTGAGGTGGAGACGGTCTTTGACCTTGACGCCCACGAGATCTTTGAAAACTAATTACTTCCTCTTCAACTTCTTTAGATATTGTTGCTTTATAAGCATTGTATATACCTATTTGTTTTGTTTCTCCTGTCATAACCCATTTACTTTTAGGTAAACTATCTTGTATTAAAAATATTTTTCCAAAAAGTTCTTTTTTATTAGTGTAAGTATTTGATTGAATATCTCTGTATATATCACCTTGTGCTGGTCCAGTAACAAATTGTTGCCAATTAAATCCACTACCTTTTGCATTGGGATCAAGCCTTTCTTCTTCTTTGAAGAAAGATGAGGAACTATTAAAATTAAGTATATAATTTTTTTCTGTTGCTGTTTTCATACTTGCTTTCACAGATGCTTGTCTATCAGGTGGCAAATTTTTCATCCAATCCATATTTACATTCATCTTTGACATATAATAGGCTTTCCCTTGAAAATCTTGAGAAAATCCACTAAAAGCTATAAAACATAAAATAATTAGCATTTTTTTCATAAATTCTGTTTTTTTAAAACCATCGCAATTCTAGTGATTTATTACTAAATAGACAATAAGAATTCAATAAAGTTTAATTAGAATGAATTTTTTCAAATTTAAATTTTAAATTAGATGTCACTTTTAAATTATTAAATACATATTAGTATGCATATAGCTATTGCAGGAAATATTGGAGCTGGGAAAACCTCATTAACCAAGCTACTAGCTAAACATTATAAATTTGAGGGACATTACGAAGATGTTTTAAAAAATCCTTATTTGGATGATTTTTATGATCAAATGGAACGATGGTCATTTAATTTACAAATCTATTTTCTAAATAGTAGGTTTCGTCAAATAATGGACTTTGAAAAAAATGGAAAAAAGATTATCCAAGATAGAACGATATATGAAGACGCAAATATTTTTGCTCCAAACCTTTTAGCTATGGGACTTATGACAAATAGAGATTTTGATAATTATAAATCTCTATTTAATCTTATGGAGTCTTTTGTAAAAAGCCCTGACTTACTTGTATATCTAAGAAGTGGAATTCCTAATTTAGTTGATCAAATTCATAAAAGAGGAAGAGATTATGAAAATTCTATAAGTATAGATTATTTAAGTAGACTTAATGAGAGATATGAAGCTTGGATTGAAACTTATGATAAAGGAAAACTACTAATAATTGACGTAGATGATTTAGATTTTGTAAAAAACAAATCTGACTTAAATATTATAATTGAAAAAATTGATAAAGAAATTTAATTTATTCTATTTCTTTATGTTCATTAGTCTTTTTCTTTAAAATTTTACCTTCTAGTTTTAATTCTTCTAATTTATCCATCATTTCATCTTTTGTCCCTTCAAAAACTTCAGTAGATTCAGTTGCAACACCATTTTCTACCTTACTTGAAACAATTTTTAAAGTAGCATTTAAATTAGTGTCGTCAACATTTATTGAAATCTCTTGATTTACTTGAGTATCAATTGAATTCATAACCATTGAACTAGGTTCAGATGAATGCCCTCCTAAAATTGGAGCAATTACAAGTCCAATCAAACAAGTAAGTTTTATTAAAATATTCATTGAAGGTCCTGAAGTATCCTTAAAAGGATCACCTACAGTATCTCCTGTAACAGCTGCTTTATGAGCATCCGAACCTTTATAAGTCATTTCTCCATTTATTTCTACTCCAGCTTCGAATGATTTTTTTGCATTATCCCATGCTCCTCCTGCATTATTTTGAAAAATAGCCCATAATACACCGCTTACTGTAACTCCTGCCATATATCCACCTAACATTTCTGCAATTGCTAAATTATCCATTCCAAAAATCATAGGAACAAAAGCAATTAATAACGGAAAGCCAATTGTTAAAAATCCTGGAAGCATCATCTCTTTTAATGAAGCCTGTGTTGAAATAGCTACACATTTATCATATTCTGGTTTTCCAGTGCCTTCCATAATGCCTGGAATAGCTTTAAATTGTCTTCTTACTTCCTGAACCATTTCCATTGCTGCTTTTCCAACTGCATTCATAGCAAGTGCAGAAAAAACAACAGGAACCATACCTCCAACAAAAAGCATAGCCAATACAGGTGCTTTAAAAATATTAATACCATCAATTCCAGTAAAAGTTACATAAGCTGCAAATAACGCTAATGAAGTTAAAGCTGCAGAAGCAATAGCAAAACCTTTTCCAGTTGCAGCAGTAGTATTACCAACGGAATCTAAAATATCTGTTCTTTCTCTAACTATAGGTTCTTGTTCACTCATTTCTGCAATTCCACCTGCATTATCAGAAATAGGGCCAAAAGCATCAATAGCCAATTGCATAGCAGTTGTTGCCATCATTGCACTTGCAGATAATGCAACACCATAAAATCCAGCAAATAAATAAGAAGCCCAAATAGCTCCAGCAAATAATAAAACAGAAGGAAAAGTTGAAATCATTCCGGTAGCTAAACCAGCAATAATATTAGTTCCAGCTCCAGTGCTTGATTGTTGAACTATTTTTAAAGTTGGGCTTTTACCAAGTCCAGTATAATATTCGGTAACTGAAGAAATAACAGCTCCTACAACTAATCCAACAAGAGAAGCATAAAAAACACTCATTGAAGAAACTTCTTTAATACCTTCACCAAAAAATTCCATTTTCATAGTCTCAGGAAGCATCCAAGTACATAAAGCATAACATGCTACTGCAACTAGAAAAATTGAGGTCCAATTTCCTGCATTTAAAGCTCCCATTACCTGATCTTCTTTAGCTTCGTTACTTTTAATTTTAACAAGCATAGTTCCAATAATTGAAATAATAATTCCAAAACCTGCAATAAAAACAGGTAAAAGGATTGGTCCTATACCTCCAAATGCATCTTCAATACTTCCACCCATGTCTATAATTACATAGTTTCCTAAAACCATTGAAGCTAAAACAGTAGCTACATAGGAGCCAAATAGATCTGCTCCCATTCCTGCTACATCCCCCACATTATCTCCCACATTATCTGCAATCGTTGCAGGATTTCTAGGATCATCTTCTGGGATTCCAGCTTCTACTTTACCAACTAAGTCAGCACCAACATCAGCGGCTTTAGTATAAATTCCACCTCCAACTCTTGCAAATAGAGCAATAGATTCTGCGCCTAGAGAGAATCCAGCTAAAGTTTCTAAAACGATAATCATATCTTCAGAAGTAGTCCACACACCTCCCATAAATACTTTATAAAAAATTATAAAAAATGCAGTCAAACCAAGAACAGCAAGTCCTGCTACTCCTAATCCCATGACTGTTCCTCCTCCAAAAGAGATCTTCAATGCGTTAGGTAAACTAGTTCTAGCAGCCTGAGTTGTTCTAACATTAGTTTTAGTAGCAATTTTCATTCCCATATTCCCTGCCCATGCAGAAAAAAAGGCTCCAAAAATAAATGCAACTACAATTAAAATATGAGTGGTAGGAACTATAAATGATACTGCAGCAAGAGCTAAACTTACAATGATAACAAATATGGACAACAATTTATATTCTGCATTTAAAAAGGCAAGAGCTCCTTCGTAAATATGATCAGAAATTTCTTTCATTTTACCATCACCAGCATCTTGATTCATTACCCAAGACTTTTTGTAAGTCATATAAGCAAGGCCTAATAAGGCTAATCCAATTGGTAAATAAATTATTATAGATTCCATATGTATTTTTTTAAATTATTAACGGTGGCAAAAATAGTTAAATAGGTTTAAATAAAAAATCTAAAATGATTGTATAATTAATTATGATTTGTAAAGTACTTTATTAACTGAATTAATAACATCCTTACTATTAGGAATCCATTCCGCTAATAAAACAGGGGAATAAGGAGTTGGTGTATCTGCAGTATTTATTTTTTCAATTGGGGCATCCAAATAATCAAAAATTTGATTTTGAATTTGATAAGTTATTTCCGTAGAGATATTTCCAAATGGCCAAGATTCCTCTAAAATTACTAGTCTATTAGTCTTTTTAACAGATTCAATAATTGTATTAATATCCAAAGGTCTAATAGTTCTCAAATCAATAAGTTCCGCTTCTATTCCATCTTTCTTAAGTTCATCAATTGCTTTAATTGCCTCTTTAATGATCTTACCGAATGATACTATGGTAACATCTTTTCCAGGTATTTTAACTTCCGCTTCACCCAATGGAATAAGATATTCTTCTTCAGGGACCTCCCCTTTATCTCCATACATTTGTTCAGATTCCATAAAAATAACTGGATCATTATCTCTAATTGCTGATTTTAATAATCCTTTAGCATCATATGGGTTTGAAGGAACTACTACTTTTAATCCGGGACAATTTGCATACCAACTTTCAAAAGCTTGGGAGTGAGTAGCTGCTAATTGCCCAGCCGATCCAGTAGGTCCTCTGAAAACTATTGGGCAAGGGAACTGACCTCCAGACATTTGTCTAATTTTTGCAGCATTATTGATGATTTGATCAATTCCTACAAGTGCAAAATTAAATGTCATAAATTCAATAATAGGTCTATTTCCTGTCATAGTTGAACCCACACCTATACCAGAAAAACCAAGTTCAGAAATAGGAGTGTCTATAACTCTTTTTTCTCCAAATTCATCTAACATTCCTTTAGAGGCCTTGTATGCACCATTGTATTCAGCAACTTCCTCACCCATTAAATATATTGTTTCATCCAACCTCATTTCCTCTGACATTGCTTCACATATTGCTTCCCTAAACTGAATAACTCTCATAAAATTGATTTAATGATAAATTCTTCTCAAAAATATTAAATAATTTAGACATAAAATTTATTATTTAAATTAAAAAAAGCTATGCGCGCATAGTATTTTCTTATTATTTATTTATATTTGCAAATCAATTAATGTAATATATTATATGAGAATATTAGTTTGTATAAGTCATGTGCCTGACACTACATCAAAAATTAATTTTACTGATGATAATAAGGTCTTTGATAATCAAGGAGTTCAGTTTGTAATTAATCCCAATGATGAATTTGGTTTAACTAGAGCAATGTGGTTTAAAGAAAAACAAAATGCAACAGTCGATGTAATAAATGTGGGTAGCTCAAATACTGAACCTACATTGAGAAAAACATTAGCAATTGGAGCTGATAAAGCAATTCGAATCGATGCAGAACCGATAGATGGATTTTTTGTTGCAAAACAAATATCCGAATACCTTTCCTCAAATCAATATGATTTAATTATTGCAGGTAGAGAGTCTATTGATTATAATGGAGGAATGGTTCCTGGATTAATCGCAGGTTTATCAAAAATAAATTTTGTTACAAATTGTACAAGTATAGAAATTGATAATAAATCTGCCATTCTTGAAAGAGAAATTGATGGAGGAAAAGAAATTCTTAACTGTGATCTTCCTTTAATTATTGGAGGACAAAAAGGTCTGGTAGAGGAAAGTGATTTAAGAATTCCTAATATGCGTGGAATTATGCAGGCTAGACAAAAACCTCTAGAAGTTTTAAGTCCTTTCAGCTCTGATTTCAAAACAAATTCTGTAAAATTTCATAAGCCAGCTCCTAGAAAAGAAGTTAAACTTATATCTCCAGATAACTTAGAAGAATTAATTGATTTGCTTCATAATGAAGCCAAAGTTTTATAATTATAAATATGTCCGTATTAACCTATATCGAATCAAATAAAGGAAAAATTAAAAAAAGTGCATTTGAACTTGTGTCCTATTCAAATGAATTAGCTAAACAACTAGGAACTGAACTTGTTGTATTAACAATTAATGTAGAGGATACAAATGAATTGAATAAATATGGTGTTTCCAAAATAATTAAAATTTCAAATTCTGAACTTGACAATTTTGATTCAAAAATTTTCAGCAATGTAATTGCACAGGTAGCAAAACATACAAATTCTAATCATATTGTTATTAGTAGCAGTCTTGACTCAAAATATATGGCTCCACTTTTAGCTATTGAATTAGATGCTGGATATTTAAGTAACGTTGTTGAACTTCCAAGTAAGTTAAACCCATTTACAATAAAAAGGACCTGCTTTACAAATAAAGCGTTTTGCGAATCTACAATTGAATCTGATATAAAAATAATAGGATTATCAGGTAATGCTTTTGGAGCTATAGAAAATGAGACAAACAGTTCTTCAGAAAATTTGGAAGTATCATTATTAGACAGGAAAATAACTGTAAAATCAACTGAAAAAGTTTCAGGAAAAATTTCAATAGCAGATGCAGACATTGTTGTTTCAGGTGGAAGAGGTCTTAAAGGTCCTGAAAATTGGAATATAATTGAAGATTTAGCTGAAACATTAGGTGCTGCAACCTCTTGTTCTAAACCAGTTTCTGATATGGGATGGAGGCCTCATAGTGAACATGTTGGACAAACTGGAAAACCAGTTGCTACCAATCTATATATTGCTATTGGCATCTCTGGTGCTATTCAACATCTTGCAGGAATTAATTCGTCAAAAATAAAAGTTGTTATTAATAATGACCCTGAAGCTCCTTTTTTCAAAGCAGCGGATTATGGAGTTGTTGGGGATGCCTTTGATGTTGTTCCTAGGTTAAATGCAAAATTGAAAGCATTTAAAGCTCAAAACTCTTAATTATTTTATTAATTTAGGGATTCAATGAGTCTTAATTAAATGAGTTTAATTCGTCTTACTATTAATCGTATTTCCTATAGCAAAACACATAATGGAGCGTATGCCCTTTTATTAAATGAGAAGGATGGTGACAGAAAGCTTCCAATTGTTATAGGTGGGTTTGAAGCTCAATCAATAGCTGTAGCTCTGGAAAGAGAAATTAGACCTCCAAGACCATTAACACACGATCTATTTAAAAATTTTTCGGACTGCTTTGAAATAAAAATAAAACAAGTAATTATTCACAAAATTGTAGATGGAGTATTTTTTTCAAGTTTAATCTGTGTAAGAGATAAAATTGAAGAAATTATAGACTCTAGAACTTCTGATGCTATCGCCCTAGCCATTAGATTTGATTCTCCAATATTTACCTATGAAAATGTATTAGAAAAAGCTGGAATTATATTAAAAGCTGGAGAAATAAAAAAGCAAGAAGAAAAAAAATCTGAAGAAGATAATTTGTCAAAGAAAATAGATTACGCTAAACTTTCAATCATTCAGCTAGAAAAAGCAATTTCTGTAGCTGTAAAAAATGAAGATTACGAACTAGCTGCTCATTTAAGAGATGAAATAAACAAAAGAAAATAATAATGATTTCAATGCAATTATTTCTTTTTAATATGTTTAACCTTAATGGATTTGAACAAAACAAAGAAATCATATTAAGCCAGGGGTTTTCTTTAGAAGGCCTAATTAGAGGTTTAATTGGAATGTCAGTATTAATTCTATTTGCCTTTTTGCTTAGCAAAAATCGTAAAGCAATTAATTGGAAAACTGTATCCTATGGTCTAATTCTTCAAATAATTCTTGCAATTGCAGTTCTCAAAATTTCCTGGGTAAAAATGATATTTGAATACGCTGGAAAGGTCTTTGTTAAAATTCTAGATTTTACAATGGAGGGTACCAAATTTTTATTTGGTGATTTAGTAAGTGTTGAAAATTTTGGAAATGTTTTTATTTTTTCCATTTTACCAACTGTCATATTTTTCGCTGCATTAACTTCAATATTATTTTACTTTGGAATAATACAAAAAGTAGTAAAAGTAATGGCTTTATTATTGTCTAAACTTCTCGGAGTTTCTGGACCAGAAAGTTTGAGTGTTGCTGGAAATATCTTTCTTGGTCAAACAGAATCTCCACTTATGATAAAAGCATACCTAGAAAAAATGTCAAAATCTGAAATCCTCTTAGTAATGATTGGTGGTATGGCAACAGTAGCTGGAGGAGTTTTAGCTGCATACATTGGATTTTTAGGTGGAGATGACCCAGAATTAAAAATCTTTTATGCTAAACACCTTTTGACTGCTTCTGTAATGGCTGCACCTGGTGCTATTGTTATTTCAAAAATACTATATCCTGAAACTGAAAAAACAAATACTGATTTAAATATTTCTCAGGATAAAATTGGTTCAAATTTTCTAGATGCAATTTCAAATGGTACAACTGAAGGTCTAAAATTAGCAGCAAATATAGGTGCAATGCTTTTAGTATTTCTTGCCTTTATTGCTATGATAAATTATATGCTAAATGGAATTGGTGGAGTTTTTTACTTAAATGAATTAATTAGTAACAATACAGTTTATGAAAATCTTTCCTTGGAATTTATTTTAGGATATCTATTTTCTCCAATAATGTGGTTAATTGGTGTTGCTAAGGAAGATATGACTTTAATGGGTCAACTTCTAGGTATTAAATTAGCAGCCAGTGAATTCATTGGATACATACAACTCTCCAGTTTGAAAGATGCTTCCAATCTAATTCATTTACATTATCAGAAATCTATTATAATGGCAACATATATGCTTTGTGGTTTTGCAAACTTTGCATCCATAGGTATACAAATTGGTGGTATTGGAGCACTTGAACCAACACAAAGAAAAAATTTATCAAAATTTGGTTTTTTAGCATTAATTGGAGGAACTCTAGCTTCCCTGCTTTCTGCTACTATTGCAGGAATGATTATTGGTTAATATATTTTAATAAAGTTCTTTTAAAATATAATAAATGAATTATTCATTATTCTTATTTTAGTCGAAATAAATCGCATGAAACAATATTTAGATCTAGTTAAACACGTAATACAATCAGGAAATGAAAAGTCTGATAGGACTGGTACTGGAACAAAAAGTGTTTTTGGTTATCAAATGCGTTTTGATCTTTCTAAAGGATTTCCAATGATTACCACTAAAAAACTTCATTTAAAATCTATTGTTTATGAATTATTATGGTTCTTAAAAGGGGATACTAACACAAAATTTTTAAATGAAAATGGCGTAAAAATATGGGATGAGTGGGCTGACTCTAATGGTAATTTAGGTCCTGTTTATGGCCATCAATGGAGAAATTGGAATGATAATGGAATTGACCAAATAGTAGATGTAATTGAAAGTTTGAAAAATAATCCTGATAGTAGAAGAATGATTGTGACAGCATGGAATCCCGGTGTATTGCCAGACACTAAAATTAGCTTTGAAGAAAATGTTAAAAATGGAAAAGCAGCCTTACCTCCCTGTCATGCTTTTTTTCAATTTTATGTGCACAATAATAAATTATCCTGTCAACTATATCAAAGAAGTGCCGATATTTTTTTAGGAGTACCATTTAATATTGTATCTTATGCTCTTTTCACTGAAATGATTGCTCACGTATGTGGATACAAAGCCGGAGAATTTGTTCATACTTTTGGTGATGCACACATATACAATAATCACATGGAACAATTAGAGCTTCAAATATCCCGAAAACCAAGATCACTTCCTATTTTAAAAATTAAAAGGAGAGTGACAAATATTTTTGATTTCAGATTTGAAGACTTTGAAATTTTAAATTATGATCCACACCCACATATTAAGGGAAAAGTAGCCGTTTAATTTTATTTTCGATTTATTATATTTGAGAAGTTATAACAGTAAAGTATTGAATTCTAAATTTCGAAAATATTCCTTATTTCTATTGTCATCTATTTTGATGATCCTATTTATTAATCATAAAAGTATTTCTGTTGAAATAACCAGAATGATTCATAAAGAAAATTTAGAAAACAATCCTTTTAAGGAAACATATCAACTTTCAAAAGAAGAAAGAAGAGAAATTGAGCTCCCTCCAAATAAATATTTTGAACAACTATGGAGAGTATCTATGGATCCAATAGAAGGGAGACCTCTTTTTGAAGAATTATTTGAATTACAAGAGGAACTTAATAATTCCAGACGTTTAGATGATCCCTCTTCATTTAGAGAATCAATAGTGCCAGGTGAATCAGCAACAGCAAAATGGAATGAAAGAGGTCCTAATAATGTTGGTGGTAGAACAAAAGGAATGCTTTTTGATCCAAATGATAGCACTGATGAAACTGTTTTTGCAGGTGGAGTTACTGGAGGTTTATTTAAAAACACCAATATTTCAGATCCAAACTCACAATGGGTTAAAATTGATGGAATACCTGAAAACATTCCAGTCTCTTCAATGGCTTATGATCCGAATAATAAACAAATATTTTATGCAGGTACAGGAGAATCTTACACTAGTGATGGTCCTGGAAATGGTGTTTGGAAATCTGCTGATGGTGGAGCAACATGGACTAAAATATTTGGTGGAAGAGATGGAAATTATGGAAAAGAGGGGCTAATTTATATTAATGACATAGTTGTAAGAAATAACAGTGGAAGTTCCGAAGTTATTTTTTCTTCCAGTCCTGGTTATGATGGAGCTGGCTGGGTTGGTTTAAGTGGTTATGGAATTTATAAATCTACTGATGCTGGAGCTAATTTTACAAAGATTGATGCTAAAAATTCTAATGGTCAAACATATGAAGTGATAGATTTAGAAATTGATGGTGACAATTTAATTTGGGCTTGTACAACTAAAAGAGCCTATGGAACTGGAGGAACAATTCTAAAGTCTAATGCTGATGTCACATCTTTTGATGTAAAACATGAAGTGACTAATGGTAGAAGAACAGAAATGGAAGTTACTTCAAATGGTAAAATTTATGTCTTAGTACAAGTTAATAATAAACCTAAAGTATATAAATCAACAGATTTTTTTGCTACTACTCCAACAGAGCTTACCTTACCTGATGATGCAGATGGTGGAATTAGTGCGGATGATTTCACTAGAGGACAATCTTTCTATGATTTGATGCTAGATTCAGATCCTAATAACCCTGAACACATATATATAGGAGGAATTGATATATTTAAATCTACTACTGGAGGTGAAAATTCTGATCCAAATGTTAATCCTTGGACACAAATATCTCATTGGTATGGAGGGTTCACACATCAATATATCCATGCTGATCAACATAGTATGGTTTTTGGAAATACGGATTCTTCAAAAAAATTGTTTGGTAATGACGGAGGTATATATTATTCTAAAACTGAATCTGGAACTGAAACAGCATCTTCTAGAAACAACAACTTAAATACATCTCAAATGTATACTATTGGTGTTGCTCCCTCGGAAATGTTTAAAGATTTAAATAAAACTGTTTCTGGTTATGACATAAGTTCATATGCTTTTTATCCTCTACCAATTAGTGGAATGACTGATGTTGTTATTAGTGGTTTACAAGACAATGGAAGTCAATTGATCGCAAATAATAATGATGCAATTAGTAAAGCTACCATGGCTTCTGGAGGAGATGGAGCTGCATCTATGTTTTCTCAAGATAATTCAAATCCTTATTTCATTACAAATTATGTTTACAATCAAGCTGTAGATGTATGGGATTTTAGTAACAATACTAGAAGAACAATTAATGATGAAGATACCAGTAATGGAGATTTTATAACTACCCAAGCTTTAGATTCAAAGAAAGGCTACCTTTATTCAAATTACCGAAGTGGCGGGACTAATCAAATTGCCCTTTACAATGATTGGGATGATTTTTCTGATTTTGGTCCTAAAAAAACTATACTTACAAATGCATTATTAACTGGTAATGTTTCTGCATTAACTGTTTCACCTTTTGGAACAACTAGTACTTCCATTTTAATGGTAGGTCTTGAAGATGGAAATTTATTACGAGTTAACGTAGCAGGAGATATAACATGGACTAAAATTACTGGTTCTGAATTTGTTGGTAGTGTATCGGATATTGAATTTGGAAAAACTGCAAATGAAATTTTCGTAACCATGCACAACTACGGTGTCAATAATGTTTTTTATTCTTCCGATGGAGGTTCTTCATGGTCCAAAAAAGATGGTGACCTTCCTAATATTCCTGTAAGATGTATTCTTCAAAATCCTATTGATCCTAAAGAGGTAATTATTGGAACTGATTTAGGAGTTTGGCATACAAAAAACTTTAGTGATAGCTCGCCAAATTGGTCTCAATCTTACAATGGGATGAGTAATGTTAGAGTTACTGATTTAGATATGAGAGATGATTTTAAGGTTTTTGCAGGAACCTATGGTAGAGGTATTTTTTCATCCAAATTTGATTCTGATACCCCAAAATTATTTTTAGAAGATGCCGTTCCCAGTACTCTTTCTGTAAAACAAAATGAATCTGGTACATTTAAAATTAAATATAAAGTTTTAGGAGGATACAATAAACAAACCACATTTACAGTAAGTGGTGGACCAAGTGGAGCAACTTATACCTACACCCCAGCAAACAACAGTACAATTGATGCAAATGGGGAGGTGACTATTAAAATAGATGTGCCCTCTGATGCTGATATTAAAACATACAACTTAGTAATAGATGCAACTGATGGATCATCTTCTGTAACACTAGATACAGTTGGAGTTGTATTAACAGTAATAGCAAATAATTCAAATGATTTAGATGGGGATGGAATTTTAAATGATGATGACAACTGTCCTAATAAAGCTAATGCTGATCAAAAGGATACAGATGGAGATGGAGTTGGTGATGTTTGTGATGATTCTGATGCGGATGGAGTTTTTGATGATACAGATAACTGTGTAAATACTGCAAATGCCGATCAAAAAGACACAGATGGGGATGGTAAAGGAGATGTCTGTGATGATGATATTGATGGAGATACTATTTTAAACGCAAGTGACAACTGCCCTAACAAAGCAAATACGGATCAAGCGGATATGGATGGTGATGGAATAGGAGATGTTTGTGACGACGATAAAGATGGAGACACTATTTTAAATGTTAATGACAACTGCCCATCAATTGTTAATACGGATCAAGCAGATTTAGATGGGGATGGAAAGGGAGATGTTTGTGATGACGATAAGGATGGAGATGGAATTAATAACGATGTCGATAATTGCCCAATCAATGCTAATGCAAATCAATCGGATATGGATGGAGACGGCAAAGGAGATGCTTGTGATGATGATATTGATGGAGATACTATTTTAAATGCAAGTGATAATTGTCCTTATAATGCAAATACTGATCAAAAAGATTTTGATGGTGATGGTCAAGGAGATGTTTGTGATCCAAACCCAGTTCCTAAAGATACATTTTCTTTAAAAGCAACTGATGAAACTTGTAAAAGTTCTGATAATGGAAGTATTCAATTAACAATTAAAGGAGAATTTAGTCAGCCTTTTAATATAAAGATTACTGGAGGTCCTACTGGATTTAGTCATACTCCAGAAAATATTTCAAGTTCAACATGGTCATTAAATAATTTAAAAGCTGGTAACTATTGGGTTTGTATTACTTCAACTGCTTTTTCAACTTTAAACCAATGTTTTAATGCTAATATAAAAGAGCCAGCAGATTTAGGTGTAGTTTCCAATATTGATAGAGATAAAAACCAAATTGTCCTAGACATGAGTGGAGGAACCAAATATAATATCTTACTTAACGGAAACTTAATTACAACTTATGATGATAATATAGATCTATCATTAAGCCCTGGTATTAATACCATTAGAGTAACTGCCAACAAAGAATGCCAAGGAATTTAT
>Ga0163108_10002334_pt1 | contig 13783 bp, 6 predicted proteins | sample Fk1155metaG_FD_109644 | JGI IMG/M metagenome (GOLD analysis project Ga0163108, IMG submission 109644) | Marine microbial communities from the Central Pacific Ocean - Fk160115 155m metaG | ecosystem: Environmental > Aquatic > Marine > Oceanic > Photic zone | place: The Central Pacific Ocean...
AGCCGACCCGACCGCTGGCGAAGAGTTTTGGGAGAACCAGGGCACCCTGGATGACTTCCAGATCATCGGTTCTCCTGTGGTGGCCATTCGCGATTTTGGTATCGGGGTGAGCTTCAATGAAGATGGCCGCAGTGGAGACAGCTACGAGAGCATGGATGACGCTCCCCTTGCGATCCTCGGGCCCGGGCCGACCCGCACCATCGAGATGTGGGTCTGGAACGGTCCGGACATAGTCGCGGAGGAGACTCTCCTGTCCTGGGGTAAGCGAGGCGGCCCGGACGGCTCGAACATGGCCTTCAACTATGGCAACCACAACCTCTTCGGCGCCGTCGGGCACTGGGGAGGAAACGGACCCGACATCGGCTGGAACAACGGCGGCGGCGCTCCCGCGCCCGAGGAATGGCACCACCTGGTTTATACCTTTGACGGTGATGATACCGGGACCACCCGGGTCTACACCGATGGTTGCCTGGTCGCGTTCGATTGCGAGTTCACCAACGAGGAGGTGCTCGGGCCGGGCGCGCTCAACGCCCACCCGGGCAAGATCCGGCTCGCGCAGCAGGTTGAGGGTGATGGTGTCAACCTGACCCTCGGGCTGCAGGGGAGCATCCTGGTCTCCAAGGTGAGAATTCACGATGGAGTTCTCGAGCCGGAGCAGATTCGCAACAACTACCTGAGCGAATTGGGAGAGTTCGCGCCGGAGCCCTGTCCCGAAGAGGGAGAGGATGGCTACGCCGATACCCACCTGACCGAGGCGGTCATCGAGGCTACCGGGTCGCGATTCGGTCCAAGCCACCGCCTGATCGCGGCGGGCGAGGACGATTCCGGCGATCCGATTCTTTATACCTTCACGGTGGAGCCCCAGATGGAGGGCGAGGCGCTGCAGGTCATTGGGCCGCAGGCGAGTGGGCGAGCTTCGATTCGTCTTCGTACCGATGGATCCTATCACGTCACCATCACGGTCCAGGACCGGGAGGATTGCGATGACTTTGCCGACGACGCGATCTACCGCGGCGTGATCATTTTCGGCGACGAGATTCCTCCAGAGGATTGCGGTAATGGCTGGGATGATGACGCCGATGGCGACACCGATTGCGACGATACCGATTGCGCTGGAACCGCGGGTTGCGACGCGGCACCGGCGGAAATCTGCGACAATGGCGCGGACGATGATGGAGACGGCGCGACGGACTGCGTCGACACCGACTGTCCCGCCTGCAACGAGATCTGCGACAACGGCGTCGATGATGACCGTGACGGCCTGGTCGATTGCGACGACAGCGACTGCGACCGCCACAATAACTGCCTGCCGGCCGGGGCGCTCTTCGTTCGCGGTGACGGCAACTCCGATGGCTCGATCAACCTGACCGATGGTGTCATTCCGCTCCTCTATCTCTTTAGCGGAGGCGATGCCCCGTCCTGTGTTGACGCGGCCGACACCAACGATACCGGCGCCATCGAGATCACCGATGCGATCATTATCTTCAGCTGGCTGTTCAGCGGCGGGGCGCCCCCTGCGCCTCCGACCCCCTCGGGAGCCGGCTACACGACTGCTGACTGCGGCGTAGATGAAACCGAAGATGGGGCCGACTGCCTGTCTGTCTCGCCGATCTGCGAATAGAGCGAGAGGTCACCGAATATCGGTGAAAGAGTCCGCTCGGAGGTTTTCCTCCGGCGGACTCTTTTTTTACGGATTGCCGAGAGCTCGTTCGAGATTTACCCGCGCCGGCGTGAAGCCGGGGTTGATCTCGAGAGCGCGCCGGAAGCTGGCCTTCGCCTCTTCGAGGCGGCCCTCATCGAGATAGAGACGCCCAAGGTTGTTGATCGCCTCGACAAAGCGGGGCTGGAGACGGATGGCCTCGAGATAATGCTCCAGGGCAGCTTTTGTTTTTCCGTTACGCTTCAGGGCGATGGCCAGGTTCATTCGCGCCTGCGGGTCGAGGGGGTCCAGCCGGACGGCTTCGCGAAGCCGTGTCTCCGCGGCCTGGTCCTGTTTCACCTCCAGCAGCAGCTGGCCGAGGTTGTTGTGGGCCTCGGCGAAGCGCGGATTGACCTCGATCTCCTTCTCGAAACGCCTGGCAGCCAGGGCTCTTTTCCCCTGGCGCGCGCGGATGATTCCGAGAGAGTTGTTGGCTCTCTCGTAGCCCGGCCTGCGGCGCAGTACATCGAGGTAGAGGGCGATGGCCTTGTCGAGCTGGCCCTGGCGGTCATAGACAGCACCCAGGTTGAAGCGCGGCTCTACATACTCTTCGCGCAGTGAGATCGCCCGCCTGAAGGAGCTTTCCGCCTTGGCGAACCTTCCGGCCCGCAGGTGCAGGAGACCGAGATTGTTTTCCGCTTCCGTAAACTCCGGCTTCATCGAGAGGACCGCCTGGTATTGTTTGAGCGCGGCGGGGCCAAGCTTCAGCCGGTCGAGGTTGAGGCCGTATTGGAAACGCAGGGCCGCTTCCGCCTCGATGGAGGCGGCCTCGATCGCCTGGCTCTCGATGGAGATGCCGGGGAGCAGGGCTCCGGCAAGAAGGCGTTCCTTTCGCTCCAGCCGGCCATGTCCGATGTCTTTGATCAGGTCATCGACCGAGAGAGGACCCTTGTAGATGACCGAGAGCCGTCCGGCGCTGTCGATCAGGAAGCTGCTGGGCAGCGGCAGCGGCTTGTTGAGCGGCACCATGCTGTCGTGGAGATTCTGCAGGAAGGCGACAAGGTCGCCGGTGGCCCTTCCTGTCCTGATCGGCGGGCCCAGGCCGCCGATAAATTTTTTAACCCGTCCAGGCAGTTCGAGGCTCCCCTTCTTCTCGAGCTCATCTGTGCTGAGGGCGAGGATCTCGATTCCGGCTTTTTTCAACTCGTCGCCGCGCTCCCGGAATTCTCTCAACTCCTCCAGGCAGGGAACGCACCAGCTTGCCCAGAGATTTACCAGCAGCGGACGGCCCCGCCCCGGCAGGAGCGGACGGCGTTGACCCTCGAGATCGAGGAAGGCGAGATCGGGAATGTCCAGGAGGGTTATCAGCCGGATCCGGGCCTGGTCGCTTACAGGCGGGGGGAGAAGGGACGCAGGGGAAGCAGGAGGCTGCGGTTGGCCGATGTTGACGGGCTCCGCCCGGCCGCTGCCCTGTCTCAACTCGTAGCGTCCGCCCGCCTGGACTCCGGTGAAGAGCTCCGTCTTTCCCGCAGGCCAGCTCACCTTCACCTCCGAGATACCTGCTCCGTTCCTGACCGCGAAGGCCAGCCAGCGGCTTGACTGGGTCAGGAAGCCATCCCCCGCCGTCACCGTTCTCAAGAGCGGTCGCTTGCCATCAGCGGTCAGCTTCAGCTCAACCCGGGCCCCTACGGCATCCAGGCTGGTTTTTTTCCCATCTCCCCGCAATCTGAGATTCAGGAAGCTTCCGGGGGGTGCCGCGTCATTGCGGAGGAACCTGAGGCGGGGCGCGTTCCGGTTCGAGACCCAGAGGTCGGGGTCGCCATCTCCATCCCAGTCGCCAACGGCGAGCGCGCGGCTGTCATCCGGGAAATCGAGTCCCGAGATAGCGGAGACATCGGAAAAGGTGCCGTCCCGCGCGCCGAGAAAACAACAGTTTCTCTCGCGGCCGCTCCACGAGCGGCCCTCGCGCATCATCCGAGAGAGCTGGAGATAGGCCTGGTTGGGTCCAGCCGAGCTTTCCGCCGCGGTATTTTTCGTTTGCGACACGACCTGGCGCCAGAAGAAGCTTCACAGGTCGCCGGTATCGTTGGTCGTGATGTAGCCATTGGCGACGACCAGGTCGTCCCAGCCGTCGCCGTTGAGGTCGACGAAGCTCGAACCCCAGGCCCAGCGGCCCATGTTGACCCTGGCGTTGAGGCTGACATCCTCAAAGCCGTTGCCGCCGCGGCGAAGGAGGGTGTTGCCCCTGGCGAAACGCTGGAGCCGCTTCCGGACCTGTGAGGAGGCTTCCGGTTTGAAGGAACTCTGCCGTGTGACACGGCTGCCGGCGGCTGAGAACATATTGCTGACGTAGAGATCCATGAGACCATCTCGGTCGTAGTCGCTCCAGCTGACCGACATCCCGGAGGCGCTGTCTTCCGCTCCCTCGCTGGCGGCCACATCGACGAAGCGGGGCTCTGCCCCCGGAGTGATATCGTTGCGATAGAGGTTGTTTCGGCCAAAATCGTTGGCGACGTAGAGGTCGGGGTCGCCATCGTTGTCATAATCTTCCCAGCTGGCCGCGAAGCTGAAGCGGCGGTTGTTGATGTCGAGTCCGGATTTCACGGTGATGTCGGTGAAGGTCCAGTCGCCGGTGGGGGCGATATCGTTTCGAAGAAGCAGGTTTGCCGCCGCGTTGTTGGCATCGTGGTAGACAAAGCCATCGGCCGCTCCGATGGAGACAACGCCCGCATCCTGGGATAGATCGTCGGCTTTGTGCGAGCAGACATAGAGATCCAGGTCTCCATCAAGATCGACATCTGCGGCGGACAGCGACATGGTGTCGTTGCTGGTGGGGATGCTGGCGCGAATTTCGAAGCCGCCTGAACCATTCCCCGCGGCGAGAACCAGCGCCCCCAGGACGGTGACGGCGAGATCCTGGTGGCCATCGTTGTCGAGATCGACCAGCAGCGCCGCCCGGGAGCTGTCGAGCCAGTTGGCCCCCGAGGCGGCCGAGCTGTCGGCGGCCGTTCCATCTGGGTTTCGCAGGAAGAGAAGGTTGGGCAGGCCGCCTTCCTGGCAGACATAGAGATCGTCGAGCCCGTCGCCGTTGACATCGCCGAGCGCGAGACCGGGCGTACCCAGGAGGGCGAAGAAACGGTTGTCCTGGCTGCGGTTGAGCCAGTGGTTGAGGCCCCGCTGGAGCTGCCGCCTGAAGGAAGGGTTGGAACCGAGCACGGCTCCGGTCCTGTCGGTGAAGAGGGGAGCCTTGCTGACGTTGCGGATCTGCTCAAATTGATCTATGGCAATGGAGCTGAGCAGGGGATCAGCTTTTTCGCCGGTCTTTTCCCACCGGGTGGTCCAGGTGGAGTGCTCCTCTAAAAGACCCTCGCCGCCGCGAGCGAAAATCGCGAGGTGCTGGGTCGTCTCTATCGTTCCATTTTTCTCCGTCACGCCGTAGACCTTGAAGGAAGCCCGAACTCCCGGCCTGTTTTTCCATTCGAGGCTGAAGCTCTCGATGGCCCGGGCGAGCCCCCGGGGGGCCCGGTAGACCGGCAGGGAGCTAGGGCTCCCGGCGTCGGCTCTCCTTCGCCTGATCTCGAGGGGAGGCTCTTTAAAGACGAGCTCCAGGTCCCCGGGCCGAAGCGGGCCGCAGGAGAAGGTCGCAGCCGCGATGGCCGCGAAAGCCTCCGGGCTCTTTTTCTCTTCACCCGAGATCAGCGCTCCAAGCTTCTTGAGTTGCCCGGATATTTTCGCGGTGAGAACCTCGGTGCCCCAGCCGTCCTCGCCTGGATTGTCTATTTTCTCCCACTCAGAACCAGGGGACCGCCGGATGGAGCCGCCCGAACGGCCTTCGAATACCTCTGTGGATTCCTGCTTGCAGCCGGCAGCGAACAGGGCCGCAAGGACCACGCAGATGTGGAGAGGAGCGCGGGTGATTTTCCTGTTTTTCTTCATAGCGGATGTTTACGCAATAGCGACCGAGTGCTTTATCAGGATAACCGAAGCGGACGGCCCCTGAACAGCGCGCAGGGGGAGCTCAGCTGACAGGTTCGGCGGTCTGGATTCGGTCGAGGCGGAAGGTGCGCTGCTCGTTGCGTAGATGGCAGTGGGCGATGAGCAGGTTGCCGTGGCACAGAAGCGGATCGATGACCCGCTTCGTTCCGGAGCCGTGCTTGTCTCGGTACTCGATCTCGAGGCTGGCTCTGTCCTCCAGGGCTGAAGCGACAGGATGATGCTCCGGGAGGTCATGATGGTTCGACTCGGGGGCCGACACATCGCCGCCCTGGGCTTTCAGCCAGTCTTCGACGGTTGCATCTTCGCCCTCTCCAAGCTCTTTCGCGAACCTCTGGAATACCTCGAAGGTGGCCTCCACGTCAGCCAGGGCGCGGTGGGCCTGTTTGTTCTCGATATCAAAGGCGGCACAGATCGTACCCAGCCGGTTGTTGGGGAAGCTGTACCTGTTGCGGGCAAGCTTGACCGTGTCGCAGACCGGCCCCTGGGAGAAGTCTTTTCGAGCCAGGCGGAATTCGACATGAAGGAAGCCGAGATCGAAGGGGGCGTTGTGCGCCACCAGCACCCGGTCTTTCAGGAGCGCCTCGACCCTGGGCAGGATGTTGACGAAGAGGGGAGCATCCTCAAGATCTTCATCGTAGATGTCGTTGATCTCGCTGGCCTGCTCGGGGACCCGTCGCCCCGGCTGAACCAGGGTTTCGTAGGTTTCCTTCACCTGGTCGCCAATGCTGGTGAGGATTCCGATCTCAATAATCCGGTGGCCGCTGTAGGGGTTGATTCCCGTGGTTTCAAAATCAAAAACCGCGATGGGGGCATCGGCTAGTCTTGTCGTTAGCAGGGAGCTGTTCATGTGTTGTTTCGCAGGTGGTCTGCCTGGAGCCAGCGCGCCGGGCTCCGATTGCAATGGTTAACCAACGAACATGGACCCTGCCGACCGGTTTGTCAATCCCCTGTGAAGCTGCCCTGGGATAACACTGCGATTCGGCGAGCAGGCAGCCATGTGATAATAAAGAATGCGGGGGTGGTCGGCAGGCCTTGGTCCTGCGGGTCCGGTGAGCGGACAGCCGTGGTCCGAACCTGATTTCCCGGCGCGTTCGAGTTTGTTTTCTTGACTGGATGCCTTCTGGAACAGAAACTTCGTAAGGATCATGTTGAAGCTTCAAATTACAGACAGCGGTGGAGTCTCAAGGGAACTCGATTTCGCTGAATTTCCTGTTCGAATCGGGCGTGAAGACAGCTCAGACATCGTTACGGGAGATTCTAAAACATCCCGCCGACACGCCGTTATCGAGCTGGATGAAGGCAGCCTCTACATTTGTGACCAGGGTTCGAGCAATGGCTGCTTCCTGAATTCAGCCCGGGTTGAGCGGAAGAAGCTCGGGCCCGGTGACAAGCTTCGGCTTGGCAATACCCGGCTCGAGATCCGGGAGATTGACGGCCAGGGGCCGCCTGCCGCGCCGGAAGTGGAACCGGCAGTGGAAGTTGCCGAAGCGGCAGTAGAAGAGCCGTCCGCAGGGGATCTGGCGGAGAAGGCCGCCCCTTCGGAGGGGACAGCCAGCCGCAAAAGCGAGGAGCTGGCGGCCCGCCTGGCGAGGCGGCGCAAGCTGGCTGTGCTTGGCCCGGTCCTTGTCCTCATCCTGCTGGGTGTCGGGGGCTATTTCTTTTTTGATGGCTACGTGAACCAGGAGCGGCCGGCTGTACAGTGGAGCTCCGCCCAGCTGCGTCACCGGGCGGCCCTGGACCAGGTTAAGGAATTTGCCTGGGAGAGCGGTCATCTCGAGTCGATCACGCCTGATTTTCTCAACCGGATAGCCGTCTCGAAGATCGAATTCTCGGAGGTCAAGTTCAGGGCAGGGGAGCTGTCTTTCGTCCATCTGGACCGGATCCTGCGCGATCGTCGTCAGCTGGATGTGAACAATCGCATGTACGCCCTGGTCAGCCGGAAAGACATACTGCTGAGACAGCAGTCCTGGAAAACGCTGTTTGAGTTCGTCGAGAAAGAGACGGCTGAGATCCTCCGTCTCGATCCCTCGATCGCGGGTAAGCTGCAGCAGTTGAGCAAGAGCTGCACGGATACCGCGGATGAAAATTATGAAAAGCTCGTATTCCATTCCGAGCATCTCGAGGGACTCGGGCAATACGGCGAAGCCCTCGATACCATTGCCTATGGCCGGGAGCGTTTCAAGGGCACGGAGTACATGCCCCGGTTCGATAAGGTTCTTGCCGGGTTTCGAGAGAGGACGAAGAAGAGAATAGAGGAGGAGAAGCAGCTTCTCGTGCAGCGGCGCAGCAAGCTGTTGAAGAGCAGCCCTGTGGCGGCGGAGGAAAAACCGCTATCACTGGCCGGGCAGCTCGCCGGTTTGTTGAAGTCTTCCCTCAGCGCGGTGGACCTGGCCGGATCCGCGGAGGAGATCGCTCCCTCGAAGATGGTTTCCCTCGCCGGTGAGAAACTGTCCGGGAAGAATCTTCTCCTGGCGGCCCGTTTCGCTTTCAACTCGATGCTCGCGGAGGAGGGCGGCAAGCTGTTGCTGAAGTACCTCGGCAAGGAGAGGGAGAAGGAATGCGTCGCCGACAGCGCCGCGGCGCGATTGCTTGCTGATGCTCGCGGACTGGAAGAGGTACCCGAAGGGGGGTTTACCTATACGCGGGGTAGCGGCTGGGAAGATACCGGCGACAGAACCCAGCGTCTCGCTCTCGTCGAGACCTCGAAGATTCTCAAGAAGTTCAAGCTGGTCAAAAGTGAGAAGAAACTGAACGATTATTTCGGCCAGCTGGTCGCGGTGATGTCCCGCTCTGAACTTCCAGCCGAGGGCCGGGAGCTGATCCGAGCAGGCACCATCGAAGAGCTCGGCAAGCTCAGGGAGAAGACCTCGAGGGGGCTCGAGAGAATGGTGAAGCACACGGCCTTTTCCCGATTGAAGAAAGCGCGTGAAGAGCTCGACAAGCGCAGGGTGGAGGCGATCAGGATCATCTACGACAGCAAGATCTACCTGCCTGAAAGCCATGCCGACTGGCCCAAGGGAGATGAGGTTAACGGTCAGAAGGAGGTGGATGAGGCTGTGGAGCTCGTGCGGGAGCTCTGGAACAGCGCGGCGAGTTTCGCTATTAGTCTCGACAAGTCAACCAACGCGATGAGCGAGCTGATCAGGACCATCGAGGAGAGCTGCTACTCCGAGCTGAAATACTCGCCCGCCGAGGGCGACAAGGGCGGGCTGCAGGATCTGCGTAACAACCTCGACAGGAAGATCGATCTCAAGAGCTTCGCGCTGAACCGGACTGACCTCGATGCCTACACCTACAACCGAAAGGTAGAGGGCTACAATAAATCCCTCAAGAGCGACGACATAGCCGAGACAGACAAGCAGCATGCCGTGGTCTTGAATGATTACCGCGAGATGATGGGCCGTCGTCGGCTTTTCCTCGATGAGCGGCTTTGTCGGGCCACCAGGAAACACAGCGCCGTCTGCGATTCAGCCGGGAAGATCTGGCACAGCGGCTCTGATGGAAGTCCGAGTTCCAGGGCCAAGGCCGAAGGCTTTCCGAGCGGGGTCGGTGAGAACATAGCGATCGGTTATTCCAACCCGGTGGATACCTGGGAGCGCGGCTGGTATCGCGCCAGCGATCACCATCGTAACGGTCTGGGTGGGCGCTGGACCTGCCTTGGCTACGGCTATGCCGGCCGGGTGGGAACGCAGAACTTCTCTGCTATCCCGGTGCCCTTCAAGTAGCCATAGCAGCTTCAGACGGCGGGTTTTTATTCGAGCGTGAATTCAGGCAGGGGGACGATCGCGCCGCCCTTTACCGCTGACTCGTGGGCGCAGATGCCGACGCAGGTCCAGTTAGCCGACTGCACGGCGTTCGGCCACGGGTCGCGGTCATCCAGGAGAGCCGACACGAACTCGTTCACCATATGCGGATGGGAGCCTCCGTGTCCGCCGCCCTGTACGAAGGACAGGTGGTCGGCATCCTCGATGCTCTGCGTGAACTTCTGGATCTCTTCGGGGAGAAGGTGGGCGTAATCAGGCACCGTAACGAGCTCTGGGATCTCTCCTTCGGGCTTCTTCGCGGTATGGATCACGTGCTTCTCATCTTCTACGAGGGTCCATTCGAAGGATTTCTTCGTACCGTAGACATCGAAGGATTCACGGTACTGGCGGGCCGTGTCGAAGAGGAAGCGCCAGATGTGGGCGGCGATGTCAGAGTCCTGCAGCTTGATGTGGCAGCTCTGTACGGCGTTCGAGTTTCCGGATTTCTCGGCGAGCTCATCGCTGATGGTTCCTGAGCCGATGCAGGAGACGTACTCGGCTCGCCCGTTGACGAGTCCCAGGACGGGACTCACCACGTGGGTGGCGTAGTGCATGGGAATCATACGTTCCCAGTACTCCGGCCAGCCCTCCATGTCCTGCGGATGGGAGGCCTGCATATACTGAATCTTGCCAAGCTCTCCTTTTTCGTACATCTCCTTGATGAAGAGGAACTCCCGGCTGTAAACGACAGTTTCGGCCATCATGTACTTGAGGCCGGTCTCCCTGACCAGCTCGCAGATCTCGCGGCATTCTTCGACCGTGGTGGCCATCGGAACAGTGCACATCACGTGTTTGCCTGCCTTGAGCGCGGCGATGGACATGGGCGCGTGATCCGGGATCGGGCTGTTGATGTGGACGAAATCGACTTCGGGGTCCGACAGCACCTCATCATAGCTCGTGTGGCGCCGCTCGATGTTGAACTGGTCGCCGATCTCGTTGAGCTTAGATTCGGTTCTCTGGCAGATCGAGTGAATCTCCGCGTTTGCGTGGGCCTGGTAGATGGGGATGAACTCGGCTCCGAAGCCAAGTCCGATGATCGATACCTTCATTTTCTTGTCGCTCATTTTCGTAAATCTCCCGCTGGTGGGCCGAACGGCTTCCGGGAAAACACTGGAAGGCCGGCAGGTTGAGTGAGCCTTGGATTTTCTGTAAGCGGGCCGCTGATTGCAAGGCAGATCGAGGTGTTTTCGGATATCCGGGGGAAGACGTCAGCTTAACGGGTGGGCAGGAGGTACAATTGTCCCGGGGACAAATATCATCATGATCCACGCAGAAAGAAAAAAACGTTTCGCCGCCTTGCTGATTTTCGCGGCGCTGCCGGCCTGCGCGGCGCTTCTCGCCCACGAGCGTAAGCGCGGCAGTATCGGATATATCGACAAGACCGGCCAGGTGCTCATTACCAGCCGAGTGCTGCATGAGGCTGGCAGCTTCTCGGGAGGTTTTGCCCGGGTGCGTCTGCACGAAAACAAGGTGTACAAATACGGCTACCTTGACCGCAAGGGGAAGATGGCGATTCCAGCCCGGTTTGACTGGGCGCGGCATTTTTCCGAGGGGAAGGCCTGGGTCGAATCAGCTGAAGGGCGGGGTTTCATCGACAATCGCGGCAGGCTGGTCATCAAGGGAGAATACCGGGCCGGCGGAGATTTCAGCTCCGGCCTGGCTGCCGTCGGCACCGAGAGAGGTTTCGGCTATATCGATGGCGGGGGAGAGATGGTCATTTCCGCGCAATATTCATCAGCCGGAAGGTTCAGCGAGGGGCTCGCCGCGGTGGGTCTTGGGGGCAAGCTTGGCTATGTCGATCGGGCCGGCAAGCTCGCCATTCCGCCTCGTTTTGAAAAGGCCTACGATTTTCACCAGGGCCGGGCGCGGGTTCTTCTCGATGGGCGTATAGCCTACATCGATAATACCGGCAAGGTTGTCATCGGCCCCCTGGAGGGGGTGAGCAGGGCGTTTGATTTCAGGCACGGCCTGGCGCGAATCCGCGTCAAGACGCGCTGGGGGTTTATCGACCGCTCCGGTAAACGGCTGGTTCCACCAAGCTATTTCGCTGCGTATGATTTTTCCGAGGGTATGGCGAGCGTACAGGATGAGAAGGGCTGGTCCTGTATCGGCCCGGACGGAAAGGTCCTGTTGCGGATGGGGCAGGATTGGCTGATGACCTATTCCGGAGGTCTCGCGCCGATGATCAGGGACCGTAAGGTCGGCTACGTGAACCGTGAGGGCAAGGTGGTGATCCAGCCCCAGTTCCTGCGGGCCTTCGAGTTTTCCGAAGGCTTCGCCAGCGTCGAGCTGGAATAAGCGCCAACCGGGAAACCTACTGGCAGGCCTCTGTTGGTGTTTCGCAGCTCAGCTCATCCTCGGTCGGGTCTTCCCCGCATTCGACCGGCTCGGCCGGGGCGGCCCCGCCTATGAAGAGGTAGTTCAGCAGATAGACGGCGTCGGTCAGGTCGACCACTCCCGTGTCGTTGACGTCGGCGGCCTTCATGCAGCCGGGGGCTCTTCCGCCTGTGAAGAGGTAGTTGAGGATGAAGACAGCATCGCTGATACCGGGTCCGGCGGCTCCTTCTACCATTCCGCGTAAGAAGACGGGCGGGCAGTCAGCTTCGCAGCCGCCTTCGACCTCGAGGATCCCATCAGCGTCCGGCGGGCCAAGCGCGCCAATCTCTTCCGCGCTCAGGGCGCCGTCAACGAAGAGGAAGCTCGACAGGTAGCCGCCGCTGGTCTGTCCATTGTCGTCCGTCAGGGTGTAGAAGAAGGGGGTGGCATCGTTGCGCGAGTACATCGCCCAGCGGCCATCCGCCGCTCCGAGGCTCTGTTCGCCCACCTCTTGTCCATCGATGTATTTGCGGAGAATGATGGACCCGCCTTCCCGGGAGAAAACGAAGGCGATCCGATGCCAGGTGTCGGCCCGGATGCTGCCGCTGTAGCTTCCGCTGATTCCAATGCCGCCGTTCTGCAGGTTGATAAACAGATCGCCATCATTGGAGTTCGATGCGTTCGTATTCAGTAGCGAGAGCCAGCCATCGGCGTCAAAGGAGCTCGATGGGATCAGCATGTCAAAGACAAGGCTGTAGTCGTTGACATAATTTCCGTCGCCATTCGGTACCGCGCCATGGGTTACGAGGAACCCCATGGCGCTTTCCGCCGCCTTGGGGAATTTCATGACCTGGGCCTCCTCGCCATCAATCGGGGCGATATCGAAGTCGGAGGTCGATCCGAATTCCGCCGCGGCTGCTGTGGCGCCATCAGGACCATCGGAATACTGGATGGAGCCGGCGCCCCTGGAAGCCTCCAGGTTACCCCCGGTGAAATCCCATTGGGTGATGGCCTCTCCCGATGGCAACTCCGGGGGAATATTGATCGGTGGGGGAGGTTCGGGCGCTTCGCCCTTCCTGGGCATGCGGTTGAGGCGGATGGAGTCAAAGGAATCTCCCTCCCTGTCAATCGCGTTGATGACCAGGGTGTCTTCTGTGACATCGACGCGTACGTAGTGATGGACGTACTGGACGACGCGTTGGATCTGGTCCCACTCTCCATCAAATTCATCTTCCCAGAGCCGTCCACCGGCTCCGGAGGTCTGGATGTAGGCGATCCTGCGCCCGGTATCGGGGGGCGTGAAGATCCCGCGTTCGTAATCGTGGATGTGTCCGGTGAAGTCCACGTCGACTCCCGCCGTCTCCAGGAGTGGAACGACATGCATGCGAAGCTGGGCGTAGAGGGTCTCCTCGTAGATCTCCGAGTAGGGCGGGTGATGGTGGAATACCAGCAACCAGTTGGCTTCCTGGGCGGCATCGGAGAAGAGGTCATTGTAGAGCCACTGGTATTGCTCGCTGCCGGGCATGAAGGGGAAGTTTGAGTCGAAGATGACGAAGTGGCAGCCGGCGTAGTCAAAGGAGAACCAGTGCTCATTGCCGGGCTGGGCCAGGTAGTCGTAGAACCAGTGCGAGTTCCTCTCGTGGTTGCCGATCGCCGTGTAGAAGGGGATGTTCTTCGACAGCGGCTGCAGGGGAGAGAGAAACTCCACTCCCCACGAGGCGTAGACATCTCCGTTGTTGACCACATCACCGACTCCTACGGCGATGTCAGGTTCGTCGGCCGCCATCAGCCTCGATATCTCGCCAAAGACCGAGGGATTGGCCTGGTTGTCTCCCCAGACGGTGAAGCGCATCGATGCCTGGTCTTCCGGCGCCGTTGTAAAGGTCTCGGGCGCGCTCTCGATGAGCTCGCCTCCGGCCTCTGAGCGGACGAGGTATTCAAACTCCTCTCCCTCCGAGAGACCTTCGAGCCTCACCTCGTGGATTTGGCTTACGCCGGGATGCGAGGCCTCCTGCCAGTCTTCGCCATC
>Ga0163108_10002335_pt1 | contig 13772 bp, 15 predicted proteins | sample Fk1155metaG_FD_109644 | JGI IMG/M metagenome (GOLD analysis project Ga0163108, IMG submission 109644) | Marine microbial communities from the Central Pacific Ocean - Fk160115 155m metaG | ecosystem: Environmental > Aquatic > Marine > Oceanic > Photic zone | place: The Central Pacific Ocean...
GCGGAAGGCGGAACTGCCGCTTCTGATCGGCTGGCGCGCGGCCTACCGGATCGAAATCATGGGTGACGACCCTGCGCAGGCGCGCGACAATGCCGTGGCCGAACTGCCGCTGTGGTTGGCCAGGGATTCGCTGCGGCTGGCCACCCGCGACGGCCAGCCGGTCGCGCTGACCGGTTTCAACGCGCGGCTGCCCGAGATCGTGCAGGTCGGCGGCGTTTATGTTCCCCCGACGCTGCGCGGTCAGCGTCTTGCCCGCCGCGCGCTGGCCCTGCACCTGGCCGAGGCGCGCGCAGCAGGCGCCGGCCGCGCCTTCCTGTTCGCGGCGTCGGAGGCTGCCGCCCGCACCTATACCGCGATCGGCTTTGTACCGGCGGGGCGGATGCGGATCGTGATCTTCGAACAGCCCGCCGAGGTCGCGCCCCGATGCGGCCGCTGATCCGCCCCGAGATTGCCGCGTGGCTGTCGCGCTGGTCCGAGGTTCTGGTCGCCGGCGCCATCGCGCTGGCGGGCCTGTGGCTGACGCTGCGCGGCGGCTGGTTCTTCGCCGCGCTCGGGCTTGCGATGCTGCTGGTCGGCGCGTCGCTGGCCATCGGCGCCCGGCGCAGGCTGCCCTTTCGCCGCCCGATCGAGGCGCCTGGCGTGGTCGAACTGATCGAGGGCGCGATCCGCTATTACGGGGCGACCGATCCGGGCGGCGAGATCGCGCTGCGCGATCTGGTCGAGATCCGCCTTTTGCGGCTGAACGGGCAGGCGCATTGGCGGCTGCGCAGCGCCGGAGGCGAGGCGCTGCTGATTCCCGTCGATGCCGCCGGGGCCGAGGTCCTGGCCCACGGCTTTACCGCGCTTCCGGGCCTTGACATGGGCGCCGTCTCGCAGGCGCTGGCGCATGTGAGCGAACAACCCGACGCGACGCGGCTGGTCTGGCGCCGGCCCGATCACGGCGGGTTGACTTGACGGTCCGCTGTTGCCACCTGTGACCGACCGGCAATCCGCGAAAGGTCCGTCCGATGTCGATACCCCAGCAGGGCGGTGGCCCGATCGAAAGCCGCGATCAGCTTGCCGCCTATATCGCCTCGGGCGAGAAGCCGCGCGAGGCCTGGCGGATCGGCACCGAGCACGAGAAATTCGGCTATTGCAAGGATCACAAGCTGCCGCTGCCCTATGAGGGCGATTGTTCGGTCAAGGCGATGCTGACCGGCCTGCAGGAACGCTTCGGCTGGTCGCCGGTCCTAGAGCAGGGCAAGATCATCGGGCTGGAACGCGACGGCGCCAATGTCAGCCTGGAACCGGGCGGACAGCTGGAATTGTCCGGCGCTCCGGTCGAGAACATCCACCAGACCTGCGACGAGGTGAACGGCCATCTGGCCGAGGTGAAATCCGTGGCCGATGATATGGGCGCGGGCTTCATCGGTCTTGGCGCCGCGCCGATCTGGTCGCAGGAGCAGATGCCGATGATGCCCAAGGGGCGCTACCGGCTGATGACCGACTACATGGGCCGGGTCGGCACGCTGGGCACGCAGATGATGTATCGCACCTGCACCGTGCAGGTGAACCTGGATTTCGCCAGCGAGGCCGATATGGTCCAGAAGCTGCGGGTCGCGTTGTCGCTGCAACCGGTGGCGACGGCGCTGTTCGCCAATTCTCCGTTTCTGGACGGCAAGCCCAACGGGATGAAAAGCTGGCGCGCCCATATCTGGCAGAACCTTGACGAGGCGCGCACCGGGATGCTGCCCTTCGTGTTCCAGGACGGCTTCGGATACGAGGCATGGGTGGATTACGTCCTCGATGTGCCGATGTATTTCGTCTATCGCGACGGTCGTTATCTCGATGCTCTGGGCCAGTCCTTCCGCGATTTCCTGAAGGGCGAATTGCCGGCCCTTCCGGGCGAGATTCCCACGCTGTCGGATTGGGCCGACCACCTGACGACGGTTTTTCCCGAGGCGCGGGTCAAGAAATTCATCGAGATGCGCGGCGCCGATGGCGGGCCGTGGCGCAGGCTATGCGCGCTGCCGGCGCTGTGGGTCGGGCTGACCTATGACCAGCAGGCGCTGGACGCGGCCTGGGATCTGGTCAAGGGCTGGGACCACGAGACGCGCGAAGGGCTGCGCCGGGCGGCCGGACGCGAAGCGTTGCAGGGCGAAGCCGGCGGCGTCCGCCTGCACGATCTGGCACGCGAAGTGCTGGCCATCGCCGAACAGGGCCTGAAGAACCGCGCGCGGCAGGGCGCCGGCGGGCTGATCCCCGACGAGACGCATTTCCTGAACGCGCTGAGGGAAAGCGTCGAGACCGGCCGCGTTCCGGCGGACGAATTGCTGGCGAAACATCACGGCGAATGGCAGGGCGATCTGTCACGCATCTATGCCGAATACTCCTACTGACGATTGCGTGATCGCGCATCGCGTGTCACGCTGATCGGATTGTCAGCCCCGGAGTATTTGCAGATGCGCGATTTCTTCATCCGGTCGATGGAATGGATCGTCAACATATTCATCACGCTGGGCGCGATCGCGGTGGTGGTCAGCGGCCTTGTGGTGATGTTCAGCGATCAGGGCGGCTTCCTGCGCGGCCTCGCGGTTCTGTTCGGCGGCGCGATCTATCTGATCGTCGTGGGCGGGATCATCTATCTGGGGCTGGGCATCTACAACAACACCCGCCGCACCGCCGAGGCGGTCGAAGCACTGGTCAACCGCCAGACCCCCTGAATTGCCGCCGGCGCGTCTGGCCCGGCTTTCGCCGTCGTCCGAAACCCTGCAGGGTTCGCGGTGGGCCGGCCGCCATCCGCCTTCCGATCGGCGCCGCGGCGCACGACAATATGACCTCATTCGCCGCCCGCCTTGCTTGAAACGGGCGGCAAGCGGTGGCAGGTCGGAAGCAAAGCAAGAAGGGGGCAGGCGATGCGGGCGGATCTGATGACATGGGTGCAGCGGCTGGTCGGTCTGGTCTTCGTGATCGGCCTGATTGCGCTGTCGGGGGCGGTCTTCGTGCAGATCCGTCAGTCCGAAGGCATTCCGCCGCTGTCGGTCTTCATGGGTCTGGTCGGTCTGTCGGTGCTGATTCTGCTGGCGGGGGCGTGTCTGTCGCTGATCTCGCTGGCCGGATCGGCCCGGCGCGGTGCCGATGCATTGCAGAAACTGGCCTGGCAGGGCGGCGGGATCAGCCCTGCCGCCGTGGCCTCTGCCACCACCACCAGCGCCGCATCGCGGCCGTTCACCACCGCTCCGATGGCCGACATCGCGACCCAGCCAGAGCCGCAGCCGCAGGGCCCCGTCGCCCCGTCGCGGCCTCTGCGCCCGTCCGGCCGCAGATTGGTGGCCGAGCGCTAGAACAGGATGATCCTGTTCGTGAATCGGCTGCGTTGCGCTGCATGTATTCCGGGCTGGCGAAGAAACGGAGTCGGAACAGGGTTGCGTCGGGAATCCGCCGAAGGATTCGGATGAGCGTCGCCTCGATCCAGGTGGTGACGCGGGCAAAGAAAAAACCCCCGCGCGATTGCATGGGGGTTCGTTCGTCTTGTCTGCGTTGAAGCCTTAGAAGCCGCGCGCAATCCGCTCGATGTCGCCGCGGCACAGACCGATATCGTCCAGCTCGCGATCCGACAGGCGGCTCAGCTCGCGCCGGGTCATGCGGGTGTCGTTCCACCCCGAGACCAGCGCGGCGATGCGTGCGACGACGTTGCCAACACCTCCGACAGCAAGGCTGCGGTTCGTTTCTATGGCCGACATCATATCACCTGCATTTCCAGTTTGCCCTTTCACAGGGCAGTGTTTCGGATGCCGGGTAGATAGGTCGCGCAAAGGCGGAATTCCAGCCATGCGACCCGCAAGGCCGCTATGCAAGAAACGCAGGGATTAAAGCGGCTTGGGCGGTCCCGATGGTCGCAAAACGGTCACGGAATGTCGCTATGCCGGGTTCTTTTTCTGCCTGTCTGCGCGCCAGTCCCCCAGGGCGGCCTGCCACAGCGCGATTGCCGCAACGGCAGCGGTATCCGCGCGCAGGATCCGGGGGCCCAGGCTGATTCGGCCGACAAAGGGCGATGCTGCCAGACGCGATCGCTCGGCTTCGGAAAACCCGCCCTCGGGACCGATCAGGATGGCCCACGACCCCTGCGGCAGACCGGCCAGCGTCTCGGCCGGGCCCGCCATTGCCTCGTCCGCCCACAGGATACGGCGCGCGCCATCCCATCCGTCCAGAAGCCGCGCAAGGGGCTGAAGATCCGCGACCGGCGGCACGAAGGTGCCCCCGCATTGTTCGGCCGCCTCGATGGCGTGGGCTTGCAGACGGTCCTGCCGGATGCGTTCGGAATTGGTGAAGTCGGTCTGCACGGGCAGGATGCGGGCAACGCCCAGTTCGGCGGCCTTTTCTACGATGAAATCGGTGCGTGCCTTCTTGATCGGCGCAAACAACAGCCACAGATCGGGCGGATCGCGCTGCGGGGCGGTCTGTTGGCCGACATCCAGCGTTCCGCCGCGCTTGCCCGCCTGCGCGATGCGGGCCGCGAATTCGCCATCGCGGCCGTTGAAGACCGCGATTTCCGCGCCCGCGCCCAGTCGCATGACCCCCGACAGGTAATGCGCCTGCGCGGGCGCCAGCGGCACGGCTTGCCCGGGCGCCAGCGGGTGATCTATGAACAATCTGATCCTTGCCATGATGGGCCAGACGCTATGCAAAGCCGGACCGAAAGGCCAGATGCCGTCATCGACGCGCCGAAGGGCAACTGGGTGGACCGATACGCGCCCGAGCGCTGGCGGCCCTGGCTGCGCCTCAGCCGGGCCGACCGGCCCATCGGGACGTGGCTGCTGCTGCTGCCCTGCTGGTGGGGCGTCGGGCTGGCGATGATGTATGATGCGCCGCGGCTCTTCGATCTTTGGATCGTGATCGCCTGCGCCATCGGCGCCTTCGTCATGCGTGGCGCGGGCTGCACCTGGAACGACATCACCGACCGGGACATCGACGCGCAGGTCGCCCGCACCCGGTCGCGGCCCCTTCCCTCGGGCGCCATCAGCCTGCGCGGCGCCTATCTGTGGCTGCTGGCACAGGGGCTGGTCGGGCTGGCGATCCTGCTGACACTGGGCCCGGCGGCGATCTGGATGGGCGTCATCTCGCTGGCGCTGGTGGCGATCTATCCATTCGCGAAACGCTTTACCTGGTGGCCGCAGATCTTCCTGGGTCTTGCCTTCAACTGGGGGGTGATGCTGGCCTATGCGGCCCATGCGGGCCAGGTCGATCTGGCCCCTGTCGTGGCCTGGCTGGGCGGCATCGCCTGGACCATCTTCTACGATACGATCTATGCCCATCAGGATGTCGAGGATGACGTCCTGATCGGGGTCAAATCCACCGCGCGCCTGTTCGGCAGAAACAGCCCCCGCTATCTGGCGCGCATCGCGATGCTGGCGGTCGCCCTGCTGGGGCTGGCCATCCTGCTGAGCCATCGCAATCTCTTGATCGCCGCTATCGGTCTGGCCGGCTTTGCCGCGCATCTGGCCTGGCAGCTGAAGAATTTCAAGCCGGATCATGGTGATAGCTGTCTTCGCCTGTTCCGGTCGAACCGCGATGCCGGGCTGATCCTTGCGCTGTTTCTCGCCCTTGCCGGGCTGAGCTGATTGCGCGCCCGGCGGGCCGACGCTAGAGGGATGCGACCCGCAACAGCCGAAGGCCCATCGCATGGCACCCTTGCGCCGCAGGATTTCCCCGACTTTTGCCACGATCCTCGTCCTCGCTCTGGCGGGCGGGCTGAGCTGGTGGGGCGCGCGATCCACGGCGGCTTTCATCGAAGATCGGTCGTTGCAGGATGTCCAGGTCGCGCTGCGCAGCGCAGGATATGACTGGGCCGGGGTCGAGACTGACGGGTTGCAGGTGCGGCTGACAGGCACCGCGCCAAGCGAGGTGGACCGTTTCCGCGCCATGACGCAGGCCGCCACGGCAGTCGATTCCAGTCGCATCCTGGATCAGATGACCGTCGCCGCCGCCGAGGCGCTGGACCCGCCCGATTTCAAGGTCGAATTGCTGCGCAACCCGCAGGGCATTTCGCTGATCGGGCTGGTTCCGGCCTCGACCGACCGCAACGCGCTGCTGCGGTCGCTGCGCAGCGAAACCTCGGCGCCGAAAGTGACCGACCTGCTGGAGACCGCCGATTACAAGCTGCCCGAGGGCTGGCAGGCGGCGCTGGATTACGGCATCCAGGCTGCCCAGATGGCCGGCAGCGCCAAGATCTCGATCCAGCCGGGCGCGGTGACGGTGGCCGCGATCACCGACAGCCGCGCCGAAAAGGGCCGGCTGGAAACCGCGCTGAAACGCGCCGTGCCCAAGGGCGTCAGGCTGACCAGCCAGATCACCGCGCCGCGTCCGGTCATCGCGCCGTTCACGATGCGATTCGTCATCGACGGCGACGGCCCCAGGTTCGAGGCCTGCTCGGCCGCAACCGAAGACGGGCGACAGCGGATCCTTGAGGCGGCGCTGAGCGCGGGGTTGCAGGGCAAGCCGGGCTGCACCCTGGGCCTTGGCGCACCAAGCCCGGATTGGGACGAGGCCGCCGAGCAGGCCATCGCGGCGGTGGCGCGGCTGGGGCAGGGAACGGTCACGATTTCGGACGCCGACGTGGCTCTGACCGCGCCCGAGGCGGTGACGCAGGTGCGCTTTGACGAAGCGGCCGGTCGGCTGGAACAGGCCCTGCCGCGCGTCTTTTCGCTTCATGCCGAACTAGAGCGTGAATCCGGGCAGGATGCCGGGCCGGCGGAATTCATCGCCGCGCTGAGCGGCGACCGGGCGCTGTCGATGCGCGGCCGGATCGCCGACGTGCCGATGCGCGAGGCGGTGGACAGCTTTGCCCGCGCCCGCTTTTCCGAGGTGGACAGCAGCCTGCGCAGCGATGCGGCGGTGCCGGATGGCTGGACGGTGCGCGTGATCGGCGCGCTGGAGGCGATGGCCGTTCTGGAAAGCGGGACCGTTCAGGTCACTCCCGACATGCTGCGGATGGCCGGCACCTCGGGCGATCCGAATGCCGCCGAAAATGCCGCGGCCGCCCTGTCGAACCGGATCGGGGCCGGCGCGCGCTATGCCCTGTCGATCCGCTATGACCGCCGGCTGGACCCGGCGCTGGACCTGCCCGATGGTCAGGAATGTGTGCGGCGGCTGAACCTGATCATGTCCGAATCCGAGATCGGATTCGAGCCGGGCAAGTCCACCATCGCGGGCGATCCGCAGCCGACGCTGGCGCGGCTGGCCGAGGCGATGACCGAATGCGCGGATTTCCAGATCGAGGCCGGCGGGCATACCGATGCGCAGGGATCGCAAGGGTTCAACGCCGATCTGTCGCGTGCCCGTGCGCAGGCGCTGGTGGCGGCGATGGCCGAGGCCGGGATCGACACCGCCAACCTGACCGCACGCGGCTATGGCGAAAGCCAGCCCATCGCCAGCAACGACACCGAGGCCGGGCGCGAGGAGAACCGGCGCATCGAGTTCCGTCTGTTGTCGGAGATGCCGATCCGCAATACCCCGCTGCCGGTGCCGATCCTGCGCGAGGGTGTCACCAGCGAGCCGGTCGCGCCGCTGCAGGGACCGCCCGCGCCGGACATCGCGACCTCCTCGGGAATGGCGCCCGAAGGCGGCGCGGCCACGTCGATCGATGCCGTTCAGGGACCGCAAAGGCCGCAGGCGGGCGAAAGCCGTGCGGTTCCGGCGACCGTCGGGGTCAGCGAACAGGTTCCGGCACTGGACGATCGCGACGAAACCGTTAGGCTTCCGGTTCAGACGCCCGGTGCCGACACGCCCCGCCCCTCGCCCCGGCCCGAGGATGCCGCGACATCCGCGACCGGGCAGGAACAGCAAGACACCACCCCCGCGCCATAGCGAAAACCAGAGCGACCAGAACCAGAGCGCATGAACCGAACCGAATTCATCACCGTCACCGCCATCATCCTGTTCGGCGCCTTCCTGCTGGGCTGGATCGCAAGCTGGATCGTCCATCGCCTGACCCGGCGCACCCGTGCCGACATGTCCGAACTGGACCGAATGGCCCAGCAATTGCACGATACCGAAGAACAGCGCGACCAGGCCGTCGCGCGCCTGGAAGAGGTCGAGGCAGACCTGTCCAGCCGCCTTGCAGGGACCGAATCGGAACTGCAGGCCGCGATGGACGGGCTGCGCGAAAGCCGCGCCGAGGTCGAGGAACTGCGCGACTATATCGAGCGGAAACTGGTCCGCCGCTGAGATCGGTCGCGCAAGCCGGCGAGCCGTGCCGCCGATCCTCGCCCTGCGCGCCCGTCGTCCCAACCCGGCCTGCCGGCGTGCTGAACAAGGCGATGCGCATCAGGATCGCGCCTTTGCGACAAGGGCGGCAGCCGCCGATCGCGATCGTGACGCGCCCGCCGATCGGGCGGTTAGCGGAACATGACCTTGATGTGCAGGGAATGGCTTCTGCTCGACTGCTTTTCACCCAATGGATGCAGCCAATGTTTCAAGAAGGCAGGATAGGTTTCGACCTGGAATCATACCGCTTTAGACCGCAGCCCGCCTGCGCGCCTCTGCCCTGATGTTGAAATAGTTTCCCGTCAGGATCAGCGTCGCGCCCAGGATGACCAGAGGTCCGATCGGCTCGTCGTAAAACACCATGCCGACCAGCGCGATCACCGGCAGGCGCAGGAAATCGAACGGCATGACCAGCGTCGCGGGCGCCAGCCGCAGGGCGTTGGCGATGCAGAAATGCGCCGTCAGCCCGGCCCCGCCGATCAGCGCGATCCACAAGGCCGTCTGGCCCGAGGGCAGGGCGACATCCCCGTCCAGCCCGGCAAGGAGAAAGCCCAGGACGGCCTGCATGACCGTCATCCACCACAGGATGCAGGCGACGCCGACCCGCGCGGTCAGCTGCTTGGTGAGGATATAGGTCAGCGCGAAACCCACCGCGCTGCCCGCCGCCGCGATCAGGCCCGGTGTCAAGGGCGCCGCGCCCGGCCGCGCCACCAGCAGGATACCCGCGAACCCCAGGGCGGCGGCAATCATCCGCGCCTGCGTCCACCGTTCGCCCAGAAAGAAGCGCGACAGCACCAGCGCCCAAAGCGGCGCGGTGAATTCCAGCGCGAAGACCTGCGCCAGCGGGATCGAGAAGATCGCGAAGAACCACAGGTTCTGCGCCGTGAAATGACAGATGTTGCGGGCCAGGTGCAGCCCCGGATCGCGCAGGTTGACGACATGCCAGCGGCCGCGCAGCGTGATCAGGCCGCCGACGATCGCGATCCCGACCAGCGAGCGCCAGGCCATGATCTCGAACGTGTCCAGCGACAGCGACACCGCGCGCCCGGCCACCGCCATCGAGGTGAAGGACGCGACCGCACCCAGCATCCAGACCGCCGCGACCAGCGGATTGGCCGGGTGCGGCGCCGGAATATCGGCCCGCGCGCTCATCTCGTGATCTCCGGCATCGGCCCGCATCCCCCTGGCCCGCATGGCTAGCGCGGCCTTGCAGCCGATGCAATCAGGCCGGCCCGGCCGGCCGGCGGGTCATCGTCAATGTGACCCATTCGCCCAGATCGTCGCGCCGGTCCAGCGCAAATCCCGCCGCCTCATAGGCCGCGATGACATCTTGCCCCTGATCGCCGAGGATCCCGGACAGGATGATCTTGCCGCCGGGCGACACATGGCGCGCCATTTCGGGCGACAGATCGATCAGCGGTTGTTTGAGGATGTTCGCCAATACCAGATCGAAGGGCGCGGCCTGTTCCAGGATCGGATGATCGAAACCCGTGGCCTCGATACATTCCACCCGGCCGTCCAGCCCGTTTGCGATCACATTGGCCGCCGCGGTATCGACCGCCACGCGGTCGATGTCGCCGGCCACGACCGTGACCGGCCAGATCCGTGCCGCCCCCATCGCCAGAACCGCCGTGCCGCAGCCGATATCGGCAATCCGATGCGCCTGGTAGCCGTCATCGGCCAGCCGGTCCAGCGCCTCCAGACAGCCCTTGGTGGTGCCGTGGTGGCCGGTGCCAAAGGCCATCGCGGCCTCGATGCACAGGGCCTCGACGCCCTGGGGCACCTTGTCGGCATCATGGGCGCCATGGACGAAGAAGCGACCCGCCTCGACCGGTGTCAGTTCGCGCCGCACATGGGCCACCCAATCGACCTCGGGCAGTTCCGAGATCACGAAAGGCTCGGCCCGCCATGCGGCGGCCAGCAGCGCCAGGGCCACCTCGTCCGGGGCTTCGAGGAAATAGAGCCCGACCTCCCAGCGATCCGATCCGTCCTCGATCTCGAACACGCCGGCGCCGACGGGTTCGGGGGTCAGATCCTCGCAGGCCTCGGCCAGCGCCTCGGCGGGTTCGCGGCCGGCAAGATGGGTCAGGGCGGTGAAGGTGGGCATCAGATCGGGTCCGGGTTGGGCAGGGACGCCTCTACCCCTGTCCCCTTCAACCCGCAATAACCGTCGGGATTCTTTTCCAGATATTGCTGATGCGCCTCGGGGGCCGGCCAGAACGCGCCCTTGTCGATGATCTGCGTGGTGATCTTGCCAAAGCCCTCGACCGCCAGCCGGTTGCCGTAATCGATCTTCGAGGCCTCGGCGGCGTGTCGCTGGCTGGAATTGAAGACCATGATCAGGCTGCGATATTGCGGGCCAACATCGTTTCCCTGCCGGTCGCCCTGCGTCGGATCGTGGTTTTCCCAGAACAATTGCAGCAGATGATCGTAGCTGATCAGCGAACTGTCAAAGACCACGCGCACCACCTCGGCGTGGCCGGTATCGCCCTTGCAGACCTGCTCATAGGTCGGGTTCTCGGTCGAGCCGCCGGCAAAGCCTGCCTCGGTCAGCCAGACACCGTCCTGTTGCCAGAACAGCCGTTCGGCCCCCCAATAGCAGCCCATCCCGAAGATCGCCTGATCCAGGCCGTGCGGCACCTCGGCATCCATCGGCCGGTTGAAGATCGCATGAGTCGTCATCGTCGCATCCTTCTGATCGTTGTGCCATAACGCGCCCGCCCGCGCGCCGGTTCGCCGCGACAAGGCGCGATCTTTCCCCTGCCTTCAACCCCCTGCGAGGCGCGACGGCCCCGTGGCGTCGCGCCGGAAGGTGCAGGCCAGGACATGGCCAGCGGCGCGCGGCGGTTCAAGCCGCCTGACGGTTCCACCGGAAGCGGCGATGCCGCGGCCGCTAGCGGCGCGGATGCGCCGCGCGATAGACCGCCATCAGGTGCGCGTCGTCCACGCCGGTATAGACCTGCGTGGTGGACAGGCTGGCATGGCCCAGCAATTCCTGGATCGTGCGCAGATCGCCGCCGGCGGCCAACAGATGTGTGGCGAATGAATGGCGCAGGGCATGTGGCGTGGCACTGGGCGGCAGGCCCAGCGACGCCCGCGCCCGTCGCAACGCCCCGGCGATCTGGTCCTGTCCCAGGCGCCCGCCGCGCACGCCCCGGAACAGGGCCTGATCGGGCGCCAGCCGCCACGGGCATTGCGCCAGATAGGTTCCGACCGCCGCGCGCGCGGCCGGCAGGATCGGCACCTGCCGCTGCCGGCCTCCCTTGCCGGTGATGGTCAGCGCCTCGCGAAAGGGCCAGTCGCGCCCGTGCAGCGCCAGCGCCTCGGAAATCCGCAATCCGCAACCCCAGAGCAACGTCATCACCGCCACGTCGCGGGCCGCGACCCAGGGGCTGCCATGCCCGTCGGCCACGACTTCCAGCGCGTCCCGCGCCTCGGCCGGCGACAGCGGCCGGGGCAGCGACCGGGCGTATTTCGGGCTGCGGCTGGACAGCGCGGGCGACAGGTCGAACCCCTCGCGATCCGAGATCCAGCGCAGAAAACTGCGCACCGCCGATTGCCGCCGCGCAAGCGACCGTGGGCCCAGTCCCCGCGCCCGTTCGGCGGCGGCAAAGGCCCGCATGTCGGTCTGTCGCAGCGCGGCCAGCGATTTCGGCGTGGCGGGCGCGCCCTGATGGCCACCCAGGAAGGCCAGGAAGGCCAGCAGGTCGGCACGATAGGCCCGGATCGTATGATCGGAGCGGTCGCGCGTCGCGGCCTCGGTTTCCAGCCAGCGCGCCAGGGCCGCCGCCATGGCGGGGGCAAGGGCCAGCGGGCCGGGCGCCGCGGTCACGATTTCAGGCGGCCCAGCAGGATCAGCCGGAACACCTGCCCGAAAAAGCGCAGCAGGTCGGTGCCCTGCGCGGGCATGAAGCGCGCCGGATCGGCGCTGCCCATGACCAGCATCGCCCGCGGCCGCCGCGCGCCCAGATCCAGCGGCAGCAGCGCCTCGGACGCCACGTCGCGGCCATGGATCGGGCGGGTGATGGGCGAGGCCGGTCGCAGCACGATGTCGTCGCCGCGCGGCACCCGCCTTCCCGCAGTGACGATCCGGCCCAACGCGCCTTCGGGGGCGATCACCACATCCTCGGGCAGATGCGCGATCTCGGGTTCTTCCTCGACCACCAGCCGCAGGGTTTCGACCCGCAGCAGCGGCGCGATATCGGCCTGGAGACTGTCCACCAGCTCGGTCAGATCGGCCGATTCCATCAGCCCGACCACGGCGCGATGAACGACCGCCGTGCCCGACTGGTTGTCATAGGCGGCGGCGATGACGTTCTCGTGCTGCGACTCGAGCCGGTCCAGCCGGGTCTCCAGCGCCTCCATCGCACGGCCGCGAATGTCGATCACGTTCTCGCCGATCTCGGATTCGCGGGCGGCGACCAGCGCCCGCATCAGGTCGCGATCGGCCAGCAGGATTCCCGGATCGGCCAGCAACCGGTCTCGGGTTTCCGGATCCAGACCCGGATCCTGCTGTGCCTCGGCGGTCGATTCGACGCTCATTCTGCCCCTTTCCGCCGCCTTGCCGCGGCTGTTTCAGCCGATCTTCTGACCGGTCTTTTCCCAATCGGCAGTGAACTGCTCCAGCCCCTTGTCGGTCAAGACGTGCTTGGCCATCGCCTTGATAACGGCCGGAGGTGCGGTAATCACGTCACTGCCGATCTTGGCGACCTCGATGATGTGATTGACCGAACGGATCGAGGCGGCGAGGATCTGCGTCTCGTAGCCGTAATTGTCATAAATCTCGCGGATATCGGCGATCAGGTCCACGCCATCCAGGTGAATGTCGTCCAGCCGCCCGATGAACGGGCTGATGAAGGTTGCCCCGGCCTTTGCCGCCAGGATCGCCTGGGCGGGGCTGAAGCACAGGGTGACGTTGACCATCTGGCCTTCGCTGGACAGCGCCTTGCAGGCCTTCAGCCCGTCCCAGGTCAGCGGTACCTTGACGGCGATGTTGTCGGCGATCTTGGCCAGGTGCTTGCCCTCGCGGATCATGTCCTCGGCCTTCTCGGCGACGACCTCGGCGCTGACGGGTCCGTCCACGATATCGCAAATCTCGCGGGTGACCTCTTCGATGTTGCGGCCGGCCTTCAGGATCAGCGAGGGATTGGTGGTGACGCCGTCCAGCACACCCAACTCATTCAACTCCCTGATGGCATCCACATCGGCGGTATCGACAAAGAATTTCATGGCCCGGCTCCTCTGATAGGCTACGGGCCGGGTGATAGCGCAAAAGCCGTGGCCCGGAAAGGGGCGGCGGGCCGCGCCCAAGAATGGCGCGAAGGGCTGCGGCCGTCCGCGGGCGGGCGCAGCCATGATCGTGTCAGGCCATGCATGATCCGGGCATGCCTTGCATGCGATGTCACGCGCATGGCGGCGTCCGGGCGCCGGTCCCATGGGGCGGATGGGCGCGGCCGGGGCGGGGCTGATACAGTGCGGGCCGACCGCAAGCCCTGGACGGTCGAGAACCCCTTGCAACCTGCATCCCC
>Ga0163108_10002336_pt1 | contig 13772 bp, 15 predicted proteins | sample Fk1155metaG_FD_109644 | JGI IMG/M metagenome (GOLD analysis project Ga0163108, IMG submission 109644) | Marine microbial communities from the Central Pacific Ocean - Fk160115 155m metaG | ecosystem: Environmental > Aquatic > Marine > Oceanic > Photic zone | place: The Central Pacific Ocean...
CACATATTACGCCAATACTCACTTATTTAAGAAGTTCATTGAAAAGTTCATTGAGAAAACCCTCTAATTTAAAAGCAATTCAAAAGATGACTTCATTGAGGAGAGGTAGCAAGACACAAATTTGCCGAATATTAAATCTATACTTAAAAATATGTTAAGAATTGTCCTAGTATTATTCTCTTTTCTTTTTTTTATAAATTCTGCAAATGCTACTTGGGTAGTTAAAGAATTAAGAGATAATCAAATATCAGTTTATACAAAAGGTGAGCAAAATCCTAATCATAAAATGATGTTCTTATTTAGAATTGAAAACTGTTATAAACCAGCAACCTATTTTGCTTTAAATGAATCTTCATCAACAGAAGAAGTTAATGTAATAATTAATGGACAAGATTTAAATCTACCAATAACTAAATCTGGACAAACTAGTCTTAAAAAGGAAATCATATTCTTATTTGCCGGATATAATAAACCAAAGGATTTAATCGATTATTATTCTATAAAAGACAAAGTATATTTAAAAATAAAAAACACTGACTTTGAAGAAATTTTTGATGTTTCTAGCATAAAGTCCGTTTTAGAAGATACTGTTCTTCAATGTTTTGCTAAATCTTTATATTATTAGTTGCTTATGCTTCAGGAACCATCAGAAAAAACAAAAAATGAAATATACGAATTTTATATTAAAATTTTTGACTCCTCATTTGATGTGCAAAAGAAAAGGAATCTTTTAACTTCTATTGCAGGTTGGGAACCCTGGAGTTGGAGAGTCGTAGGAATTACCGCTAAAGCAGTTGGTGAGATTGTTAAAGTAATGGGTCATTATAAAGTTAAATCAAATCTAATTAGAGATCATTTTTTTCAAACCAGAGCAGACACTTCTAGGAATATGCTTAAAAAAAAACTTGATTTTGAAAGTTATTGGAAAGAATTTTGGGAAAATGATAGAACAATTTTAATGACAAAACTGGAGCATAATTATATTGAGAAAATTAAAAAAGAAGATCGTACTAGATTTGAAAATTTTAAAAAAAGAATTTTTGAAATTGATTGGAGATTAGGGCATTTTCAATCAAATAAAGTTGCTGGTTTTCATTACTCTAAAAAAAGAGAAGGAATTTTTATTTTAATGAATTATCAAAATAAGATTCATCCTAATAAAGACGAAGAGGGTGTAATTTATTATACATAAGATGTTAGATAAGGGTTAGATTATATGAAGAAAAAAGGAATTTATCTTGTTCAACCCCAACATAATGAATTAAAAATTATATATAATCAAAAAGATGCTGAGAGAGCAGGTGACCCAAGCACTATTTTAAAAGTAAACAAAGATAATATTAAATTTGGGCAATCAAATGATTTTGAAAAGAGATATGAGGAATTTGTAGAAATATTTGGAAGTAATGTGAAGTTTTTAGAAGTTGTAGAAATTGACGATAGTAAAAAACTTACAGAATTTAAAAATCATCTGAAAATTATATTTAATCAATATTGTTTAAACAGTTTAAAAGATGGAAGAAAAATGGACTGGATGAAAGAAATAAGTTTGGATAATGCTCAAACTATTATTTTAGAAGAGTTTAAAAAATACTAATAAAAAACCCCCGAAACTTTCATTCCGAGGGTTCTAATTTTGTTTAGTGTATGTTTATAGAGTGTTCTAGTTGGGGAATCGTATTACATTCCCATACCACCCATTCCTCCCATACCACCCATACCACCAGGAGGCATTCCGCCACCAGCAGCATCTTTTTCCTCAGGTTTGTCAGCAACCATTGCTTCTGTTGTTACTAATAAACCAGCAATTGAAGCTGCATCCTGTAGGGCAGTTCTAACCACTTTTACGGGATCAATAATACCTTCTTTAAACATATCTACATATTGTTCTGTTTGAGCGTCATAACCTTGAGTAAGATTATTGGCTTCTAAAAGTTTACCTACTATAACCGAACCATCAACACCAGCATTTGTAGTTATTTGTCTAATTGGTGCTTCTAATGCACTTTTAACAATATCAACACCTGCTTTTTGATCAGGTCCTTTAATTTTAACTTTATCAAGATCTTGTGAAGCATAAAGTAGCGCACAACCACCACCAAGTACTATTCCTTCTTCTACAGCTGCTCTAGTTGCATTTAAAGCATCTTCTACTCTATCTTTTTTTTCTTTTACTTCTACTTCTGTTGAGCCACCAATTTTTATTACAGCTACACCACCAGCTAATTTTGCTAATCTTTCTTGCAATTTTTCCCTGTCGTAGTCTGAAGTTGTTTCTTCGACCTGTTGTTTGATTTGATCACATCTTGCGGTGATATCAGATTTTTTTCCTGAACCACTTACAATAGTGCTATTTTCTTTATCAACCTTAACTTTTTTAGCTGATCCAAGATCATTTATTTTTACATTTTCTAATTTGATACCTAGATCTTCCGAGATAACTTGTCCACCAGTTAAGATTGCTATATCTTCAAGCATTGCTTTTCTTCTATCTCCAAAACCTGGAGCTTTAACTGCAGCAACTTTTAAACCACCTCTAAGTTTGTTAACAACTAAAGTTGCCAAAGCTTCTCCTTCAACATCTTCAGAAATTATCATAAGAGGTCTTCCAGCTTGAACAACAGCTTCTAAAAGCGGAACCATTGGTTGTAAATTAGTTAATTTTTTTTCATGCAATAGAATTAGAGGGTTTTCTAATTCAGTCGTCATTTTTTCTGCATTTGTAACAAAGTAAGGAGAAAGATATCCTCTATCAAACTGCATACCTTCTACAACATCAAGTTCTGTTTCGATACTTTTTGCTTCTTCAACAGTTATAACACCTTCGTTACCAACTTTTTGCATAGCTTTTGCAATCATATTTCCAATTTCTTTATCACCATTGGAAGAAATTGTTCCAACTTGTGCAATTTCATCACTATCTTTAACTTTTTTAGCAGAAGAAATTAGTTTTTCTTTTACATGCTCAACAGCTGCATCAATTCCTCTTTTTACATCCATAGGATTCATGCCGGCAGCTACGTACTTACAACCTTCTTTTACAATTGCTTGTGCAAGAATTGTTGCAGTGGTAGTGCCATCGCCAGCTTCATCATTTGTTTTACTTGCAACTTCTTTAACCATTTGAGCACCCATGTTCTCAAATTTATCTTCAAGATCTATTTCTTTTGCAACTGTAACGCCATCTTTTGTAGTTCTTGGAGCACCATAAGATTTGTCTATAACAACATTTCTTCCTTTAGGTCCAAGAGTAACTCTTACTGTGTTTGCAAGTATATCAACTCCTCTTAACATTGATGATCTAGCATCAGAGTCAAATTTTACTATTTTAGCCATTATATTCTCTCCTTGTTTTATATTATTTTTCTTTAGAAATACCCATAATGTCAGACTCTTTCATTATACTGTATTCCTTTCCATCAATTTTGATTTCAGTTCCTGACCATTTGCCAAAAAGAACTTTGTCTCCAACTTTAACATCCATTGGAATTATTTTTCCATCTTCAGTTTTTGCTCCACCACCCACAGCAACAACTTTGCCTTCTTGTGGTTTTTCTTGAGCTGAGTCTGGAATTATTATACCGCCAGAAGTTTTTTCAACACTATCTAGCACTTCAATTAAAACTCTATCATGTAAAGGTTTAAACTTCATAAATTCTCCTATAAATATGTGAGGACATATAAATACAGCACGCACTATTTTCAAGAAGGTTATTGCTTTAAAAAATCAAAGAATATATAGCTTTTTTAGGTAATTTTTAAAATGACGGCAAATTTAACTGATATAGGGCTTAAAGAAATAGTAAATAACTTCGATCTTTTCTATATCGATATATGGGGAGTTCTTCATAACGGGATTAAATTAAACGAGGATGCTGTTAATGTATTATCTAAACTGGATGATTTAGGAAAAGAATATGTATTATTAACCAATGCTCCAAGACCCAACTCAGATGTCATAAAATTTTTAAAGAAACTTGGATTAGACGACAAAAAAAGTTCAAAAGTTTATACATCTGGACAGGGTTCATTGAGCTATCTAAATAATGAAAAAAAAGAAGATAAATTTTTTCATATAGGCCCAAACCGAGACTTTGGTTTATTCAATTATTTTAAGCCGCTCAAACAAGAAAAAATTGAAGACTCAGATTATTTACTTTGTACAGGATTATTTGATGAAAATCAGGAACTTGAATTTTATAAAAATCTTTTATCTTCATATAAAGACAAAGATATGATTTGTACAAATCCAGATTTAATTGTTGATAAGGGTAAAATCAGAGAATATTGTGCGGGATCTGTTGCAAAAATATATGAAGAATTAGGCGGGAAAGTAAAATATTTTGGCAAACCATATCCAATGGTTTATCAAAAGTCTTCTGACCCAGAAAATAAAAAAGTTTTATGCATAGGCGACAATTTAAATACAGATATTAAAGGTTCCAATATTCAAAACTTTGATTCATTATTTATTCTTAATGGTATCCACAAAAATGAAAATCAAAATGAACTAAATAAACTTTTTGAAAAATACGGAGTTAATGTAAATTATATACAAGAAAAATTAAAATGGTAAAAATGAATATATTTAAAAATTTTAAAATTCCTCGTAAATATTTTAATTCAATTATTCTTATCGGAAATTTTGACGGACTACATTTAGGTCATCAAAAATTGTTTAGAAAAGCAAGAGAATTTAAAAAAAAATATAAAAATAAAATTGGAGTCATAACTTTTAATCCCATGCCTAAAATGTTTTTTAATAAAAAACTCAAAAATTTTAAACTTATGAATATGTCTCAAAAGATTGAACGTTTTAAAAATCAAAATGTTGATTTTTTAATAGATCAAAAATTTTCAAAAAATTTTTCTCGTATAAAAGCAGATTTATTTATTAAAAATTACCTGAATAAAAGAATAAAAACAAAATTCTTATTTGTTAGTAATAACTTCAAATTTGGCAATAAGAGGGAGGGAGATATAAATTTACTCAAATTTTACGAAAAAAATTATAATTATAAATTGATTATTCCATTTCCACTAAAAAAAAATAAAAAAACTATTTCTTCAACTTTAATAAGAAAACTTTTATCAAATGGAAAACTGGATATTGCTAACAGGTTTTTAGGTAAAAATTGGGAAATAGAAGGTGAGGTTCAAAAAGGTAGAAAAGTTGGAAGCAAAATTGGATTTGCAACATGCAATATTGATATTTCAGATTATATAATTGCAAAACCAGGAGTATATTCTGTAAAAGTAAAACTCGATAAAAGAACTAAAAAAATAAATGGAATTGCAAATTTAGGTTATAGACCAACATTTAATCAAAAAAAAATATTACTAGAAGTAAATTTATTTAATTTTAAAAGAAATATATATAATCATAAAATAAGAGTTGAATTTATTAAGTTTATAAGAAGCGAAAAAAAGTTTAAAAACATTAAACTGCTGACAAATCAAATTAAAAAAGATATCAAAGTTGCGAAAAAAAGTTTGAGTTAAACTATATGAGTAAAGAAAATCTGAACTTGCCAAAAACCGCTTTCTCTATGAAGGCAAATCTGCCAACTAAAGAACCTGAGATAGTTGAACATTGGAATAAAATTGATTTATATAACCTACTAAGAAAAGAGAATAAAGGGAAAGAGAAATTTGTTCTTCATGATGGACCTCCATATGCCAATGGAAATATTCACATGGGAACTGCATTTAATAAAATTTTAAAAGATATTATAACTAAATTTCATCAAATGGATGGAAAAGATTCAGTGTACGTTCCTGGTTGGGACTGTCATGGTTTACCAATTGAATGGAAAATAGAAGAACAATATAAAAAAAATAAGAAAAATAAAAATGATGTACCAATAGTTGAATTCAGAAAAGAATGCAGAGAGTTTGCTAACAAATGGATAAAAGTTCATAAAGAACAATTTAAAAGACTTGGTGTGGTTGGTGATTGGGAAAATTATTATTCTACAATGAGTTATGATGCCGAGGCGCAAATAGTTAGAGAATTAGGAAAATTTTTAAAAGAGGGAAGTTTATACAGGGGTTACAAACCAGTATTGTGGTCAACTGTTGAAAAAACTGCACTAGCTGATGCTGAAGTTGAATATTTAGACCATGTTTCAGATACAATCTATGTATCATTTCCAATTAAGAAATCTAATTTAAAAGAATTAAAAGATTCAGAAATTATTATATGGACAACGACTCCATGGACAATTCCTGCAAATAAAGCTTTAGCTTATAACAAAAGTTTAAAATATGTAGTGGTTCAAATTAACGATCAAAATGAATTTAATAAAAGAAAAATAATTGTAGCAAAAGAACTTTTAGAAAACGTTGTAAAAGAATGTGAAATTAAAGATTTCAGCATCATCAGTGAAATTGAAGGAAAAGATTTTTTAGGAACGATTTGTTCTCATCCATTTTTAAAAATAGGCTATGATTATGATATACCAATGTTAGAAGCTAGGTTTGTAACGACTGAGCAAGGCACAGGAATCGTTCATTGCGCTCCTAGTCATGGACCAGACGATTTCAACTTATGTTTAAATAATAACATTAAAGCTGTAGAAACAGTTGATGATGATGGAAAATATACAAAACATGTTTTAAATTTTGAAGGTATTCATATTTTTAAGGCTGATCCAATTGTAATTGAAAAACTAAAAGATCAAAAAAATTTATTGGCAAATGGAAAATTAAATCACTCTTACCCACATTCTTGGAGATCGAAAGCACCCTTAGTACATAGAGCGACCCCGCAATGGTTTATTTCCATGGAAAGCCATAAATTAAGGGAAAAAGCATTAAAAGCAATTGATGAAACAAATTTTTATCCATCAAAAGGAAAAGAAAGATTGAAATCGATGATAGAAACAAGGCCAGATTGGTGTGTATCTAGACAAAGAGTTTGGGGCGTTCCTCTACCTATATTTATATCAAAAAAAGATGGAAAAGTTTTGGTTGATGATGATGTATTTGACAATATCGCAAACATTTATGAAAAAGAGGGATCTGATTGTTGGTTTTCAGATAATCCTCAAAGATTTTTGGGAAAAAAATATAAAGCAGAAAATTTTGAAAAACTTACAGATATAGTAGAAGTTTGGTTTGATAGCGGCTCAACCCATTCATTTGTTTTAGAAAAAAGAGATGACTTAAAATGGCCTGCATCTATGTATTTAGAGGGTTCAGATCAGCATAGAGGCTGGTTTCATTCGTCATTATTAGAGTCATGCGGAACTAGGGGAAGAGCTCCTTTTGAAAGTATTTTATCCCATGGATTTGTAATGGACGGAAAAGGATTAAAAATGTCAAAATCTTTAGGGAATCAAATTTTACCTGAAGATATATTAAAAAAATATGGCGCAGATATCCTGAGAGTTTGGGTTGCGGCATCTGATTACGCAGAAGATTTAAGAATAGATTATTCAATTTTAGAACAGCATGCAGAAGCTTATAGAAAAATAAGAAACACATTTAGATATTTAATGGGTAATTTAAACGATAATTTTTCTGAGCAGGATTATGAAAAAATTAAAATTAACAACCTTCCAGAGTTGGAACAATACATGCTACATAAGTTATATGTTTTAAATGAAAACTTTAATAAAAATTTTAAATTATATAATTTTCATGCTCTTTACAAAGATCTACTCAATTTTTGTACAGTAGACCTGTCTTCATTCTATTTTGATATAAGAAAAGACACTTTATATTGTGAGAAAAAAAATTCAGATAAAAGAATGAATTCTATTTTGACTTTAAACGTTATTCTTGATGGATTATTAAGATCTTTTGCTCCTATATTATCATTTACAACTGAAGAAATTTTCAAACTTATAAATAAAGATAATTCAAATAGTATACATTTAAAAAAATTTCCTAAATATCCATCATCATGGAAAAATGAGAAATTAAATAGCAACTGGTCTAAAATAATGAATATTAGGGAAAACGTGAATATTAGTATTGAGACAAAAAGAGCTGAAAAATTGATTGGATCAAGCTTGGAAACAACAGTTGAAATTAGATTGAATAAAGATTTGTATGATTTAGTAAAAAATTATGATTTTTCTGAAATTTGTATTACCTCAGGTGCTAATGTGATCTTAGATGAAAAAATTAAGGAAAATATAGAGGTTGAAACCTTAAAGGCCGAAGGAAATAAGTGCTCAGTATGTTGGAAAATTTCTAAAGATAAATGTGAGAGGCATGGAAATATTCAATAATAAATGAATCAAACTTTAAACAGAAAATTCATCTTTCATTTATTAATAATACTTGCAATTTTTACATTAGATAGAGTTTCAAAAATTTATGTTATCAATATTGCTGAAACAACTAGTACTGTAGATATATTCATTAATGATTTTTTAAATATAATTTTAGTTTGGAATTCTGGAATTGGTTTTGGACTATTTCAATTTGATGAAAGATTTGCCTATAACGTAATAACCATTTTAATTTTGATAATCAATATTGTAATCATTTACTTATTATTAAACTCAGAAAAATTTCATAAAATATTATTTGCAATGATTCTTGGAGGATCTTTTGGTAATTTATATGATAGGGTTTATTATTCTGCAGTACCTGATTTTATTGACTTAAATTATAACGGTTATCACTGGTTTGTTTTTAACGTTGCTGATATATTTATTTCAATAGGAATATTTGCTTTAATATTCCACGAAGTATTTAGAAAACAAAATGAAAAATAAACTTTTAATATTCATATTATTTCTTTTTTTAGTTTCTTCGTGTTCAGGATTTGGAACCAAAAGATCAGATAAATCTGATGAATTTTTAATTGAAAAGAAAAATCCATTAGTTATGCCTCCGGATATAGATGATTTGCCAAAACCTAAAGAAGGAGCGGAAGTTGAGATAAACGACAACAATTTTAAAGAAAGTTTAAAATCAAATAATTTAGAAACTCAAAATTCCAACCAAGATGAATCTAGTACGCTTCAAGAGTCTATAATTAAAAAAATAGAACAATAATGGATGCAAATTTAATAATTAAAAACTTTAATAGTAAATTAAAATTAAAAGATCAAAAAAAATTATCAGATTATTTAAAGAAAATTAATAATTTAGAATGGCCAAAGTTTTTTAAAAGTTATAAAAAAAATTATAATTATAGTTATGATAAAAAATTTATTCAAAAATACAAACATATTAATAATATTAATATTATTGGTATGGGTGGATCCTCTTTAGGTTGTAAGGCAATCTATAATTTCCTAATTAATAAAATAAAAAAAAAATTAACTTTTTCAGAAAATCTTATTTTAAAAAAAAAAAATAAAAAAAAAAGTTTAAATATAATAATATCTAAATCGGGCAATACTCTAGAAACAATTGTAAATTTTAATTCTCAATTTAACAAAAAAGATAAAAATATTTTTATCACCGAGAAATCAAACAACTATTTAGAAAAATTAGCAAACAAACTAAAATCAGATGTAGTAGAGCATAAAAATTTTATTGGTGGTAGATTTTCAGTTTTGTCTGAAGTTGGAATGTTGCCTGCAGAACTTATGGGTTTGAAAGAGAGTCAATTTAAGCAATTTAACAATTTAATAACTAAAAAGAAATTTTTAAAAAATTTAGTAAATAATGTCTTGAGCACTTACCAATTTGTAAAAACAAAAAAATTTAACTCAGTTATTTTAAATTACGATCCAAATTCTGAAGATTTTTTTAAATGGTACCAACAACTTGTTTCAGAAAGTTTAGGAAAAAATTCTAAAGGAATTTTTCCAATTATCTCTACTATGCCAAAAGATAATCATAGTATACTTCAATTGTATTTAAGTGGTTTTAAGTCAAATTTTTATACTTTTTTTATAGTTGAAGAAAAAAATAGTTCAAAATTAAATCCAAATTTATTAACTGACAATTTAAATTTTTTAAAACAAAAAAATATTTTCCAAATTTTGAACTCTCAGCGTATTGCTACTGAAAATATATTTAGATTAAAAAAAATACCCTTCAGGTCTTTTTATATAAAAAAAAGAAGTGAAAAAACTTTAGGTAAATTATTTTGTTTTTTTACTTTAGAGGTAATTTTACTATCACATTTATTAAAAGTTAATCCTTTAGATCAACCAGAAGTAGAACTAATAAAAAAGGAGACTTTTAAAATTCTTAAAAAATAATAAAACCAAAAATTACTTTTGAAGATCCATAAATTTCTTTTCTGATAGTTTTAAATTTTTTATCGAAATTATCTTCTGTTTTTTTGTGCCGGTGCATAATTATCAAAGTTTCTGAATTCAAGATTTTAGCATTAGCTAAATTATCTAAAATAAGTTTTATATTATTATCTTTAAACGGGGGATCCAAAAAAACAATATCAAATTTGTAATTTAATTTTTTGAAATTATTTTGATTATAAATATTTTTTTTATTTATCTCGGTTTGTTTGTTAAATGATAGAATATTAATATTTTTGATTAGAAGTTCTATCGCGGGTATATAATCTTCAAAAAATATGACTTTTTTTGCACCTCTTGAAATCGCCTCCAAACCAAAAGAGCCAACTCCTGAAAAGAGATCTAAAATAATCGATTGATCAAATTTCGAACTTAATAAATTTGAATGACTGATTATATTAAAAATTGACTCTCTTACCATATCCCTGAGAGGTCTTGTTTTTTTATTAGGCGGTGTAAAAATCTTTTTTCCTTTGGCTATACCTGAAATTATTCTCATCAATTATCTATAACTTTATATCCTATATCTCTTCTATAGTGTCCATTTTGCCAGTTTAGAATTTTTACTAAGCTTAAAGCGTTTTTCCTTGCTAGCTTGAAATTTTCATTTATTGAAACAAAATTTAAAACTCTACCTCCATTTGAGAAAAATTTTTTTCTTTCAAACTTTGTTCCAGCATGAAAAATATATTGATTTTCCATATTTGACACATTTTCTAAGTTATTTATTAAAATATTTTTTTCAAATTTATCAGGATAACCTTTAGACGTTAGAACTATACAAATACTTTTTTCATTTTTCCAATTCAATTTTATTTGTTTCAAATTTTCATCTATGCAATTTTTTAAAATCTCAACAAAATCATTTTTTAACAATGGTAAGATCGTTTGACATTCTGGATCTCCCATTCTTACATTGTATTCGATTAAGTAGGGCTCATTATCTTTAATCATCAAACCCGCATATAAGAAACCAATGTAAATTCCGTTCTCTTTTTTTAAATATTTTAAAGTTGGTGAAATTATTTTATTTATTATTTTTTTTTCAAGCTCATCAGTAATAAGTCTTGAAGGAGAATAAGCACCCATGCCTCCAGTATTTTTTCCTTTATCACCTTCAAAAACTCTTTTATGATCTTGTGCTGTATTAAAAATTTGAAATGTGTTATTATCGTACAATATAAAAAAACTCATTTCTTCTCCGCTCAAGAAATCTTCAATTAATATTTCTTCAGCTTTTCCAAACTTACCACCAAAAATTTCTGCCACAGCTTTTTGTGCATCAAAAAAGTTCTCACATATATAAACTCCTTTACCTGCCGCTAAGCCATCAGCTTTTACAACTAAAGGGTAGTTTTTATCTTTTAGATACTTTAATGATGAACTAATATCATTGAAAATTTGAAAATCTGCTGTAGGAATTTTTTCAATTTCACAAATTTTTTTAGTAAAAATTTTTGACCCCTCCAACCTGGAACAAAATTTATCTGGGCCAAAAACTTTTAATCCATTTTTTCTAAGAAAATCTACAATTCCATTTACAAGAGGTTCTTCAGGACCAATAATTGTTAAATCAACATTTTCATAATTTAAGAACGATTTAATCTCTTCAAAATTGTTTAAATTAATATTTACATTTTGAGCAATTTTTTGCGTACCTCCATTACCCGGAATACAGAAAATTTTTTCAACATTTTTAGACTCATAAACTTTATGACAAATTGCATGTTCCCTTCCTCCGCTACCAATTATCGCAATTCTCATGTATACTTATTTATATAATGGTAGATAAAATTGCTATACTAAAATATTTGAACAATTCATTTGAAATAATTGAAAATGGTACACACGTAATATGTGCAATATCAGGAAAAAAAATTCCCTTAGAAAATTTAAATTATTGGAATGTTGAGCTTCAAGAACCATACTTTTCTTATTTGGAGGCAAATATAAAAAGAGAAAAAACTAATTAGTTTTATTTCCATCTATTATGAGTCATAATCCACTGAGACGGATTTTTTAGAATCATTTTTTCTAGTATTTTATTGAGTTCTAAAGTTATTTCATCAACATTGAGATTGTTATTAAATTTGATTGGTTCATTTATTGTTAAATTAAATTTAATTTCTTCATATCTTTCAATGTAAACAGGCACTATTTCACAATCGAATTTTTTAACTATTTGTGCTGGAATAGTTGTTGTGAAAGCAGGCTTACCAAAAAAATTTGACTTGATCCCTTCGGTAACTCTTTGATCAATCATTAAAGCAACTGAAAAATTGTTCTTTAAAAATTGTAAAAGCTGTCGTGTACCACTTTTCCCCTTTTTAATCTGGTTTTTACATATGTACTTAAATCTAATATTTTCCATTATTTTATTTAGAAAAATATTATTCAAAGGTCTATAAATTGCAGAAAGTTTAATGCCAGCAACATCAATAAACATCGCCATTAACTCGAAGTTATTAAAATGACCTGATACAAAAACAACTTTTTTATTTTTTAATTTTATTTCCTCAAGGTGATTGTAACCTTTAATATTTACAAATTTTTTTAAAGAACCATCTCTAAATTTATTTAAGTAAACATAATCAGACAATATACGTCCATAGTTAGAGAAAACACTATTAACAATTTTGTCTTTGTCATCTATTTTTAAATTTGAGTATTCTTCAATATTGGAAAGATTTTTAAGAATAATTTTATCAGACCTTACAAGTCTTCCAAAATATCTACCAAATCTAGATCCTAAGTTTGATGCATTTTTATAACCAATTATTTTAAATAATAGAAAAAAAAATATAATAATTATAAACTGAATTAAATATTTAATATTTTTCATAAATGGTTTAGTGCAAACTTAACAAAAGATTTTTCATTGACAATTTCTATTTCAATCTTTGCAACATTAATATTTTTTTTTAGCTTATTGGGTATTCTCATATAATCTTTTTCTGTCGTTATTATTCCTAAATTTTTTCTTTTCGATATATTTTTAATATTTAAAATTTCATTTTTAGAATATTGGTGATGATCAGAAAATCTTAAAGATTCATTAAATTTAATTTTATTTTTTGATAATAAATTTTCAAATTCTTTGGGATTTCCAATTCCTGAAAATATTATATTACTTTTATTTCTATTTAATTTTTTTTTATTTTTTAAAATATATCTGCCTCTAAAAATATTTATTTTTTTATTTATTTTTTTTATTTCTTTTTCTAACAAAATATTTTTTTCTCCATTTAAAAAAACTGTATCATATTTTTTTAATCTCGATATATTTTCTCTCAAAGGTCCAGCGGGAATTACAAGTTTATTCCCAAATCCTACACTAGAATTAAAACAAGCGATTGAAATATCATATTTTAAATTTGGATCTTGCAAACCGTCATCAAATATTGCTAATTCATATTTTTTTTCAGCAATTTTTATTGCAGACTCTCTTTTTTTTTCTGAAATCAATTTTCCATACTTCTTTAGCAATTTTATTTCATCATTTTGATTTAAATAAAATTTTTTAATTATTACAGTCTTGAA